>Ga0315289_10005655_pt1 | contig 18433 bp, 16 predicted proteins | sample YL17G11_40_MG_FD_203452 | JGI IMG/M metagenome (GOLD analysis project Ga0315289, IMG submission 203452) | Sediment microbial communities from Yellowstone Lake, YNP, Wyoming, USA - YL17G11_40 | ecosystem: Environmental > Aquatic > Freshwater > Lake > Sediment | place: USA: Wyoming | collected...
CACTGCCGTCACTCTCGAAGTATTTGCCGTAATCGCCTCGTGCTCCTGTCAGAATTCGGGAAACCGAGCCGCTATGTAAGCCAGTTTCAAGGGAAATCTCTGCTTGGGTTCTGCCGCCTGGGTATGCACGCAGGAGTACAAGCGCTATCTTACATGCTTCTTTCCTTACACCCACTACCTTCCACTCGCCCCCAGACCTATGCCAGAACCGCCCAACAACTTTGCTTTTGGCATCCGCAATCATCATGTTGAAGAGCATGTCGGGTGTCTGCACGGAAACCCGAGTAGACGGCAGGAGTTCTGGCAGTGCGCTCAAGGAACGCAGTATCTCCTTCTTCAGTTCATCGGGAGCCACTACTGAGGTCGGATCATTCGGATCTCTCTTGTATTCGATGATGTGGTAGCTCTTGGTGTCAAAGGGGAGATGCTGCACATCCTGAGCAATCAGCACAAATGGTCGTCCCAGACCCCAAGCAAGACCTAACTCAAGAAAGACATTCGGGTTAGCTTCAGATAGATCTGCGATGACTGCTCTGGATTCCTGAATGTTGGCACACACCTTGCACCAAATCTCGGGTATAGTGAAATCCTTGTCTGCTCTCAGCACAGTCCAGCCAGGTAGGCTCTCTAGAACCTGAGAGAAAATCCTCTGAGGTGCCTGCTCTTCTCTGAAGGGCATCAGTACAAACAGTTTGGTAGGGTCATAGATGATACTGACTGGGCATGGGACATAGTTCTTGGGACATACCATTGGTCCTTCCATACTCCTCATCCTCCGAGCAGAAGATTGGCGAAGTCCAAGACTCGCTTCTCCATCGCAGTCGAAACCTGTCCTTATCAATTCTTGGGGCGAAACGTCCTTGCCTCCACTACTGTGCCTCGGGCGCAGGCTTTCGGTGTGCCCGAAGAAACCCTGGTGTTCGATATTGCCATCAGATATATGAGCACACAGAGTAACGGCTTTCCCGAATAGTGACTCTCTGTATGCGAATGCGTCAATGCTGATTCGCAGCACGTCTACAGCGAGTGGTGGAATATGCAAGGGGGTTTGCACACGTCAGAAGATAACATGAAGAAGATTACGGAGAAGATGGACGAGCTTGTGAAAACACTGAATCTCACGAACATCGTTCTTGCTAGGTTACTGTCTTGGGATGGCAAGACTGTGAATGAGAATTCCTTAGTGCTGTCACAAATGGGTTTTCGTTCTAAAGACGTTGCGGCGATTCTGGGTGTTCCTGATAGTACGGTAAGGAAGGTGCTCAGTCGAGCAAGACGTAGAACAAGGCACTGAACACAGATGGCTTGGTCTAGACTGATTGGTTTTCACACGATGTGCCTGTCCAAGAGAAAACCGGATATCGACATAATACGTAATGAGAAGAAGTGGTAGCGGGTGTCGATTTGAACGACCGACCTCAGGGTCATGAGCCCTGCGGCATTGTATGATTTAGACAGGTGCCCATGCCGGATCTTGTGTGGCCTTCATGTCTTCTCTGGGTTCTCTTCCGCAGTAGAGCTTCTGACGTCATGAGGTTGTTCCCTGGCTTGGACGTGACTTGCAGGTCTGCGTGACTTCTCAAGTTGTATTGAAACATCGGTGTAGAACCAGAGCGTCAGAACGGCAATCAATGGCCACTCATGAGAGAAGATGACAGTGTGCATCGCTATGATGCCCACATCCTCCATTGGGTCCGAGAACATTGAAACTGAAACGAAGATGCTCTCATTCTGACTAGGATTATACAGGTTGACAGTCCAGTTGGCAACCACGAACGGCCGCGAGAACCGGTATGGAAGCACGAAGAGCAGCTCACAGTCTGAGTAGTTTCCCTCTTCGTGCCTTATCTGTGGGATGTTCTCGTCTGTGACGAAGAATGTGACATTGTTATCCGAGGACCTGATTCTTACATATAGATTGCCTGCCGTAAACCAGTTTGACAGTCGTCCAATCTTACAGGATTCTCCAGGCAGAATGTTGAAGTGGTTTCCATACACGGGGAACCCCATCATCGGACCCTCATAGCCAATCTCGCCTTGGTAGTAGGATAGGAGGTCATAGGCGAGTCCTGCTTGGATGACCAGAAGTGTCGAGGTGCAGACCAAGAGCACACGCCTGCGAGTGCTCCTGTTCTTAACCCAGCCAGTGCGCGCATTGAGCGACCAGAGGATTAGCAGTTCGAGGCCGATCAGGCATATCTCGTCCGAATACAGCAAGGTGATACTGAGATCCATCCCCTCATCTCCAATCTTGTCCAACCATACGGGCTCTTTCCGGAATGACGCGGCCCTCCCAACAATGACACAGTCCCGAACTGGGTATGACGGTCTGCTGAGCCTTCTGGCCGTACGATGGTGTATGCTTGTACGACAGGCCTTGCGCGCTATTGAATTTTCCTCACGATTAGGCACGAGAGTTAGTCTGACCACGGATGCGGGGAGTCGTTTTCACTTGATAGCTTGAAAAGAAACAGCGGCGGTGCTCGGTTTGAAGGACCGATCTCAGGGTCATGGGCCCTGCGGGAGGGTATGATATAACACGACAGAGCAATGTGCGACTCTCTGAGAGGCAGACCGCATGGCAACGCAAGCAACGAATGGTATCGAGTCGCCCCTAGTGTACGGATATTCCGGTCGGACCACCGGAAAGTCAGTGGTCATAAAAGATGCTAACCAGTCCACTTCGAGTAATCTGTAGGCTGGTTTCCTGAGGGATATAGGCTTGAGAGAAAGACCACTTGGAGTTACACCGTTTTCTGTGCTTGTTCTGGCATCCGTCCTTGGGCCTGTAGCATTGAACAAGAGGCCCCCCGACGCGGCAGAATCTCTGAGATAGATTCCAGAAGCGACAATCATAAGGTGGTTTCCGTTGTCGAATTCCCGTGCAACCAAGAGGCGGGGGAGAAGGCCGGCTCCAAAGGCCGTCGTTTTCGTGACGCTGTCGGCATTGCTTTTCTATTTGCAGCTCATAGGATGCGAATACGTCTTTTACTATGCTGTTCTGCTGACGGGCTTAACAGTTTATGACTACAATCTGCCATACGAATTCTTCGGAGCACGTGCTGTTAAGAGATTGGGCTCGCTTCGTCGACTATTCCCCGTTCTGGCCGTCTTGGGGTGCACTCTGAACCTGCTTGCGGGCCGCTCATACGCAGTGGGTGTTAGGTTGGCTGCTTCAGGATTCGTTCTGTTTGCGGCCGGGCAAGTTCCCATGGATGTGTTCTTCATCTCCGTCGTGATAGAGCTGTCGCCAGCCGTGGCAGTGCTAATCGGCTTTCCCCTAGTTAGCCTTCTCGTCGTCATCTGGTTAAGCAGGAAGATCACTGGTTTCAAGGAAGAAATAGAGATGTATCTCACGGCCACAGGAATCCTCTTCGAGTTCTCATTCATTCTGGGAGCGGGAGGGCAAGTCGTCCTTACTGCAATTGTTGGTATATTGACTGCTGGATATGCGATTCTCGCCGCTGCCAAGATTCGAAAGCCCCGTGATGTCGTAGAGGCAATCAAGGACATCGGTGGCACTAAGGCCGGATTAGAGAAGGCCGTCTGGCTGGGTTGGCTGGAGTCAGGTCGACCTGAATTTCCCCAGAAGATGGCCTTGAATGGTCTTATGTATATGATTCTGGGATATTTTCTCTTCAACATCGGATTCCTCGAAATCGAAAACACAGGCCAGCTAGTAGTCGCAGGGTTGCTAGCCTGTTCCCTTATCCTCGCATTCTACGCTCTCAGAGTGGCGCATCTTTCATGGTGGTTTTCACTGACAGCATCCATACCTGCGTACGCCGGGCTGGTCCTCTCATCGTTGAAACCCGAAGTGTTTCCTGTGGCGGAGTATTTCATCACGTTACTGAAGGACTACCCTTGGGCACTGTATGAATTCAGAAACTCGGTCCCGATTGCGACTCTAGCCCTGAACATACTACTCGGATCATTTGGTTCATCGGCGTGTTTCTATGCGATGAGCGCACATATGAGATGGAAGAGGAACCGCAGGGGGCACCTTGCCTATGCGCTGACGGCAACTGCGGTTCTGACGGCCGGCTTATTGATAGCGGCCTACGAGTTGTTTCTCGCTGGACTGCGCTATTTCGAGATGACTTACCTTGTTGGGTTCATACTGATCGGGATGGTACTCCTTTCTCTTGCAGCCCTTCATGAAAACAGGGCGATGAAGTAACGTTGATGGATTTGTTTGCCGCCGTATGAGTGGAAGGGACCTCTTATCAAGAGCGCGAGCAATATGGAATGAGTGGTATTCGAATAGGTGACAGCGGGCGGTCGATTTCAACGACCGATCTCAGGGTCATGAGCCCTGCGGCATTGTATAATCTTGAGAACTGTGGCGGCAATCGCCGAGCCACACAAAAACGCAGATAAGGTCTGACCGTGGTCGCAGAGGTGGGTGGAGGCGACAAGCAATCAACCTAGAGCAATACTTCGAGAAGATCCCTTTCCATACCGCAGTCAAATTCAGCAAGAGGCTTCTTCCGAATCTCCCACCAGGCTTCAAACCCAGCATCGAGGGCGATTTGCGAATCGGCATGTTGGGACAGTACAGATGTGGCACCCTCCATGCTTATGACTTCAGAAACTACTGGCTAATCCACAAGGACCGGTGGAACCCGGAAACCCATCTGTGGAAGCATATGGTTGAAGATGCACCGCACTGGCTAGTTGCAGCCGCTATCGCTGGTGTGCTTGCGGGGTCTGCACTGATTGGTCTTCTCTCTCGTGGCAAGAGAAACGCACGACCGAAGACTGCGGATTCGAAACGCGCCCCGTAGGACCGCAGTTCCTATTCTTGGACCTAGGGCATGCCCGAATTGGGTTGGACGCAAGAACAGCATCATACCTTGCTCGTCTTCAGGACTCTTTTCTTAGCTAGAATCTGGTTGGCTTTTCCAGTGAGCGCGTCCAGATACTCATAACGGATGCCTCCGTCACTTGTTCGGTATTGGAGAAGATAGAAGGGATAGTAGACGGTCGACACGGAGGCAACGTTACCTCCCCAGTAGTCCTCGACTGTTTTTGCAGCGGTTCCTGCGTCTATTCTCGGCGGGACCCTAGTCGCTTCGCTAGGCAGCTCGTCCTGTGGTTTGTGGCACGAGGAAATCGAAGGGAGTGTTGTGGGGTCTGAAGGGAACTTCACGGTCAACTTATAGTGCGTGTATCTCCCACTCACGACTGTTTGGAGAAGTCCTTTGCCCGAAAGCCCGCTCACTATGCCTCTCGCCTTGTACGCGCTGTAGCCAAGACCAACGATGACATTCAATGCGAACGAAGAAGGAACGCTCTTCAGCACTCTGAGCTCCTCCGCACTCAACATCGGCAGGTGCGAAAAAGGGAAACCAACTCCTTCGTCACTCGCTACGACCAGCTCACCCGATATGGCATCGAAGCTGACTGTCACAGGAGCTTCTGTCGCAACTTCCCTCTTGCTAAGCAGACCCGTTTTCTCGACGTGCCTGACCCTCACCTTTGCCGTGACCTCGAAGAACGGATACAGGAGCAACTCAGCCTTCTCCAAGGTTTCGATAACTTTGCCGGCTCCAAGAAAGCCACCCTTTGCAAGCATCTCGACTTGGGCTTGCCCCTGATTCTGTGCGTCTTCTATCGACAAGACGGGTTGCACAACCGAAATTGATGGAGCGAATTCAGCCACTGGTTGGTCGCCCAATGCCGAAAGCTTCAGTTCGCCCATCAGACTTGTCAAGCGTTCTCGATCCCAAATGTCGATGTTTCGCCCCCGCGCGATGCTGAGAGCACCCGGCGTGAATCTGCTTGTCGTCACAAGGATTCCACTATCGGCACCCACATCCTCAACAATCTGAATCAGTTTCATTACCCGGTCCTTGTCAACAGGTTTGTCATAGGCCTTCGCCTCAACCACAGTCCTCGATGTGCGCAAGGGCTCCTCATACTCGAGGAACAGATCGATTTGATGCTCTGTTCCCGATCGACCTCGGGCCTTGAGATTATGGGTCACCCTGTAACCCTTTGACTCGAACAGACTCTTCAGCATTAGTTCGAACTGTAGGCCTCTTTCGTAGGTAGTCAGAAATGAAACTCTCCGACGGTAGAGTCACGCTGCTATGAGAAATACTTTCTGTCTGGAGCCCCTAGAACTAGATGATCTGTCAGACTCGCAATGGAAACCCACTGGATGCTTTTCTCGCATGAGTGGAAGGTCTTTGAGTACCAGTGCCTCAGTCGCTCACCAGTGTCGTCTACGTTTCCACACGACCGAACCAGATGGTTTCCCTGTGCTCAGGTTGAGCATCCCTTGCGTTGACACCCTTTTGCCCGAGTACTTGATTCCAGCTCTTGGACCCATTGTTCCGAGGGACGCCTTCCCATACAAAGGTCCTCTGATATGCTTCACATACGTCACGTAGGGGCCGTGACGTCCCAACCCGCCAGCGTAGAAGTTGTTGCCCCTTCTGATGGCGAAACTCCGTTTCATCTTGATGTCCTGCGAGCCAATTGACGCGAACGAACTTAAGGTCTTCAGCAGCAGAAAATGGGCAAAACCGAGATAAGTGGTGATGTAGTTCTGTTATAGACCCGAATGGGTGGGAGCAATGTCAGGCAACACACCAAAGTACTGGGACCTTTGGAGAGGAGCAGTTGCTAGAGCAATAGCTGAAGAGCGGCGTCCTCTGACTTGGGGCGAACTCCATGTAGCCACTGGTCTGCATTATGACAAGCTGGATACTGCCATTGCGGAGCTGCGGGGCACGGGAGAGTTGCGATACGATTCCGTCGAGGAGGTCTATTGGCTTGCGCCTTCTCTATACGGAGAGTACTTGCAGTTTCTAGAAGGCAGCCTATCTCAAACCGCTCAGACAGAGGAACCAGAGGGAATAATATCTGCGGCGGAGAATAGCTTCTCCAGCGTATGCGAGGTCTGCGGCAAGGCGGGTTCTCCACTGTGCAGTGATCACCTGATTGCCTTCGAAGATGGGCTCGTTTATCCTTGCCCGATGTGCGGACGATACACTGTCAGCAAGGCCAAGCATCAGAAGGACCTCTGTTCGTCTTGCAGAGATCAAATCTTGGAGCTGAAAACAGGGGATAGAAGTCGAGGGAATTACTACTTCGGCCACCCTCGCATTGTACAGTCTTTCAGGAAGAAGTATGACCTACAGTCAGCTACTGAATTCGTTAGTGGTGAGGGTGTTAGTCAGGCCATCAAGAAAATCATAGAGTCCGCTGAACAAGAGATACTTCTGAGTACTCCTTGGATCACATTGAACGACATGTCTAATCTGATTGAAGACAGAGCCATGGGCGGTCTTCAAGTACGGCTAATTGCAAGGCCTGCCAAGGTGGGTTCACCGCATCATAAGTTATACTCAAGATGGATTGACACTCAAAACATTAAGATCGGTGTCATTGACGAGCTTCATGCCAAGATGGTTATCTCCGACGGAAGAACGATGTACATTGGCTCCGCCAACATAACTTACCATGGAATGAGCCATTGGCTGGAGGCCGGGATTGTTACCAAGGATCCCGTACTGGTCAAGCCAGCTTATGACTTCCTGACTAAGGTGATGAAGAAAGCAAATCTCAGAATGCTAACGGAGCAGAAGAAGGAATCGGGAGAATCAGAAGAAAAATAGTAGCGGCGGCCGATTTGAACGACCGATCTCAGGGTCATGAGCCCTGCGGGATTTTATAGTCTAGACAGACGCCAATGCCGGCTCCCGTGTGGGCTTCACAGTCCTTGGACCCCTAGGTCTATCGAAGGACATGGCAAGACCCAAGAAGAGCGAGGCTATGCAGACATTCAGCAATAGAGCCGCACTTGACAATCCAGCCGAAGCAACATACTCTGGGAGCGCCAAGTATCCTAGAGGAGCGTAGAAACCATTGGCAGAGAACGACAGGGCGCACAGGTCAGTGGAAGAAGTGTGAGCACTTAGAATGTATTGGAACGGTATACGTCAAGAGGCATGACATTGAGCAAGGTACTAGGAGGTTCTGTTCTCAGAGTTGTGCCAAGTCCGATCCTGTGTATAGAGCAGGGATCTCAGAACGGGTGAAAGGGGAGAATCATCCCAATTGGAGAGGATGGGAATGGAGTGGATGGGACGAGTGGCGGACAGACAGGAAAGAATGGGACCCGATAGCCAGGATGATTCGCAGGAGAAACGACTTCGAATGCCAAGCTTGTTGGAAAGAACAGTCTAGGAAGGATTGAATGTTTCCGTCTATCATATCATTCCATTCGAGCTTGGAAGTCCGGACGAGGATTGGAACCTAATCACACTCTGTGAAAGCTGCCATAAGCGAATCGAACATCAAGGCGGCACGGTCAGTCTTCCCCTTGAATCCAAGGGGGTGTTCTTTGAGTTTCTTGGGCCTCTGTAGATTGATTTCACCAGTGTCGAAACCTGTTCTGCTATCGTAGGTTCGTGAAACTACTTGCTGAATTGGAGCTTCGGGTTATCGTACACATACATCTTAAGGTCCGAAAAGAATGATGCAATATTCTCTTCGGTCATCTTGACATCACCGGGATGCGCGGAAGTGTTCCGCATCTCAAGACAGATTGAGAGTCGCTCGTGTTGACTCGCATCAATCAGTCCCCAATACTCAAGTACCCAGAGCAGATCCGCGTCGAATACTGTGGTCTGTAACTCACTCAAGGTTGAAATGCTGAGGTTCTTGCCGTGCTTCTTGTATCGTCCTGTAGTGTTCAGCATCTCCTGAAACTTCTTGTTCAGTTCCTGAAACCCAAGCTTCTCAACTGTCTTCTGCATCCTGTGAATTGCTGCGCACCATCCGAGAATGGTTGATGCTCTCAGATAGCCCTGCTGAGCACATCCAAGAGATTCCCTGAGATATTCCATCTCGTTACCGGAGGTTTGTGATTCGATTTCTTCAAGTGGCTTCGTCGATGAAACTGCATTGCTCACCTTGTAGGCAGGAATCAGAAGGTCTTTAGTAAAACCCTTGAGGGCTTCACCAACAATCTTCAGGTAGGATGACTTCCTGCTTTTCGGAGGGATAGAGAGTTCAAGCAAGGAATGGAAGGTCTTGTGATAGTGAGATATCACTTCCTCGGGAAAAGCGAACATTCGGAGAGCAAGGTCAAGCTCTTGGAACCATCGTGCAGACAAGTTCTCAGCCTTGGACTTGATGGACTTTGCGTAGACAAACTCACTGGCAAGCCCGTTAAGATCATGCTCGAGCAGGCTTAGGCCGTCCTTTAATGACTTGAGAGCGAGTATCAATTCCGCCCGGTTCATTGAGTAATCTCCACGATTGTTTCCGCAAGCAGCTCTTTGCCACTTGCTGATAGTTCAACTTGCGCTTCGTCATCAAGTCCCATGAACAAACCCTCATTGTTCTTGAAGATCTTCCTGAAGTTTGGGCTGTCAAAGAGCTTCAGCTCTTGGAGCTTCTGCCGAACAGATTCCGTGGAAAACTCAAACCTCCCCCCTCTCAGTGCGTTTTCCAAAGCTATGAGACATGCAACCTGAACCTGAGCTTGCGCTTTCACGTCAGTTCTTATATTGTAGCTACTCCGCACCTCGGACCCGCTTATTAGAAACGCTTTCCTCAGAAGCGCTTCATCTACTCCATACTGGTTGATGAAAGCACGAACATCGAGGGGAATTTGCGGTTCAGCAGGTATGATGACCGTTGGCACGCCCGTTGGCGTTTGAGGGGGAGCCTCCCTCTTACTCTGCAAGAAATGTGATAACAAGAGTTCGTAAGTGGTGGCCTTGAACTCTTCAGGAAGCGTAGCTACAAGACTCAGAATCTTATTTATTGTTTCCCGCGCCTCTTCAATATCCATTGGTAACCCCCAAGCCAGTTTCCTGTTGCTCTTCTTATAAACGTGCACTCGTTCCGGAGCCGTATAATGGAAGAGCTGGGCTCTGTTTCGTCCTCTGTATGTATGCTCGACAACTGACTTGATGAGTACTGGTACGAGACTGCCCGGTGTTGTTGCTCCCAGACTACGTTCCCAGCAAGATCATATCTGCTGTGAACTGACAAAAGGGTGGCATCAGCCCGCTAACAACAAGGGATGAAAACAACTGCTGCGGATATACTTTTACTGGCAAACCAGATGGAGGCGCATCTTCAAGTCATCGAAGGCTGTGTTCTTCCATGGCCAGTAACCTGCTTCGGCTACTTCCCTCAGATTCTCAAGTGTAGAAAGACTGTGAGATTAGTCTTGTGCATTCATAAGAGGATTGTAACAGCGCTATGGATTCCGCAATCAATAAAAGGTAGCCTGTAGTTTCGAACTGAACCGATATGATATCTGCACAGATGCCATCTGCTGCAGATACGTGGTGGGACCATCAGTGAATCAATCAGAACTACGGGTCATTATTCAGCAGCATGAACTTGAGTCGACAGAGTTCAAATCGTCGCTCAGCGACCCCGATGACGTCGGTCAAACGCTCGTTGCATTCGCAAATGGCTTGAAGAATTCTCCAAGAGGCTATCTTCTACTAGGCGTAGAGAATGACGGGTCTATTCTTGGTATTTCGGATGATTTGGATGCAGTGCAATGTAGGCTCGCTGAACTGTGTAGGAGCGGCTGTTACCCTCCATTCATTTCAGGAATATACCCGGTGGAGATAGACAATAAGACAGTTGTAGTCGTTGAAGTTCATAAGAGTGATTCGCGTCCCCATAGATACAGAGGTCGGTGCTTCGTTAGAGTCGGACCGACGACTAGACAGGCAACACTTGACGAAGAACTGCGAATCAGGGAGGAAGTTGTCGGTTTCCCTCCAGATTCACTCTTGGTTCGGAATGCCACCATCGATGACTTGGACCCGCAGAAAGTGCTGGACTACTACAAGGCAAGCAGATCGCGAGATACCGTTGCATCGGACAGCCGCAATATAGGAGCAATAATCCAAGCGCTTGGACTGGCCAGAGATGACAATGGGATATATCGACCGACAGTCGCTGCGATGCTTGTTTTCGGAAGAGAACCTCAACGATTCTTGAGACATAGCAGTGTGAATGCCATCCGATTTAAGGGCACAAAGGTCGCAGGTATTCAGCTAGACCGCAGCGAGCTGAAAGGAACACTGGATAGCATAATCGAGCAAGCCGCCAGTTTCGTCACAAAACTGTCCGTGGCGGGGAGTTCAATCCCGATAGAATCGATTAGGCGTGTGGACATCGCTGAGTACCCGATGGGCGCTGTTAGAGAGGCAGTGGCAAATGCCGTTGTCCATCGAGACTATCAGAATACCGGGGCACAAGTGGATCTCTATATGTTCGACGACAGGATTGAAATCAGAAGCCCGGGTGGGCTGGGAGGTGGAGTGACAGAGAAGGATTTAGAGAATCATACTGGAAAGAGATGGTTGAGAAACCCGGACATTGCGCGCTTACTCCACGAACTCCGGTATATTGAAGAAGCAGGTACTGGCATCACCAAGATGTTCGAGGAAATGGAAAAGAATGGGTCAGGAGATCCGAGATTTGCAGTTGATGAAACTAGCGTGTTGGTGATTCTCGCGTGTCATCCTGACTACTCAGCGAGAAGGAGGTTCGAGGAAGCGCTCTTTGCGAGAGACCATGGCAGATTCTCTGAGGCAAAGTCGATTTTTGAAGAACTCTTGAGAATGAAACCCGACTATTCAGAAGCCTGGAGTGCCCTCGGAGCGATAGATGGTGAAATGGGCGATTTGGAAGCAGCCAGAGAGAGATTCCGTACTGCAATCGACAAGAACCCTGACAACAGTATAGCCTATTTCAGCTGGGCACTGATGGAAGACAGAGCAGGGGAGTTGGCAGAGGCCAGAAGGCTCTTCTCAGAGGCCATAAAGCGAGACCCTGAAAATCCAGCATTCTGGCACGCATGGGCAACAATGGAGAAGCGGGTCAGTAATTTTCCTAAGGCAAGAGAACTCTATAAGAAAGCCACTGAAGTTGAGCCCAACAACTCTGTGAATTGGCAATCGTGGGCGCATGTGGAGATTAGGCTTACCAACTATCAGGAAGCAGAGAGGTTGCTTATCGCCGCATCAGGACTTGCTCGTGATAGCTACCAGAAGGCATGGATTGTGTCTGACTTAGGGTACGTGCTTTGGCTTCTCAAGAGACCAAAGACAGAGATTGAAAGGTATTACAAGCAGTCACTCGAACTGAATCCGAATGATGCACAGACCAACTATCGATACTCGCAACTCTTGAGAGCAATGAAGCGTTTTGAAGAAGCCGACAGATTTGAGAGAGAGGCAACGAGACTTGGATGGAAGCCCCATGCTAGGAAGCACACCGGCGGCCGAAGATACGGCTAGCAGATTGCATTCGATGGATCCAGCCCGTGTTGGCAGGGCTGTCCGTGAGCTGCAGTGATGGGCTATTGGCAATGGCGGTATTCTTTTATGGAATCATGAAACAAGCCAAGCCATAGGAGTATGTGGAGCAACATCCGTATTGAGAGAACATAGGTTTAGGTCGAGTATCTTTCTTTTTGTTGTTCTTGTGGCTATGCTTGGAGTTGTCTTGATACCGTTGAGTGCGTCAAGTAGCTTCTATTGGCTGTTCACATTCCTTGGTGCCTTCGTGTTTGTGTGTGCACTTCTGTTTGAAATGGAATACACACTATCGAACGTGCTGCTGATTGTGTCCGCTGCAATCCTATGTGCAACAGTGGGTCTTCTCTCAGTCGAGGTAAAAATGATTGTGGGGACTGTGCTACCCATGTACTCTATTCTCGCATTGCCCCTCGGCTTTGTTTTTGCCATGAAACACTTGGAACAGATTGCAGTCTATGCTGGAGCAATCCTTGTTGGGGCTATGTTCGCTATCGCGTATAGTGATGGCTCGCTTCTGGTACCAGTAGTGGGATTGATTCTGGGGGCCATTTGCACCTTTTTGATGAGAGGGGCTTCAAATACAGGCTCATGGAACGCCCAGGTTGCTTCATTCATGTTTTTCGTCGGGCTCATCGTTGCCGCAGGCGTGATAAGCTGGCTACTGGCTCCCGGGTTGGACTTATCTCTGTCAGTAGGATTAGTGCTCGTTACCATATTCGGGTCTGTTCTCTGCATAGGTGGCCTGTTGTTGCCAGAACCTCATCGACAGACAGTTCGATGAATGCAGTCGTGTAGGCCAGAGAAGATAAGCAACACCTATGCGCCTTCCTAGCCATCTTTGAAGCCCGCAAATGGTTGGAAGAGATATGCTGTGGAAAACCTAGAGGAAGGAATCTTAGAATCTCTTCATTAGTGCCTTACCCGTCTGCACAAAAGCCTCGGGCTTAGGCTGGAGATGCAAGACGGATAGGGGGTCAAATCATCCCTTACAAGCTTGGTGCCCCAGAAGAGAGATGGTAGCGGGGGTCGATTTGAACGACCGATCTCAGGGATATGAGCCCTCTAACCTCTCATGTGGCTCGTAGTCCTACGCTTGCACAGACTCCAGTTCTTGCCGCGAATCGTCCTAATCGATAGAAGTGCCAAGATGAATCTAGCTGTCGCTTTCAATAACCTGCTGACGAGGTAGCTTGGTTAGCCGTGTAACTATGTCCTCGACAGTCTTGCTGGAGCATCCGAGTTTCCTAGCTTCTTCGACGATGTTCTGAATGACCACGGGATTCTTCATGGCATGGTCCTTCTTGATGATAGAGAACCTGCTTTGACACCCCTCCAGACACTTGGAGAACACCTTCTCCCCTATTTCCTCCTCGAATTTCTTTGACAGGGTGTGCTCGAAGCATGCACACTTGTCTGAGATCCTATCTGGCCAATCTTCTACAGGTTCTTCCAGCAGCCTCAGAAGCCTATGGTTATCCTCTGGACGAGCATCCTTACTACCAAGGTCAGAATCCCAAATCACGTACACAGGAATGCCTAGCATGCTGAACACTGTTGCTGGTCGGTCTAGGTTGCTCTTTCCCATGCAAGGAATGACAGAGATACCATTGGCTTCTAGATCGTGACCCATTGTCTGTGCCACTCCCAGAATGAGCGCTCTGTCCTCCTCGCCCTCGACCAGAACAGCAGCGTCCGCAAAGAAACCTTCGTTCATCCACGGCGTCATGAGAGTCTGCAGCCTTGGCTCAAGAGTCCTGCCGCTATATGTGCCCTCTGGCATCTGGTCAGCAATGCCAATCTTGGCAGCCACTGCGTCAAGAGTGGCGCTGATCACTCTGCTCTCCTTTGGGCCCTCGACATTGGTCCGGACTTTACATACTCGTCTGACACTACTAAAGGACTTGATGTCCACGAAAAGCGGTGAGTGCGTACTGTAGATTATCTGAGTGCTTTTCGCTACACCATCAATGCCTCCATGCGACAACTTGTCAAGGATTTTGAACAGGTGTCGCTGCCTGTTCGGATGCTGATACAGCTCAGGCTCCTCGATGCCAATCAGATAACTTGGCTCGGTATCTGGTGTTCCTCCGGCGGTTTCATCTTCTGTGTGCTTAGCTGTGGCCTGAGCGAAGGCTAGATGTTGAAGCATGGTCAAGATGTAAGCTCGCTGAAGTCCATGCCCACATCGCTCAACAGGAGTTGGGTACTCATCTTCGACTAGGCTGACGTAGGCTCTGGGTGACGGGATGTCCACTTCACTCGCCGGATCCCAATTGAGTCGAACACCTGCGTTCGGGACATACGTCTGAAGAAACGAGTTGAGGCTTCTTTCGAGCGCACGCAGCTCAGCCTCCTTCGCTTGGTCAATTATGGTCCTGTAATCCGCCTGGGTCCGTTCCTTGAGTTCTTGTATTTCCCCTCGACCCTGCAAGACACTCCTTACTACAAGGTCCATTATTTCAGTTAGGGGGCTACCCTTGGTTTCCTCTGCATCTTCGGAGGCATCCTCGACGGCTGGAACGAATATGAATCTCCAGAATCGCTCAAGGCGCGTCGTCCCAACTTCCTTAAAGCCAAAGAACTGTCCATCGTCACGCCCTCTTACACACTTGGTTGGATTCGCACGCTCCCAGTCTCGCAGGGACTGTTCAGCGGCGTCCTTGTTTGTGTACTCAGGCAGTGTGTTGTACTTGCTCTCGCGAAGTTTCTTGTACTGAACTTTCAAGTCTGAGCCTGTTGCCGCCCTATAGGGGGAGAAGTCATCATTTACTAGGCTGTTGCCGTAATACTTCTGGCTAGTGCGATTTCGAGGCCACGTCATGACCTTCTCAACGGTGAGGTCATCTCCTTCTGCATAGTTATGGAACAGTTTCTTCTCTTCGACTGTCAAGTTGGCGAATGTGACTGTAATGACGATCTCCTTGCTTGTATCTCTGTTATAGAAGTCGTCATCATCGTAGTTTGCACTTGGAGTGTAGAAGAAGCTTAGGGCTTTCAGAAACGAAGACTTCCCTGCGCCGTTGGGACCTACGAGAACCGTGAGCTCATCACACGTAAGAAGCTGGTTTCTTATGGAACGGAAGTTCTGTACTCTCACCGACTTTACAATCAACTCTATTGGCCCCCGATTGCGAAACGCTGAGGATGTTGCCCCGTACTCAGTGGGGCTGTTTTGGGAGCATTTTCATGATAAGCTTTTGCAGCTGATGATGTGTTACGGTTCGGTACAGGTTGCAGCTGGCACTCAATAGAGCAGGAATAGGACGAAGAAGTGGTAGCGGGGGTCGATTTGAACGACCGATCTCAGGGTTATGAGCCCTGCGGGATAGTATGATCTAGAATTCCTGTGCAAAGGCACTGCGTCCGTTCGGTTTCTTCTGGTCCTCAAAACCAGTGTCGCTCATTTTGACACTTGGACGGCGGGTTGACTGGCTCCGAAGCCCAATCTGACAAGTAGGTCGATTGATGCCAAGAACGTGTAGAATATCCAAGGATAGAACTCTTCTCGAGAATAGTCAGCTGACTGGTCTGGATTGTGGTGACGAATGTCGAATTTGTTTAGGATTTGGAAAAGATTGCTATCATCGGGCTTGGGCAACGCCAACTCGTTTTTCTTCAGGAATTCCAGCACATCACCTAAGGTTCTTACTGCTTCTTTCTTATCATCAAGGGACGCATTGTGTTTCCTGAACTTGGAGATTGCTCCCTGTACTCTGTTGTCTATTTCGTCCGCATTTCCCGACACGGCCATCTCATCGGCAAGTGTGTCCAGCCCTCTGGGAGTAAGCTCCAACACTTCACCCTGTTCAGATAACACGTAACCAGATCCGTAGTCCTTGAGTATCCCGTTCACTAGTTTCCGGTATCTTTCTCTTCCCTTATTTCGGTCCCAAGTTGTTCCGTGGTAACCACAGTCTGAATAATTGTGCCATTCACCTTTGTCCGGTGCAGAAACGTGGTCGTAAAGAAACTCAATCATTGTGAGAAGCTGGGGCTCGTCCCAAGAATCGATATTCCTCTCCATAGGCCAGAGATCACTCATTCTCAGTTCTGAGAGCACGAATGCCTCATGATTTCTGCCCCATGTTCCTTGGACCTCCCCATCTCTTACACAATGGTATCCAAGTGCTTCTTGGAAATAATAGTCATTGGATAGCCGTGTGAAGACAGCAAGGAATGCGCTCTTTAGGACACGGAGCGATACTTCGGCATACTCACCAATGCCCCTTCTTCGAGCATAATACTCCCTGATTCGCAACGAATACTCACCACATCAACAATCGAGATGAGGGTTTCATTCTTAAAGACTGTTTCACTTCGTGCGGTTACTTGCTTCGCAACAAATCAAGCCAGAGCGACAGGAGGTTGGAACAGCGAGCTTCGAATTCCATCCTTTCCATCTTCAGTCCAGCTCTCTCGCTGTTGCTCTTCAGAATGTAACGAACGACGACTGGAAGCACACGTTTCTCAAAGAGTTGCTTGTCACCTATGCCTGGTAGGGCAGTCCGACCTAGAGCCTTCATCAACGCACCTACAAGGTACTTCTGCTCCAGCAGGTTCACCAAGAGCTTGAAGCAGAAGTCTCCTAGTATTGCCCCCTCAAGGCTTGTTTCGCTGACATCGGTTAGGAAAGGGTTCTCGTTCCTGAACAGCAAGAAAATCCTCCCGTCATATACTGCGAAGTAAGGGCATCTCAACTCCGCTGCATAGCGTGCCGCTTGACTGGAGGCTTCGCCGAATCTCCGACCCTGCTTCTCAAGTATCCTTCGTTTGCATTCGACAAGAAGAAGTGTGAACTCATCACGGCCAGAAACGGTAGTGACAACGAGGTCCGCTTTGTCCCGGCCTGCAGGCACCTCTGCAAGAACCCTTGCCGGTTTGCTGGTGGAGTAGTAGACATTCCCTCTAATTGCATTGTTGAAACAGCAGAACAAGTGCGACCTTACGTATTCCTCGCTGTCCGAGGCCCTATTGAGCTGTTCACCGATCATCTAGACTACTCCCTGTCACAGACTATCACTGTCTTGCATTTGGACTATTCGGAGCGAATGGTATACGCTTCGCATTTCAGAGAGAAGAGTATCGACGGAGCAGAAGAAGTGATAGCGGGAGGTCGATCTGAACAACCGGCCTCAGAATCCACGAGAGGATCATGGTTCTCGGTTCCTGCGAGTTTCACGGTCAGATAGCCGGAGAAACAACAGAGAGTCAGACAATCTCAAGAGAAGCGTGTAGGACCTTATAAGTGAATCCAAGGATACTGTATACAAGAACAGTCGTATGAGGTTTCGACAATCAGAGCAACGAGGGAGTCAGTTACTTGAGTAAAGCGGCAGTCATCGGACTTGTGGTGGGAATTTCCATTCTGATGCCAGCTGCATTCATGCTGATGTATCAGGCGCCCTCGCTCGAAACGTTACAGCTGAACATGACGCTCAAGCTTCAGTCGACAAGCGGCAGTTTGGAATACAGAGCCTCCTATCACTTTGGAGCCAACAGGATTGACTCTTCAGTAAGCACCGACAACATAGAATGGACAAGTCGGACTGCTGCTGCATCTGTTGAAACCTCTGATGACCTTACAACAGCCATCAGAAGCTACTTTTCAGAAATCACTATAGAGTCCGACAAGTTCTTCGTGCGGAGTGATGGCACATGGACGCTGAGCCTGCAGGAGAAGCTGTGCGAAGGAGTGTCGGTTCGAATCGCAGCGTATGGTGACAATACGACAGTGACCAACATAGTCCCTTCACTTTCGGTTGACTATGTTCCTTCTGCACTAGCATCTGCATTGCGAAGCATCGGAGTAGACGCAGTCAGAGTCATAGTTACGATATCGCTCGACATCGCCGGCACCCTAGTCAGCCAATATATCCAGAACTGCCTGAGCATAATCATGTTCTACGCAAACCTCGGGAACAGCATTTTTGACTACCTGATTGGCGAAATTCGCGCTGACTAAAGGCCATTGCTAATCTAGAAGAAGGAGAGATGGTAGCGGGGGGTCGATTTGAACGACCGATCTCAGGGTCATGAGCCCTGCGGGAGGCAAGCACACCGGCTGGAGTAGAACGGCCACGGCTGGTTTCGAGGTTTTGTTATTTCCTAATAGACGCCAA
>Ga0315289_10005656_pt1 | contig 18431 bp, 14 predicted proteins | sample YL17G11_40_MG_FD_203452 | JGI IMG/M metagenome (GOLD analysis project Ga0315289, IMG submission 203452) | Sediment microbial communities from Yellowstone Lake, YNP, Wyoming, USA - YL17G11_40 | ecosystem: Environmental > Aquatic > Freshwater > Lake > Sediment | place: USA: Wyoming | collected...
AGGACATGAACAACGCGCTGAACATCGTCCGCTACTTCGATGAGCCGGCCTGCGCCGTGATGAAGCACGTCAACCCGAGCGGCGTCGCCGCCGCCAGGAAGGGGGACAGCCTGAAGACGGTCTTCCAACGCGCCAGAGACAGCGACAGCGTCGCCGCCTTCGGCGGCGTCGTCGGCTTCAACTGTAGAGTCGACGCCGAGACGGCGCGGGAGATGCTCGCAGGCTACGTTGAGGCGGTGATAGCGCCTGAATACGACGCCGAGGCGATGAAGGTCTTCGAGGAGAAGAAGGATCTCCGCGTAATACAGGTCGATAACGTCTACGCGCTCAGCCGCTTCGTCGGCGAGGAGCAGTGGCCCCTGGTGATGAGCACCATGACGGATGGCAGCTTCGTGCTCTCCGCGCCGATGTTGACCAGGATCAGGGGTCCGGATAACCTCCGCTGGGTGACGGAGAGGAGAGGCACCGCGAAGGAGACGGCGGACCTCGTCTTCGCCTGGTACGTGAACCTGAACGTCAGGAGCAACGGCGTGGTTCTGGCCGACGACAGGCAGACCCTCGGCGTCGGCACGGGGCAGCAGGACAGGGTGATAGCCGTGAAGCAGGCGCTCGAGAAGGCTGCTGACAGGGGCCACAGGGATAGGCTGAAGGACGCGGTGCTCGCATCAGACGGCTTCTTCCCGTTCCCCGACAGCATCGAACTCCTAGCCCAGTACGGCGTCAGGGCCTGCTGCCAGCCAGGCGGGAGCATAAAGGACGACGAGGTCATAGCCGCCTGCAACAAGCATAGGATAGCTATGGCTTTCACCGATGAACGTTGCTTCCGCCACTTCTAGGCGGCGCCCCTCGAGAGTGGGCTCGTGCTGCAGTGGGGGCCCCCGAGGAGGTCGAGGTAGGCGTCGTCCCACTCCTTCACGGTGACGCCGTTGTCCCGCAGCTCCCTCAGGGTCCTCCTGTTCCTCTTGAAGGCAATGACAGTGTTCGGCTTCAGCGTGATTATGTTCCCGGCTCCACGCGCCTGCTCCATGAGGGCGGCGTAGAGGTGCGGTACGTCATTCTCCTTTTCAGGTCCGCCGCCAACGTACATGATACCATCCGAGTCGAGCTTCCCCTCCCGGACCAGGAAGTCGACGAGGCTTACCTCGGTGCAGAGGGGCTCCGGCTTCCCGCCGCGGTTCACGTAGACGGTGGTGCGCCCCGCGTTCCTGAAGCCGTCAGGGTGGATGAGCTGTGCCATAGGGCGGAAGTCAGCATCGCTCTGCGCTCGTAAGGCTTCAAGTAGCTTGAGCAGCAGCCTCTTCGGGGGCATGCCCTTCACCAGCTCCGAGTCCCAGATGTAGGGCATCACCAGCGCTCGGCCCTTCGCGGGGTAGTTGATGGTGACATCGAGGTGCATGTAGTCAACGGCGGGGTAGTCGGCGAGGTTGACGGCACAGACGTAACGCAGCTTCCCGTCGACATCGTGCCTGAACAGCTCCTCCGCGCAGCGCCTGAAGCCTGTCAGGGTGCTCCTCTGCCCGACGCCGATCGCCACGGTCTCCTCGTCAACTATCTGTGTGTCGCCTCCTTCGATGCAGGGAGGCTCAGTCGAGACGCCGGTCTGCTCGTTGGCGTCCCATATGAGCTCGACCTTCTCCCTCAGGGTCGGGTCAAGCTCGTAGGCCAGCTTAACCACCCGCGGCTCGTGGCGGCGGCTGTACCTGCGCATGTTGCAGATGACGGTGCCGACCTGGGTTGTGAAGCTAGTGTCCCTGCTGTACGGCCAAGAGACGCGGCGGAAGTCCGGGAGCACTACCCTTTCCTGTTCTGGATCATAATAGGGCTCCGATGGGTAGCCGTAGATGAGGTGGTCGATGGTCAACTCCTCCGGTTCAGGGGCTTTGGGGAAGCCGGCCCAGATCGCCCCGACGATCTCCCTCCGCTCCTTCACGGTGGCGGTCTCAAGCGCCTTCTCGATTATGCCCGTGACCTCGAAGACCCGTATCCCCTCCTCCCGGAGCATCTTGTGGAGCTGAAGCCACTGCTCGCGGCCGCCATCCACCTGAGGGTGGACGCAGCGGGGAAGGTGCTGGAGGTTGGCTTCTATGCCCTCGAACGGGAGCCGGCGCTCCCAGAACGACTCGACGGAGTCCTGTATCAGGACCGCGTGCATTCGACCGGACTCCGAGTTGACCGTCCACATGGTATCGAGTGAACCCGCCAACTTCTATAAGGCTTCGGGGCGGGAGGAAAAATTAAACCACTCCGTCGTCCATCAGGTTCTGGTTGGACCATGGTCAGGTCGAGGGTGAGGCGCAGGCCGGCCATCAACGTCAGGAGGGCGGAGAAACCCCCCTACACTGTAGACAAGGCGAGGCTGAGGAGGTACGACCAGAGGAGGCTCATCTTCAACAGGGTCTCCATGGACCCTTCCTTCACCGCCTACAACAGGAGCGAGGAGGAGCAGGGGCTCAGGAACATCGCCGAGCGGAAGCCGGGGTACACCAGGGTCGACTACGCGCTCTCCGAGGCGGCCTGGACCGCCCACGACGCCTGGACGGACGCATTCGGCTCTGAGCGCCTCGAGAGGCCCTTCGGCCCAAGCCTCATGGGGGCCAGGTGGTACGCCGAAAAATACCGCGTGGACGACCCCGTAGAGATGACTCGGCAGGTCAAGAAGGCGGCGCGCCTCTACGGCGCCGACCTCGTCGGCGTCACAGAGTTCAACCCGACGTGGATCCAGGCGAACACCAGGCGAGCCCTTGAGCCCCTGGAGCTCCCGGAGGGGGTGAGGTACGCCGTCGTGATGGCGGTCGCCCTCGACGGGCTTGGCGTCGCCACCTCGCCGGAGGTCCCGGCCGGCGCCGCGACCGGGCTCGGCTACTCCAAGATGGCATTCATCGCGGGCACCCTCGCCGAGTTCGTCAGGAACCTCGGCTACACAGCGGTCTCCTCAGGCAACGACATCGGCCTCAGCGTGCCGCTCGCAGTGGACGCGGGGCTTGGCCAGGTGGGTAGGAACGGCCTACTGATCACGCCGGAGTACGGGCCGAGGGTCAAGATATGCAAGGTCTTCACCGATCTGCCGCTGATCCCGGATGAGCCGATTGAGTTCGGCGTCACAGAGTTCTGCATGGGCTGCGAGAGGTGCGCTGAGGAGTGCGAGGTCGAAGCCGTCCAGAAGGGGCCGCCCTCATGGGAACCCGCCTGCGCCAGCAATAGCCCGGGCACCCTCAAGTGGTACGTCGACGGGGAGAAGTGCTTCGAGTACTGGTGCGACAACGGCGTCGACTGTAGCACCTGTGTCAGCGTCTGCCCCTACAACCGGGGGAGGAAGGGGGCTACGAGCGAGGAGTTCTGGCGGGGGCATTGACCTCGGCCTCTCCTCCTAAACGTTAATTCCCCACAGACTCAATAATCTCCCATGTCTGAGTACGATATCCTCATCAGAAACGCCCTCGTCGTCGACGGGACCGGCGCCCAGGGATTCAGGGGCTCCGTCGCCGTGAAGGACGAGAAGATAGTTACCGTAGGTAAAGTGAAGGGCAGCGCTGAGACCGTCGTCGACGCCAAGGGGTTGGCGGTGGCGCCGGGCTTCATCGACGTCCACAACCACGGCGACCTCACCATCATGTACTACCCCCGCGCGGACGGCTTCGTCAGGCAGGGGATCACTACCTTCGTCGGAGGTCAGTGCGGTAACAGCCCAGGCCCCTTCGGCGACTGGATAGGGCTGCCGTGGGCGCTGAACGAGGTCCACTCAGACGTGGCGCCGAGGATGTACGTCGGCGACTGGCTTCAGCCGAGGGAGCTGATCAACAGGAGGCACAGGGAGGTCTACGGCTGGGAGATAGACTGGCACACCCTGGCCGAGTTCTTCGAGAGGCTTGAGAAGAAGGGTTTCAGCCCCAACTACGTCCCGATGGTGGGGCACGGCGAGGTGAGGAGTCTGGTCATGGGCCCGGACTTCCAGCGCCACGCGACTAGGAGGGAGGTCAGGGAGATGACTGAGCAGGTCGACCGGGCGATGAGGGAGGGCTGCAGGGGCTTCACGGTTGGCAGGGACTACGATCCGGGCATCTGGGCGAGCTTCGAGGAGATACTCGCATGCGCCAAGGCGGCGGCGAAGTACGGAGGCGTCTACCAGTGCCACAGCCTCCGCACGGGCCCCAGGAAGCCCCGCCGTCCAGGCGAGCCCGCGCCGGTGATGACGAAGGGCGTCCTCGAGGCCATCGACGTCGGCAGGAAGGCGAAGATGCCCGTCGAGGTGAGCCACCTCGGCGTCCTCTACAACGTCGTCCCCGGGGACAGGCCCGTGATGGAGGCGGCGCTGAGGGCGACGCTGAAGATCGTCGACGACGCCAGGGCTGAGGGGCTTGACGTCACGTTCGACGAGATACCAAACCATGCCACAGGCGGGATAAGTACGAACCCGTGGCTCGCCTCGAACCTCGGCCCGTGGCTCAAGGTCGCCGGGAGCCTGGAGCAGTTCGGGAAGGCGCTCAGGATGCCCGACTTCAGGGACGAGATCAAGGCGAGCATACTCGCGGGAAAGCACTACGGGTTGAACCCGAACATCAACCCGAACTGGGCGGAGCAGTTGACCGTGGTGAATTGCAGGGATGAGCGCTTCGTGGACAAGACGGTCGCGGAGGCGTCGGAGGAGCTCGGCGTCGACGAGCTGGAGGCCCTGATGCAGGTGTTGATGATCGATCCCGAGGCGTTGGCGATCCGTAAGGGTGGCGACGACTGGCAGAAGCTGGAGTTCTTCAAGCACCCCGAGGCGATGATAGGGATCGACACCTTCGCAGTCGACGAGACCTACGAGGGGAAGGGGCCCGCGCCGAGCCTCCCCAACGAGAACAGCTTCGGCGGCTTCCCGAGGTACCTCAGGAGGGCGGTGAGGGAGACCGGCACGCTGACGCTGGAGGAGGCGATCAGGAAGGTGACCAGCTCTCCGGCACGGAAGTTCAGGCTCGCGGACAGGGGAGCCCTGAAGCTGGGCTGCTACGCGGACATCGTCGTCTTCGACCCGAAGACGGTGACGGACAGGGGCGACCAGCTCGAGCCGCGCCGGTACCCCGAGGGGATAGAGCACGTCATCGTAAACGGGGCCTTCGTGGTGAGGGACTCCAAGCACACCGGGGCGCTGCCCGGGAAGGTGCTCCGCAGGGAGTAGCCTTTATGCTTCTCCCACGTCTCTTCTCACCTGGTCGGTGAGCCGGTGGGCGGCCGCCGGGCCGTGAGGTCTGAGGAAACTCCATCCACCGTGCAGGGCTGCGGCCGTCGTAGGCCGGGGCTAGTGGTCGAGTAGGCTCAGGGCGCTCCTCAGGAGGAGCTCCCCGACGTTGACGCCGCCTGCTATCCTGGTCTGCTCCCAGAACTCTGGGCAGGAGTTACCCTCGTGGAAGACGACCCTCGACGCGTTCCCCTCGAGGCTCTCCTGGATGACCCTCTGGATCGCCGTGTAGGGCTCCGAGGCCATGTAGACGACGTAGGCTTCCTCGACCTTCGCGGTGTACTCCCTGAACCTCGTCTTCTTGTCAGGGGCGGCCTTGGCCCTCTGGACCTCGCCGAACGGTGTCCCGAGGGAGGCGAAGAGGGCCCTGAGCTCGGCGTCGTCGCCCTGGAGGCCTTCGAAGTAGGGCATGGCGTCGAGGGCTATGACCCCTGCCTCGGCGCTCTGCGCCAGGGCTTCGCCGCATCTGGCCGCCTCCCTCCTGACTGCCTCGGGCAGGGTGACCCTGAAGACCATGTTGCCGAGGCGGGCGTTGGTCCTGAAGTCGACGATGCTGCCCCTCGCCATCGCCGTGGGGGCGCAGTGGAAGGGGCGCCGCCTCTCCTTGGAGACTATTATCCTGAGGTCGTAGAACCATTTGGGGACGAGCTCCTGCGCGACTACGCCAGAGGGGTTCACGACGGAGGGGGCGATTTCGCCGAGGGCGGCGAGGAGGGAGCCCCGATCCCCGGCCAGGAGGACCCCCCTGCCGTGGGTGCCGCAGTCAGGCTTCAGGACGACTGGACCACCGATCTGGGCCCCTATGAGGTCTGCGATGTCCTCGGAGCAGTTGAACTCGCCTCCGCCGGGTGTGGCCTCCCTCACGTTCGAGGGGACGTAGACGGTCTCGGGTATCCTGACGCCAGCTGCCTGGAGGACCGCCAGGCTCCTCACCTTGCTGGCGCACGCCAACTCAATTGAGGGGGGGTTGAGGACCTGTTTCCCGGCGGCCTCGAGGATGGAGGCGGCGTATATCCTCCTGCTCTTGCTCTGCGTCCTGTTAAGGACCACACGGGTCTCAGCGAGCTCCCGGGAGTAGTCCTTGCCGGCGCTGAAGAGGCGGATGCCGCCGTTCCCGATGGAGACGGCGACTCTGTGGAACGGTATGTAGCCTAGGCTGATCCCCATCTCCTCGGCTGTCAGCCTTATCCCGAGCTCGTCGGTCTCAGATCTGTCGTAGAGTATGGATATCTCTGTCAAAACGGGTTCACTGTGGGGATGGGGTTACTCGCCCCAGTCCTCCCCCTCTATCTCCATCTCCTTGAGGCTGAGGGCTCCCGATTCGTCTGGGGTGACCACGTAGTTGAGGCCGCAGATCTGGCAGTCGACGATCTCCCCCGCGACGCATCCGTTGATGTTCATCTCTGTCCCGCATTCGTTGCATTTCGCCATTTCTTGCATACCCACGGAGTAATATGGCGGACATATAAATTTTAAGGCAGTAATACTCCATTTCAAAGCTTTAATGCACCATTTGCGACATCGCTCGGAGGGTTTACGCGGCGGCCTTTCAGTATCTATTTTTTGCCGAATTGGTTGAGCCCATTAGACTTATAGGAGCCGCCTCGCTCTAGCTTCTCGGTCGGTGAGCCGGTGGGCGGCCGCCGGGCCGTGAGGTCTGAGGAAACTCCATCCACCGTGCAGGGCTGCGGCGCCGTGAGGCGCGACGCGAGAGCGTCGGCTACGGACAGAAACGTTACCTCCCCGCGCAGGCGGTGACTCCCGGTCAGGGTCGAGGACGCGCGGGCGAAGGGTTGAGACGGCCGACCCGCAGGGTGAAAGGGCAAATAGGCGCCGATCCCTCCTGCAGGGGGCGCGGGTAGCCCGTATAGCCGAATGCCGCCAAGAACAGAAGGTGGGTTACGACCGGCACACCGACCGCCTTTTTCTCTGCGTGCGCGGGGGGGGGAGGGTGTAGTCGTCGTCGCCGTGGCTCGTGGTGAGTGTCAGGTTTTCGTGAAAACTTTAAGCGGTCTCCGGATGTGTATCCTGAGAGGGGGTGTTCTCGGTGCCGAGAGGGAGAAGACCGAAGGACTCTGGTAAGGATATTGAGCAGTACAAGCATCTCAGGGTAGAGAGGACGAACAACCCGCCCGTGGGGCTTGTCTCTTCGGAGAATGATCCGGTGGAGCCGAAGAGGACGTACGAGTATGATCCGCATCTCGATCCGCAGCTGATCTGGGCGGGGAAGGCGGAGAGGACGAGCTTCGAGGTGGACACGATTAGTCTTCATGTTCATGAGAGGATCGATCCGAGGACCATCATCGAGGCGGTGAGGAAGAGGAGGCCACATCAGCAGGGCCTGACCTCGTTCTTCTCGTCTCCGGGGGAGAACCCGCCGTACAGGGATGCGATTGAGTTCTACAGGCACAAGCATGGTTGGAGCAACAGGCTGGTCGCCGGGGACAGCGTTCTTGTAATGAACTCGCTACTCCAGAAGGAGGGTATGGCGGGGAAGGTCCAGATGATCTACATAGATCCTCCCTATGGCATCAAGTATGGTAGTAATTTCCAGCCCTTCGTCAATAAACGTGACGTGAAAGACGGGAAAGACGAGGATCTGACGCAGGAGCCCGAAATGATAAAAGCGTTCCGCGACACATGGGAGCTAGGTATCCACAGCTACCTTACTTATCTCCGAGATAGGCTCCTGCTCGCAAGAGAACTCCTCACCGAGAGCGGAAGCGTATTTGTGCAAATAAATGAAGAAAATGTACATTTGATAAGAATACTTCTTGATGAGTTATTTGGAAAGGATAATTTTATCAGTCAAATTAATTATAGGTCTAGCGTACCATTAGGAGCTACTTTTATTCCTTGTATATCTGACGTTATTTTATTTTATGCTCGTAATAAAAAAATGCTTAAATTTAAAAGATTGTATATGGAGAGAGATTTGCGAGAAGAAGTAAGGTATTCTTTTATTGAATTGCCTGATGGTACACGTAGAAGAATAACAACTGAGGAAAGAATGAATGTAGATAAATTACCGAAAGGAACAAGGTTCTTCGTAGCTGATAATTTAAATTCAGCAGGGAGAACAGAAACGTGTATATTTCCGTTTAATTTCGAAGGACGAACGTTCTATCCAACTAGGGGGAAAAGTTGGAAAACCAATTTAAGTGGAATGAAGAAATTAGCTGAAAGAAATAGATTGATTGCCCCAGCAAACAACCTAAATTATATTTTCTATTATGATGATTATCCTGTAAGAGAACTTACTAATATATGGTATGATACTCAAGGCGCTTCAGATAAAATATACGCAGTTCAAACTTCAATGACCGTAGTACAAAGATGCATATTAATGACTACTGATCCTAGCGATCTAATTCTTGATCCGACGTGTGGTTCGGGTACAACTGCTTTTATAGCTGAGCAGTGGGGTCGTCGCTGGATTACTTGTGACACTTCACGAGTAGCTATTGCATTAACTAGGCAGCGGTTGATGACAGCGTCTTATGATTATTATGAGTTACAGAACCCAAAGGAGGGTGTTCAAAGTGGCTTTAATTATAAAATCGTCCCTCATGTTACACTGAAAAGCATCGCTAACGACGAGTCACCAGAATCAGTGGAGCTATATGATCAGCCATTTATAGACTCAAAGAAGATTCGGGTAACTGGGCCATTTACAGTAGAAGCGGTTCCCGCCCCATATGTCGTCCCTATCGGTGGAACCCCGATTCAACAGGAGGCTGATGCATCTGTCGCCCGCTTAGGAGATACCCGCAGACATGGAGATTGGCGGAGCGAACTCTTTAAGACGGGTATTAGGGCGAAGGGCGGACAAATGATCCAGTTCACCCGCGTCGAGACCCTTCAGGGAGCCCACTGGCTCCACGCTGAGGCAGAGACTAAGGAGACTGAACCAAAGAAAGCCGTTATTTGCTTCGGCCCAGATCACGCCCCTCTTGAACAGCGGCAGGTGGAGAAGGCATTGGAGGAGGCAAGCCACTTCTTCCCCAAACCCAAGATAGTTGTCTTCGCAGCCTTCCAGTTTGACCCCGAGGCAGCTAAAGACATCGATGAAGCCAAGACAGGAATGACTCTCCTCAAGGTTCAGATGAACGCTGATCTCCTTACAGATGATCTCAAGAAGAAGCGGACCAGCAACGAGAGCTTCTGGCTCATCGGTCAACCCGACGTAACCGTCGAGAGTATAACATCGGGTCCAAACACCGGAAAAATTGCCGTCACCGTCAACGGCTTCGACTACTATGACCCACGAACCGGTGAGATCAAGAGTGGAGGACCCTCCAACATCGCCGTCTGGATGCTCGACCCAGACTACGATGGACGCAGCCTCTTTCCCCGCCAAGTCTTCTTCCCCATGGCCGACTCCGACGAAGGCTGGGCCAAACTTGCCCGCAACCTCAAAGCCGAGATCGATCCAGACCTCATAGAGCAATACCGAGGCAACAGGAGCCTCCCCCTCACCCCCGGCGACTCCATCGCCGTCAAGATCGTTGATGACCGCGGCATCGAGAGCCTCAAGATCATCCAGGTGAGCTAGTTGTCAGGAACGGCGACCCGGAAGATCGACCGGCTCATCATTAACAGCCCCTATGAGGCACCCAAGGAGCACTGGGAGCGCGTCCCTGGACTCACAAGCTACTTCCGCCGCGCCTCTGGACGCCGAAGCGCTGGCTACATCAAGGCCGGAGACACACGAAATCCCGACGACCCCGGCATCTTCATCCCCATAGAACTGGTCAACCTCATCCGAGAGCGAGTGGACGGGTGGCGTGCCGACGGCTACCCCGGCGTCACCGGAACCACCCACCGCCTCCTCGAACACTGGCACAACCCTCAAGAACGAGACAATCAGTTCTTCTACTGTCAACTCGAAGCCATAGAGACCATAATCTGGCTCTCAGAGGCACCCCCCAGCAGCCGCGAGGGCATCACCATCCCAGGCGACGGCGGACCAATCCGCCGCCTCTGCTGTAAAATGGCCACAGGCACAGGCAAGACCACCGTAATGGCCATGCTCGCAGCCTGGCAGATACTGAACAACGTCGCATCCCCCGAAGACCCACGATACACACGATTCATACTCGCCCTGACTCCCAACCTCACAATCCGAAATCGCCTTCAGGTCCTCAAACCTGACATAGTCGGCAACTACTTCGACGAGTTCAACGTCGTCCCCTACGACCTCAGGGAATATATCCGCCAAGGCAAAATAAAAATCACAAACTGGCACAACCTAGCCTGGGACGACGAGGAGAGGGTCAAGCGCCGCAGGAGCGTTGATAAACGCGGCCCCCTCAGTGATGAGGCGTACACCCGCGAGGTACTCGGAGAACTCGCCAAGCACCACCGCATCCTCATCATAAACGACGAGGCCCACCACGCCTGGAGGAGACCAGCGGGCTCCAAGCTCAAACTCGAAAAAGAGGAAGAGGAGATCGCCACCGTTTGGATCAACGGCCTCGACCGCATCCACAAGACCCGCGGCATCCACACCTGCTACGACTTCACGGCTACCCCATTCGCCCCCACAGGCAAGGCCAGCCCAGAGGAGACCCTATACCCCTGGATAATCAGCGACTTCAACCTCAACGACGCCATAGAGTCCGGCCTCGTAAAGACCCCACGCATCGTCTTTAGAGACGACGCAATCCCCGACAAGAGCTACCGCAGCAAGCTCTACCACATCTACGCACAACCCGAGGTCCACGCAGACCTCAACCGAAAAGCCGACTCGGCGGAACCCCTCCCGGGACTGGTTGAGCAAGCCTACTGGCTCCTCGGCGAGGACTGGCTCAAGACCTACCAACAGTGGCAGACGGAGGGCTTCCCCACGCCCCCTGTGATGATCTCCGTCGCAAACAGAACCGAGACAGCTGCCCGAATCAAGTACGCCTTCGACAACAAAATTTTCGAAATAAACGAACTAGCTGACCCCAACACAACCATACACATAGACTCCAAGATACTTAAAGCAGATATTGAGGGAATAGAAATCTCACAACCCCAAGAAGAGGACCAAGAAGAAGAACCCGGAGAACACAAGCTCACCAAAAGGGAGCTGGAAGAACTCCTACGCCGTAAGGTAGACACCGTAGGCAAACGAGGACAGCCGGGCGAGCAGATAAGGAACGTAATAAGCGTAGGAATGTTAAATGAAGGTTGGGACTGCAAGACCGTCACCCACATCATGGGCCTTCGCGCCTTCACAAGTCAGCTCCTATGCGAGCAGGTCGTCGGACGCGGCCTCCGCAGAACCAGCTACGAAGCCGGTTCTGATGGACTCTTCGAGCCCGAGTACGTCAACATCTTCGGCGTCCCCTTCAGCTTCCTACCCCACGAGGAGGAGGAGGGACGCCACTCCAAGCCTCCCAAGGCGAAGTTCCCTATTGAGCCAAGCCCAGCCAAGTCCCAGCACGAGATACGCATCCCCAACGTCACCAGAGTAGACCACGTCTACAAGCCCACCCTAACCCTCGACATCGACAATCTACCACAGCTAACCATTGACGCCATCGACATCCGCACGCTCGTCGATATGGCCCCAATGATAGAGAACAAACCAGACATAACCAAACTCACAACCATCCAACTAAAGGAACTCGCGGAGCGCAACCGCACCCAGCGCACCGTCTTCCAGACAGCCAAGCGCCTCTACGACCAGATGAAGGGGGACTGGGGAGGCGACGAAATACACCTCATCAGCCAGCTCATCCTCATCATGGAGCAGTTCATGGCCAAAGGCAAGATACGCATCAAACCCCCCGAATGGGACCGCGACGACTTCAAGCGCCGAATCGCCATGACTCTAAGTATATCCCAGATAATCGTCCACATCTACCAACAGATCAGGCTCACCAGCACCGAGCGTCTCGAACCCCAGTTCAACCAGGACCGCCCCCTCATCTGGACAGGCGAAATGCGAACATGGTACACAAGCAAGCCCCACACGGACACCCTTAAAAGCCACATAAACTACGCAGTCTACGACAGCCGCTGGGAGGCCACCGAAGCCTTCGAGCTGGACCGCAACCCATACGTCGAGAGCTGGGTCAAGAACGACCACCTCGGCTTCGAGATACACTACATCCACAACGGCACCCACCACAAGTACCGCCCAGACTACGTAATCCGACTAACAAACGGCCAACACCTCATCCTCGAAGTCAAAGGCCAACCCACCCAACAGGACCGCAGCAAAGAGATCGCCCTACAGGAATGGGTAGAAGCCATCAACACCCAAGGCAGCTTCGGAAAATGGGCCTGCGCCCAATCCACACACCCAAAAGACATCAAAGACATCATCGAAAAAGCAGTAAAAACCACGCCCTAAGTCACCCAAGAAATTTTTTTCCCGTTATCATGGGTAGCGCGTATACGTCTCCCACCCGAAGACCTCCCCGAACCAGCCACACGTTCCGGAACGAAACAGAGGGCGCAGTCGTCGCCTCGGCTCTGCGTCTCCCGAGCTTCTCTCGGTGTGGAGAACGTCACACCGACCAAACATTCTCCTTGCCAGGAAATGAATAAGGACCGGTTCAGTGGCCCTCGATCTTCAGCCCTCTGATCCTCCCGAAGTGAGACGCGTTCCTGGTCACCAGGCAGTCCGCCCCGCCCTCCAAGGCGATACCCGCTATGAGGGAGTCGAATGGGTCGATGCTGTCGCCCTTTCTGTCCAGCGACCCCGATATCTCGGCCGCCCTAAGCGCCGATCTCTGATCTAGGGGGAGCACGTCGAGGTTTGACAGGACCCGCTGAAAGGCGCCCATCCTGCGTGCGGGGTCGGACATCGCTCTTTGGACGCCGTACGCGACCTCGTAGACGTTGACGGCGGTGGTCGCGGCGCCCCCCTCCCCGTCCAGCTCCATGGCCTTTTCGACGGCCCCAGGGTCGTTCCGGAGAAGGCCGATCAGGAAGGTGGTGTCAACCACCTTCAAGCACGCTCGCCTCCAGGGACTTGCCGGTCCTCCTCCTGAGGTCCAGAATGCTCTCCATGAGAGCCGCCAACTCCTCCTCTGGGACGTCGGACCAGAGCCCCGCGCAGTCCGATAAGCGGCGACGCCCGGCTAGGCGCCTGATCGTGTCCGAGAAGCTCTCCTCCCCCATCTTCATCCTCTTAAGAAGCTCGTAGGCATCCTCCGTCAGGGATATGTTCTTGGAAGTCACACATATACATATGTGTACACAGATATAAGCAGAGCGACATGAAAATAGCGTTCCCGACAAGGGCCTACGCGCATCTCAGGTCTTCAAAATATACCTAGCGCATAGGTCCACCACGACCTCCGGCCCAAGGTCGAGCCTCATCTCGACGCCGACGGACGGGTCGACCCCCGTCACCCTGAAGCCGAACCTCTCCCAGTACTCCCTGAGCCTACGGCCAGACTCGTCCTCCTCCTCAGTTATCATCTTCACCGAGCGGTACCCCGCCTCGAAGCAATAGAGGGCCTCGAGGGCGGTGAGCGCCGCGCCTATCCCCCTCCTCTCGATGAGTGCGGCGGCGCTGTCCGAGAAGAACGCCCCCTCCTCGGCGTCGTCGTAGCCGAAGTCGAAGGCCACGGCCTCGCCGTCGAGGTACACCATGAGGCAGGTGAACCCCCCCTTACGCGAGCGGGAGGAGAGCTCCTCCCGGGTGTACCTGAGCTCCCGCCTGAACCGATGGCCCTCGATCTCCTCGATCTCCCCGAAAAGATCCATTGTGGGCGCATGGCAGACGACGACGCTGCACGCCCCGCCCAGGGCGCCGCTCAACCTGGCTTCAGCCTTCCTCCGGGTCTCTTCGAACGACAGCGCCTCTACGTTCATCATAGGCACATGATAATGCCTCGGTTTTGTTTAATTTCTTTCGCCTCAGAATGGACGGGAAAACGCCTCATGCGAGGTGTTGAAAGGAGAATAGGCCCTGATTCCTTAAGGATGTGAGTAATTTGCATAGTCGAAAGCTGCCTAAGAGAGAAGTAGGCTACGACCGGCACACCAACCACCTGTACATTGAAGCCCATCTGCTACGCACGCAATAAAAAAGAAGACCCACGAATTTTAGGGATGGTTATACTGTTCTCGATCCTTCCTACGCGTAGATGTCTACTTCCTCGTGGGGCACTATCTTGTAATCTCTCGTCCAAACCAGTCTATCGGGAACCTCCAACCACGTCTTCAGATCCTTAGCCTCGAAGAAGAACGTATAATTGTACTTTTTATTCCATGGACTGAGCAGCCCCTTGAACTCGACGCCCCCCACCGCCTCGCACGCCTTCTTCACTGCCGCGGTATATTTCTCAAGCTCTTCCCTTGTTCCTAGCCAGTCAAAATGCTCTAACACCATCAAGGTCTATCATCCTCATTTTTTTCATGATATTTGTTTAGCTCCCCATCTCGGAGCTGAGACTCCATCACAAATATTTGTAGACGGGATCTTAGGGTCATGTGGATTAAACCATTATAAAGAATTATTCATCTCTGAACGCCGTTTACGATCCTACACGTCAAGCAATAGACGGTGCATTCATGGGGATTCAGAGGAAGATCATGGGCCTCTCGTCTTGATCTTCACGGCGACCGGGAAGTGGTCGCTGTACCCTGGCGGGTCCCTCGGCTTCCAGTCGAAGTCCCTTGGCTTGGGATACTTCCTGTCCCTCGGGTCCTCCCACAGCTTCTTCGGTCGGATGACCTCGTAGGAGCCGTCGTCGACGTAGAAGTAGCCGCCGTCAACCAGGAACCCCCTCGAGACGAGGAACTGGTCGAAGAAGAGGGGGCCGTCGAACCAGAAGGTACCGTAGCCGCCGCCCATCGAGGGCCAGCAGAGGTTGAGGAGGCGGGGGTTATCGGCCCTGAGCACGTGGTCCCTGTTCCTGCTGCTCAGGGCGTAGTCGGTCATGGAGCGGCTCCCCGGCTCGTCGTTGAAGTCACCCATGACGAGGACCGGGATGTCGTCCCCCAGGACCTCCTGTATCCGCTTGACGAAGTACGAGAGGGTCTCGGCGGCCAGGATCCTATAGGGCTCGGACTCGTAGACCCCGTCCATCCTCGACGGCCAGTGGTTTCCGAGGACGACGAAAGGTCTGCTTCGGTCGCCCTTCGGCATGAAGTTCACCTGGAAGATGTCCCTGGTCGGCGAACGCTTGACGACCTCGTAGGAGAACCAGTACTTCCCGTCGTCGCTTCCCCTCTTGGCGTTCGGGTCCTTGACGTAGAAGTCGAAGAGGTCACGGTCGTAGACGAAGGCGACGTCTATCCCGCGCTCGTCACGGCAGTCGTGGTGCACGACGTCGTAGTTCCTCGGCGTCACGGCGCCGGCCTTGATCTTGGCGACCAGCTTCTTCAGTACGTCCCTGTTCTCCACCTCGCAGACGCCGAGGATGTCAGGCCCCCTACCCCCGTTCATCTCATTGATGATCCCGGCGAGCTGGCTCAGCTTCAAATCGAGGGCGGCCTCGTCCCAGTCCTTGAGCTTTGTGTCGAGCTTCTCGACGTTCTTCACCTTCCTCGCCCGCTCATCCCACGGAACGGTGTCGTAGAGGTTCTCAAGGTTCCACCAGGCGACGTAGTACTCACTCAAGAAGACTCACATATTTTTGTTAGTTTCATCCAATATAAAAATTGAGCAAGTCGTTCACCCGACGCCACGCCTTTTGAGCGTGGAAAGAAGCATAGCCAGCGCGTCCATCAATAGTCATTAATGTTTTATCGTCCACGGACGCTTCCAGAAATGACGCAGATGACCGACTGGCAGGAGAAGCTCTTCATAAAAAGGGCAGACCTCTCGATCAGGATCATGAACCTCCACTGGCCCTTCACGGAGAGATCCGTCGAAGGCATCGTCGACATACTCAACGAGCACGGGATAAAGGGCGGCCACGTCCTCGACATCTGCTGCGGCAACGGCAGGATAAGCGTCCACCTCGCCAAGAGGGGCTTCAAGGCCACCGGCGTCGACTTCTCTAGGCCCTACCTCGAGGACGCGAGGAGGAACGCGGAGCGCCTCGGCGTCGGGGGCTCGACCCGCTTCGTCGAGGGCGATGCCAGAGACCTCGCCGGGGTCCTCGGGGATCAGGGAGAGCCCTTCGACGCCGTCGTATCAGCGTGGACCTCCATCGGCTACTACACGGTCGAGGACGACCTCTCCGCCTTCAGGCAGGCCCGCCAGCTCGCGAGGGATGGCTCAGTCCTACTCATCATAGAGACTCAGCACGAAGGGGGAGCGACGCAGATGGGCTCAGGGAGCTCCGTCCTCGATCTCGACGACGTAGTGATGCTGGAGAAGACCACGTATGACCCAACAACGGCGAGGAGAGAGACCGCGTGGACCTTCTACAGGCGCCGGGGCCGAGACCTCGAATACATAGACGAGGTATACTACAAGATACACGTCTACAGCCTTCCTGAGCTCTCCAAGCTCCTCGTGGAGGCCGGATGGAGGGTGGAAGCCTGCTACGGGAACATCGCCACGAGACAGGCCTTTGGCCCCTCAACGGGCATGAACATCGTGGCACAAGCGGCTTAGTGACCATCGATTCGGACGCAGCCGACACCATACATGTATAGACAGAGACAGCACGCCGAGACGATGTTGCCAGAAAAAAATCCGGGAAAGCACAGAAGAGAATAGTTAGGTACGGAGTAACACATCAAAGCCTGTATGAGGCGCCTAACTCAGACATGAGCCGGGCGACGGACCATTAAATCGCGACGGAGGCCACGTGAAGCGCGAAACGGTTTTAAGGCGTGAGAAAAAAGGAGAGTTGACGTTGGATAAGGTCGATGCTGTCGTCGTGGGCGCGGGCGTCGTCGGCCTCGCCGTCGCCTCGGAGATCGCTAGCAGAGACAGGGATATTTTTATCCTCGAGAAGGAGCCGGCCATAGGCCAGGGAGCGAGCAGCAGGAACAGCGAGGTCATCCACGCCGGCATCTACTACGCCCCGGGCTCCGTCAAGGCGAAGCTCTGCGTCAAGGCCAACCCCATGACGTACAGGATATGCTCTGAGAACAAGATCCCGCACAAGAGGCTGGGCAAGATCATCGTCGGTAACGGCGATGATGAGATCAGGCAGCTCGAGGGTCTGATCAGGCAGGGAAAGGCATGCGGCGTTGAGGACCTTGAGCTCATCGACTCTGAGAGGATAAGGCGGCTGGAGCCGAGGGTCAGGGGAGACGCCGCGGTCCTCAGCCCGAGCACGGGGATCATAGACGCTCATGGCTTCATGGATCACTTCTTACGCGAGGCGAGGAGGAAGAGCGGCTCGGATCCCCTTGTACTCGGCACCGAAGTCACCGCCATAAGGCAGACGGGCGACGGCTACATGGTTGAGACGCTCAGCGGAGGCGAGCCCTTCAGCGTCGAAACCAGGGTCGTGGTGAACTCCGCCGGCCTCTTCTCCGACAGGGTCGCACAGATGATCGGCATAGACAGCGATGAGGCCAGGTATAGACTCCACTGGTGCAAGGGCGACTATTACAGCCTAGGCGGGAAGCCCTCTGCGACGATGCTCGTCTACCCCCCTCCGCTGAAGGACACGCTGGGGCTCGGCATCCATACGGTCCCAGACCTGGTGGGGCGCCTGAAGTTTGGCCCCAACGCCTACTACGTCGACAAAATAGACTACAAGGTCGAGTCGCCCGTCGAGCCCTTCTGGAGCGACATCGTCACTTATCTGCCGGAGACAAGGAAGGAGGACCTCCACCCGGATATGGCAGGAGTACGGGCCAAGCTCCAGGGGCCGGGCGAGCCGGCCAGGGACTTTGTCATAAACCACGAGGAGAAGAGGGGTCTCACGGGGTTCATCAACCTCATCGGAATAGAGTCCCCGGGCCTGACCTGCGCTCCGGCGATAGCCGAGGTGGTTAAGAGAACGGTCGACGAGTTACTGTAGATAAAAAGAGCCTTACCTAAAGTCTCAAGATTTTTTATCTACTATATAGAAATTTTTCTAAAAACATTTTACCAGATCAACATGGATCTAAACGAGCCGGAGATGCAATCTTTTTCTACGCGTCATTCGTTCACGCGCACGCGATTAGCTTTCCTGAAATTTTTTCTTCTTCAGATACTCTTCCTTTGTGATCTCACCCTTAACTAACCTCAGTTTAAGAGTCCTCAGGCGCTCATGTTCAGTTTGGCTGATGGTATCTGAACCAGCTAGAAGTGGTTCCGGGCTCGCCAGAAACCACTTGCCGCCGATGTCCAGTGCCACGTTTGAGA
>Ga0315289_10005657_pt1 | contig 18428 bp, 13 predicted proteins | sample YL17G11_40_MG_FD_203452 | JGI IMG/M metagenome (GOLD analysis project Ga0315289, IMG submission 203452) | Sediment microbial communities from Yellowstone Lake, YNP, Wyoming, USA - YL17G11_40 | ecosystem: Environmental > Aquatic > Freshwater > Lake > Sediment | place: USA: Wyoming | collected...
GCTCCAAACAGGGTTCTTGTTGAGCGGTCAAGCAGATATGGTACCGATGTTGAGGTTGCTAAGGTTTTTTCCCAACGGGAAGGATATCGTGCGTTAACAGTGGTGGAAAAACGGAAAGACGGCATGCTCATGGTGAGTTTGCCGACAACGTATGGTCAGATCCCGCTTATTGTCTTATTGCGTGCTCTAGGGATGGAGAACGATAAAGAAATCGTTGATGTCATCTGTGTTGATCCGAAGATGGAGCCGTATGTGCTTGCGAACATCGAGGAATGCGCGAAGGAATATAGTATCGCAACAAAGGAAGACGCAGTTGCGTATCTTGGGAAGAAGTTCGCTGGTGGGCAGGCAAAAGAGTACCGTGTGAAACGTGTTGAAACCATCATGGATCGGCATCTTCTGGCTCATCTTGGGAATGACCCTGATGATCGTTTAAAAAAGGCTATTTTCGTGGCTCGCATGGGGATGGCTGTGTTAGAACTCGCACTCGGGAAACGAGAGCAGGATGACAAAGACCATTACGCAAACAAGCGTTTGAAGCTTGCGGGGGATCTCATGGAGGATCTTTTCCGAGTCGCGTTCACCGCCTTGTGTAAGGATCTAAAATATCAGATTGAACGCATTCATGCCAAAGGAAAAGAAATCAAGATCGCGTCATCACTACGTTCCGATGTTCTCAGTCAACGTATTCATCACGCGCTTGCAACAGGGAACTGGGTTGGTGGACGAGCAGGAGTCTCACAGCTTCTTGATCGAACCAGCAATTTAGCGGTTCTGAGTCACTTACGACGAGTTACGTCACCGTTGACCAGGTCACAACCACATTTCGAAGCACGAGATTTGCATTCAACCCAATGGGGACGACTTTGCCCGAATGAAACGCCGGAAGGACCGAACTGTGGTCTGGTCAAGAACCTTGCACTTACTGTCGAAATCTCAGAAGGTTTCGGAGAAAAAGAAGTGGAAACAGTCCTGCGAGAACTTGGGATTAAGGAACTGACGAAACACGTCACAGGTGCCCGTGTTTATCTGAACGGGGACCTTATCGGGATGCATCCGAACGGTGCAGATCTTGTCAAGAAATTGCGAGAACGACGACGAAAGGGAATGCTGAGTACCGAAATCAATGTTACCTATGATATTGAAGGAAACGATGTTATTGTGAACTGTGATTGTGGACGGTTACGACGACCGCTCCTTGTTGCTGAAAATGGTAAACTCTTGGTAAATCAAAAAAACCTTGCTGAGCTTAAAGAAGGAAAGAAGAAATGGTCTAATCTTATCAACGAGGGGGCTATCGAATACATAGATGCTGAAGAAGAAGAAAACGCACTCATTGCGTTACGAGAAGAAAATCTGACTCCAGATCATACTCATATGGAGCTTGACCCGATGTGTATTCTCGGGATCGGTGCATCCCTTGTTCCCTATCCGGAGCATAACTCATCTCCAAGAATTACGATGGGCGCAGGAATGGGAAAACAATCGCTCGGGTTCGGTGCGTCAAACTACCGTATACGACCGGACACACGGAGTCATCTGCTTCACTATCCACAGATGCCGTTAGTGCAGACACATCCGATTCATTATATTCGATTTAGAGAACGACCTGCTGGACAGAACTATATTGTCGCGGTTGCCTCGTTTCAGGGATATAACATGGAAGATGCCTTGATCATGAGCAAGTCATCGATCGAACGAGGACTCGGTCGGAGTACATTCATCCGAACATATAGCAGTGAAGAGAAGCGATATCCTGGTGGTCAAGAGGATCATTTTGAAATCCCGAATCCGGATTGTCGGGGTGTCCGCAGTGAAGACGCGTATAACAATCTAGGTGAAGACGGGTTGATTTCTCCAGAATGTGGCGCAAACGGCGGAGACGTTTTGATTGGGAAAACATCACCACCGCGTTTCCTTGAAGAACCGACTGATTTTCTTACGCCTCAGAAGCGAAGAGAGACCTCGGTTACGGTTCAACATGGGGAAGGCGGTGTTGTTGACAAAGTCATGTTGTCTGAGTCTGTCAATGGGTCACGAATGGTGAAGATAAAAGTCAGAGAACAACGAATCCCTGAACTCGGGGATAAGTTCGCATCAAAACATGGTCAGAAAGGAGTGATTGGATATGTGGTATCTGCGGAAAACATGCCGTTCACCCAAGACGGCATGACACCTGATTTAATCATTAACCCACATGCTATCCCATCAAGAATGACGGTTGCGCATGTGCTTGAGATGATCGGTGGGAAAGTCGGATCACTTGAGGGGCGAATCGTTGATGGAACAGCTTTTAGCGGGGAAGACGAAGATCAACTCCGAGCGGCTTTAGTGAAAAATGGGTTTAACCACGCGGGAAAAGAAATCTTCTATGATGGACTCACCGGACGACCATTGGAATGTGATATTTTTGTTGGATGTATCTATTATCAGAAGCTTCATCATATGGTCGCAGGTAAGATTCATGCTAGATCACGAGGACCCGTGCAGATTCTCACTCGACAACCAACAGAGGGACGAGCCAGGGAAGGTGGTCTACGGTTTGGAGAAATGGAACGTGACTGTCTCATTGGTCATGGTGCCGCCATGGTCATTAAAGATCGATTACTTGATGAATCAGATATCACGATGAAGTATGTCTGTAACACGTGTGGTCATATCGCGATGATTGATCGTCATGGGCGGTTACATTGTCCAATCTGTGGTGATAAAGCAGATATCCACCCAGTGGAGATGAGCTACGCGTTCAAGTTACTGATTGATGAGTTGAAATCTCTTGTGGTTGTACCACGTATTAAACTGGAGTCGTTGGTGTAGGGGGTAAAAGAAATGGCAGGACGAAATATCACAAAAAAGATTGGGGCGTTGAAGTTTTCAGTGCTTTCGCCAACTGAGATTCGTAAGATGAGCGCTACAAAGGTTATTACTGCGGATACCTACGATGACGATGGGTTCCCTATCACCATGGGGCTGATGGATCAGCGTCTTAGTGTCATTGAACCTGGGCTGCGTTGCAAGACATGCGGATTGAAAGTCGGGAAAGACAAATGTCCAGGGCATTTTGGGCATATTGATCTTGCGATGCCGGTGATTCATGTCGGGTTTGTAAAGACGATAAGGAATTCTTTACGGGCGACCTGTCGGAAATGCGGACGAATCCTTCTCTCCGATAAAGAGTTGGAGGGGCACCGGAAAACTATCATAAAAAACAGCTCAGAGGGACGCGACAACGCATACATGTTCAAGATGATTATCAGCAGCGCGACGAAAACAGAAGCATGTCCACGGTGCGGGGCCATTAGTGGGAAAATCGACCTGGATAAACCCACGTCGTTTCGGGAGAACGGAAAGAAACTCACGCCAACAGAGATTCGAGAGTGGCTCGAGAAAATCCCTGATGAAGACCTTCCTTTATTAGATATTAATGTACATTCAGCGCGACCAGAATGGATGGTCCTGACCGTTTTACCGGTACCGCCGGTCACGGTACGACCGTCCGTTACCCTTGAGACTGGTGAACGATCAGAAGATGATCTGACCCATAAGCTTGTTGATGTCATCAGGATTAACCAGCGGTTACAGGAAAACCGGGACGCTGGAGCGCCTCAATTAATCGTCGAGGATCTCTGGGAGCTCTTACAGTACCATGTGACCACTTATCTGGATAATCAAACCTCTGGTATTCCGCCGGCGCGACATAGGTCCGGAAGACCACTGAAAACCCTTGCGCAACGATTGAAAGGAAAAGAAGGCAGGTTCAGAAGTAATCTTTCAGGGAAACGAGTGAACTTCTCCGCGCGTACGGTTATTTCACCGGACCCCAATCTGAGTATTAATGAAATTGGTGTACCTGCAGAGATCGCCAGAGAACTCACCATACCTGTTCGAGTCACCACCCAGAACCTTGAATGGTGTAAGAACCTCATTAAACAAACAGCTCAAGGGGAAAAGCCTGGCGACAACTACCGGCCTCATGTGAACTACGTGAAACGATACCGTGAAGGCGTGGAACAGCGTATGAAAGTCACAGAGAAAAACTCGGATGATATCTCTGAGAAACTTGAGCTTGGGTTTATCATCGAACGACAGCTCATGGATGGAGATATCGCGTTGTTCAATCGTCAGCCGTCCTTGCACCGGATGTCGATGATGGCACATCGAATTAAGGTCATGCCTAATCGGTCATTCCGATTCAACCTTTCTGTCTGTCCCCCGTATAACGCTGATTTTGATGGTGATGAAATGAACCTTCATGTGTTGCAGGGTGAAGAGGCAAAAGCAGAAGCAGAGATTCTCATGAAAGTGCAGGAGAACCTGATGTCACCTCGATTTGGTGGTATCATCATCGGTGGGCTGCACGATCATATTTCAGGCTGTTTCCTTCTCACCTACAAGGATAAGACGTTTTCAAAAGAGAAAACCTCTGAGATACTGGCAACGTTCAAGTATAAGGGGAAGTTCCCTGAGATCCATGAAGAAAACGGTGAGAGTGTTGTCTACGGAAAAGATATCTTCAGCGTGTTACTCCCCAAGGACTTAAACATCGAGTATAAAGCAAAAGCATGTTTCCACTGTGAAGTCTGTAAAGCTGCTGAGTGTCCTAATGGTGCGTATGTGATCGTGAAAAACGGTAAACTGAAACAAGGAATCGTTGACGAAAACAGTATTGGGGCATTCAAAGGCAGGATTATTGAGCGGATCATCAGAGATCATGGGACGACCGCAGGAAGAATGTTCATTGATGACGTCACGAGACTAGGGATCGCGGTGGTGACTGTTATCGGGTTTACCACGAGTATTGCTGATGAGGATATACCAACGGAGGCAAAACGACAGATTGGGGAAGGATTGCAGAAGGCACAAAACAAGATCAACACTTTAGTCACTGCATATGAACATGGGGAGCTTGAATCCCTCCCGGGTCGAAGCCTGGAAGAAACCTTAGAAATGGAGATCATGCGAGTCACTGGTCGAGCAAGAGACATGGCTGGTGAAATCGCGAGTAAATACCTTGGGTTGAACAACAGCGCTGTCATCATGGCAAAATCAGGCGCCAGGGGATCCATGCTGAACCTGTCTCAGATGTCTGGGTGTGTCGGGCAACAAGCAGTCCGAGGAGAACGAATCTCCCGGGGATACAAGTACCGGACTTTGCCGCATTTCAAAAAAGGAGACCTAGGAGCAAGCGCAAAAGGATTCGTTGCTAATAGTTACAAGAGCGGGCTTAACCCCACTGAATATTTCTTCCATTCGATGGGAGGTCGAGAGGGTCTTGTTGATACCGCTGTTCGTACCTCCAGGTCAGGGTATATGCAGCGACGTCTCGTCAACGCATTAGAAGACCTCAAAGTAGAAAGCGACGGGACTGTACGACACACAGGTGGAGAAATCATCCAATTCAGATATGGTGAAGATGGGGTTGACCCTTCACGAAGCACCGCAGGAAAAGCAGTGGATCTTGATCGGATCATTTATGATGTGAAACAGGAGGGATAATCACATGGCAAAACCAGTTCCTAAGAAGAAAGGCACACAAAAAAAAGTGGAGAAAAAAAAGCCTGTGAAATTGGCTAAGCCAAAAATCATCCCTGTTCACATAAAGAAACAACCCGTGAAAACAGTGGCAAAGAGCAAGGTCCTAAAACCTACGAAAAAATTACAAAAAGTTGAGACCGCTCTCGAGAAGAAAAAACCAGTAAAAAAGAAAACAAAAAAAGAAACGAAAGCGTCTGAGAAAAAAATTGAGAAGAAAAAAGAGCCGGAGCGAACGTTCCTTCCCCCGCCAATAAAAACAGTAGAAGAACCGAAAGAATACAAGATGATACGAGCAGAAATAAACAAACTGCTGAAAAACCATTTTCTGCCTATTTCTATTATCGATGGTATTGTCGAGCGTGCTGCACGGGATAAAAAACTAGAGGCTAAATTGAAATACATTGTTGAAAAAGCACTTGAAGAATACGCGAAAAATCTGATTGACCCAACTGAAGCATGTGGCATAATTGGTGCGCAGAGCATCGGGGAGCCTGGCACACAGATGACCATGAGAACGTTCCACTACGCTGGTGTCGCAGAAATTAACGTTACCCTTGGGCTACCACGATTAATTGAGATAGTGGATGCCAGGTCCTCTCCATCAACTCCCATGATGAACATTTATCTTCGAGATGAGTATCGGGTGAACCCAGATTTAGCAAAAGAGATCGCTAATAAGATAGAGATAACCCGGTTAACTGATGTTGCTGATATCGAAATGGACCTCGTGAACATCACGATATCCATTAAACCAAATAAGAAAACCATGGAGAAAAAAGGAATCGCCATCGATGAACTATTGGAGCGGGTGCAGTCGGTCCGGAAGCTTTCTGCGAAAATCGAAAAAGAAACCGTGAAAGTGACGTTGGATGAGCCTGGTTATAAGATACTTCAGAATACAAACGAGACGCTCAAGAACCTGAAAATCAAGGGAATCGACGGGATCAAACGAGTCATCATCCGAAAGGAGCCGAATGAAGGGTATGTTATCTACAGCGAAGGCAGTAATCTCAAAGAAGTCTTAGATATCGAAGGCGTTGACCCCTACCGGACAACAACGAATGATATCCATGCGATTGCCAGGGAACTAGGGATTGAAGCAGCGCGAAACATGATCATCCATGAAGCAAATTCTACCCTGTCAGAACAGGGGTTGAATGTTGATATGAGACATATCATGCTTGTTGCTGATGTGATGACTGCTGATGGGACCGTCCGGGCGATTGGCCGACATGGTGTCAGTGGTGAGAAAAGCTCAGTTCTCTCACGAGCAGCGTTTGAAATCACGGTGAATCATCTGCTGCTGGCGAGTCAGCGGGGAGAATCAGATGAGCTCAATGGTGTCGCAGAGAACATTATCGTTGGGCAGCCAGTGAACCTTGGTACTGGTGCGATTGAACTTGTTATGAATACAAGAAAACCAAAACAGAAGGGAAAATAGATGGTAGACGTAAATAAAGCATTAAAAGATGTTTCAAAGAAAGGAACGATCATTATTGGGGAAAAACAGACCAAAGCAGCGATCCAGAAGGGTACAGCAAAACTCGTTGTAATGGCAAATAACTGCCCGTACGCCAAAGCCCTTACCGCCCTTGTTACGGAAAACAAGGTGCCAATATACAATTACACGTCCACTGGTGTTGAGCTTGGGTATACCTGCGGGAAGAGCTTTGCGGTTTCCTCCTTTGCAGTGCTTGATGAAGGGGAATCAAACATCCTGCAGCTCGTGAAGAAAAGGAAATAACCAGAATGGCAGAGATAACCCTTTCAAACGAGACCGTTCAGTATATCAACCTTGCATCCATACATACCGGGGCAAGCATCAGAGACTGTGTCGTTGAGGAAGACCGTGTGGTGTTTGTCGTTGAGAAAGGACAACTCGGGATCGCTATAGGAAGCCAAGCGAAGAATCTGGAGAAGCTCCGGTCTCTTTTTAAGAAAAGCGTGAAGTTCGTTGAATTTGATGAGGATAAAGCCAGGTTTGTTTCGAATCTCTGCAAACCCTATGAAGTGACGAAGGTCAGCCTTGAAGGAAACGATGATGCAAGTGTGGTACGAATAGGAGTGAACCCTAGGGATAAGTCAAAATTGATTGGGAAAGGCGGACGAAACATCAATATGATTCGGAAGATGGCACAACGTCATCATTCGATAAAGGATGTTCAAATCATTTAGGGTATCTCTCCTGTAGGTAATACTTTTAAAGGGTGTTGTATTCCAGGATGGTAGGGGGTACAGTGTGCGCATACGAGCTCATCCCATTATTGACTTTAAGAAACGAGCGGAGCTTCCGTTTTATTTTCAAAAAAAGAAGATAGTAGGTGAGGAGGGTGACACGATCGCCTCTGCGTTGCATGCGGCAGGGGTGAGAACATTGACGACCAGTCTAAAGTATGGGAGTCCTCGAGGGTTTTTTTGCGGGATTGGGAAATGTTCCTCGTGTCTGATGAGGGTGAACGGTGTTCCGAATGTGCGGACTTGTATCGCGCCTTTGAAAGAAGGAATCCTTGTTGAAATGCAAGAGAAACTCGCTGAGTTACCAGACGCAGAGTTCTTCGGAGAACCAAAAAAAACTATCGATGTTGATGTACTGATTGTAGGTGCTGGTCCTGCTGGCCTGTGCGCAGCAATCGAGAGTGCGACGCAGGAAGCATCGGTCTTGATTGTTGATGAAAACCAAAGTGTTGGGGGACAGTTGGTTAAACAGACCCATAAGTTCTTTGGTTCCAAACAAGAACGCGCAGGCACCCGGGGTATTGATATCGCAAAAGAACTGGAAAACGACTTGCAGAGGCTGGAGAGCGAAGGGAAAATCCAGGTTATGACCGATGCGACCGTTATTGGCTGTTATGAAAGTGACAAAAAGCATCGGTTTGGGGTGGTGGAACGCCATGAATACAAAAGTACATTGTACGATGTTCGATGTGACGCAGTGATCCTAGCTTGTGGTGCTATGGAGAACATGCTGTTGTTCCCTGGTAACGACCTGCCCGGGGTGTACGGAGCTGGTGCTGTTCAGACACTTATGAACGTCTATGGGGTAAAACCAGGTGAGCGTGTCCTTATGGTTGGCGCAGGTAACGTCGGCTTGATCGTCTCATATCAATTATTACAGGCCGGGATTGCAGTTGACCGGGTCGTTGAGGCAGCCCCCGTTATAGGCGGGTATAATGTTCATGCGGCGAAACTCCGACGATGCGGTGTGCCGATACAAACCTTTCATTCTATTAAAGAAGTTTGCGGTGAGAAGAAAGTGGAAGGCGCGGTTGTCGTACGACTTGATGAGAATTGGAAACCAATCAAAGACTCGGAGGAATATATCAAATGTGATACGATTTGTCTTGCGGTTGGTTTGACTCCTTCGACTCGATTGCTATCTCAAATTGGCGTTAATCTTGAGTTTATTCCTGAGGCAGGTGGGTACGTCGCTCCTCATGATGGGGCGATGCAGACATCGGTCAAAGGCGTGTATGTGGCAGGGGATGCCTCTGGTATCGAGGAGGCATCAACCGCAATGATCGAAGGAAAAATCGCTGGCCTTGCCTCAACCATTTTGCTTGGTCGTTCTAAGAATAAGAAACTCTTGAAGCAGTACTATGAGGAACTCGCTCAACTCCGAGCAGGGCCTTTTGGGGAAAAACCACGGATCGCGAAAGAAAAAATAGCAAAACTAGCGGAGGCACACCATGCGCGAGTATGAGAAAACCGGTATACTCTCGATGAAAGAGTTGCAGGTTCCCTCAAAGAAGCAGCTAGAGAAAGGGGTCGCAATCCTTGAGTGTGTTCAGGAGATCCCTTGTAACCCATGCGTGGAGTCCTGTCCGGTTCATGCGATCTCTATGAAAGATATCAACGCGCCACCGGTGAATGATTTTGAGAAGTGCATTGGGTGTACGAAATGCGTTGGTGTGTGTCCTGGTTTAGCAATTTTTGTGGTAAAAGTCAAAGACGATAAAGCATGGGTAACGTTACCGTATGAATTTATTACAGTGCCTAAGGTAGGAGACATTGTACAAGCGTTGGATAGAACAGGTACGGTACGGAGTAAAGCGTTAGTTAAAAAAATAGTGAAGCATGGGAAAACCTTGGTTGTTACTATTGAGGTCGAGAGCGGTTTGGCAATGGATATTAGGAACATAAAGGTTTGATGTATGAAGCGAAGTATTGTCTGTCGATGTGAAGATATCAGCGAAGAAGATGTAATTCAAGCAATTGAGGAAGGGTACACAGATATCGAGGAGCTTCGTAAGAAACTCCGGATTGGCATGGGTCCTTGTCAGGGTCGTGTCTGTATTCAGCTGGTAGCACGAATCCTTGAGAGGAAAACCGGCAAGAAGGTATCAAAGATTCGGCTTCCGACGGTGCGGCCTCCGTTGGTTCCTGTGTCTCTTGGAACACTGGCAAGTGAGAACGATGAAAAGTAAGGCGGATGTCGTCATCATTGGCGGTGGAGTGAACGGTTGTTCTCTTGCGTACCGTCTCGCAAAAAAAGGGTTGGATGTCGTCGTTGTTGAGAAAAGATATCTTTCAGCGGGTGCGACTGGCGCGTGTGGTGCTGGGATTCGGCAGCAGTGGTCCACACGGGAGAACGCGCAACTTGCGATTCAAAGTGTTAAGATCTTTGAACAGTTAAGTTCGGAGCTTGGTCAGGATATTGAGTTCCGTCAAGGTGGGTATCTGATTGCGGTTCATGATGAAAAAGAGATGAACCAGGCAGAAAAGAATGTCGCGATGCAGCGATCCCTTGGGTTAAAAGTCGATATCCTGAGACCAGAGGAAATAACCGGTGTTGTCCCCATCCTCGATATCAAGGGGATGAGGGCGATTGGTGCGACGTTCTGTCCGACCGATGGTCATGCGAACCCTTTTCGAACCACGTTTGCGTATGCGGATGCAGCACGAAAACTTGGTGCTGAAATCAACACCCATACCACAGTTATTGATGTGAAAACAGCAAAGAAAGCAATTCGTGCTGTGGTGACTGATCAGGGGACCATTCAGACGGACGTGGTCGTAAACGCTGTAGGGATTGATTCGAAAGCGATTGCGGAGATGGTAAAGGTGAAGTTGCCTCTTACCCCGTTCCGTAAGGAGATAATGGCAACAGAGCGGTTTCAGCCGTTGTTTGAAGCCATGGTGATTTCCTTTAAAGATGGGATTTATTTTAGTCAGCAGAAAGAAGGACAGCTCGTTGGTGGCATTCCCATCCCTGAGGAGAAAGGTGGGTATAAGACGATGCCAACGTTCGCATTCCTTGAGCATATGGCACAAACATTGACGAGGTATGCTCCGGTGTTAAAACATGTGAATGTGTTGCGGCATTGGACCGGTTTTTATGATGTCACCCCTGATGCGAGACCGATTCTTGGAAAGATTAAAGAGGTAAAAGGATTTATTCAATGTAATGGATTTAGTGGTCATGGATTTATGATATCACCGATGGTATCATTACTCCTTTCCGAGTTGATCGCTGAACAAAAGACTTCTGAGGTCCTTGAAAGTCTTAGCCTTGATCGATTCAAAGGAAAGAACATTGAAAAGGAGCTCTCAGTCGTTGGCTAGTCGTAACCATAATAAATATTGGTTTGGTATCGTGTCGATGTCTATGGATTATAAAGCGATTGGTTTTAAGGCTGGATTAGAGATTCATCAGCAACTTGATACCCATAAATTGTTTTGTCAGTGCCAATCCAGGATTACAGAGAATGCTGAGTATACATTTGAAAGACTGCTTCGACCCACGCAAAGTGAACTTGGTGATGTTGACCGGGCTGCACTTGAGGAAGCAGCGCGGAAGAGACGGTTCTTGTATACCGCCTCAGGGACGTCAACGTGTCTGGTGGAGGCAGATGAGGAGCCGCCGCATGCTGCGAACGAAGAAGCAATCGACATCTGTTTAACCATGGCGATGCTTCTTGATGCAAAACCGGTGGATGAGATCCAGTTCATGCGAAAAATCGTTATTGATGGATCCAACACCACCGGGTTTCAGCGAACCGCCTTGGTTGCTATGGGCGGGTCTCTCAAGAATGTGCGGATTTCCAGCCTTGCCTTGGAGGAGGATGCTGCTCGGAAGCTCACCGAGAAAGAGAAACTGGTGAACTACGGTCTTGACCGCCTTGGGATACCACTTATTGAGATCACCACCGAGGCAGATATCATCTCTCCGGAGCATGCACGGGAGGTAGCTGAACAGCTCGGGGTGTTGTTGCAGGCGACAAAAAAGGTGAAACGAGGGTTGGGGACGATACGACAGGATCTGAATATTTCTATCGCGAGCGGAGCACGTATCGAGGTCAAAGGGATACAATCGCTGAGTTCTATCTCAAAGGTAGCGGAAAATGAAGCGCTCCGACAGAAGGGTGTTCTGGAAATCGCAGAAACATTGAGGGGTCGAGCCAAGAAAAGCGATCTGAAGGGTATTCATAGTATTGACTTGTCCGCTGTGTTTATGAATTCAAAATCGAAACTGATTCAGAATCAGCTAAACAACAAGGGACTTGTCAAGGGAATCCGTCTGCCAGGATACCATGGGTTGCTTAAATTGGAGCAGACACGTATCGGGAAAGACCTTGCGGTCTACGCAGGGCTTGCCTCAGGTATCGGCGGTATTATCCATAGCGATGAGATGCCAGGCTATGGTTTCTCAGAACAAGAGATACAGGAAGTGAGAAAGCGATTACAGCTAGGCAGCCAGGATGCGTTTGTCCTCGCGCTCGGCAATGAAACCATGGTTGATGCTGCCTTAAATGCGGTTCTTCGAAGGGCAATGATGTTTTTTGATGGAGTCCCAGAGGAGGTCCGCAGAAGCCTTCCTGATAATACGACTGAGTATATGCGACCGTTACCAGGCGCCGCACGCATGTATCCAGAGACAGATGTGCCTCCAGTGCGAATAACAACAGAACGATTACGACAGATACAACTCCCAGAGAAACCTGAGGAGAAACGAAAGCGACTTCCCATGCAGTACAGCCTGAATGAGGAACAAATCAATCAGTTACTCTCCAGCGGCTATGAAGACGATTTCGAACGGCTGGTGAAGCAATTCCCCAACCTGGAAAGTGTGATCATGCGGACATATCTGAATACGTTCTCGGAGCTGGAAAACGAAGGGATACGACTAGAATTTATCGATGAAAAAATGCTCATCGAGGTGTTTTCTGCTTTACTAAAAGGATGGTATGCAAAAGAAGCGGTCCCTGCTATCTTGAAATATCTTGTGATGCATCCGAATTCATCTGTGGAGGATGCGATTCAAGGGTGTGGTTTCCAACCCACTGGGGAAGAGGAGATTGTACTGGTTGTACGGAGAATCGTTGCAGAGCGAAAAGACTTTGTCAAAGAACGAGGGATGAGCGCGCTTGGTCCACTCATGGGTCTGGTGATGAAGGAGCTGCGAGGAAAGGCTGACGGGAAGCTGATCAGTACAACCCTTCGTGAGGAGATTGTAAAGGTTATTTCGTCGACCACTCAAACCAACTAACGTTTCCGTTCTCGAGAAGGCTCTTGATATGGTCTTGTTCTGGGGTACGATTTGTTTTTCTTGTTTTAAACCAGACAAAGAGGATTTTATCTTCCTCAAATTGAATTCCATCGATAGGATCCCCAAGATACCGGAAATTGTCAGGGTTATAGGGGTACTGTTTCATGAACGCGTGATATTGTTGTGAAGTGAGTTTCCCTATTCTTTGATGTAACGGGGTAATTGCTGTTCGATAGGAGAGTGCCACTCCTACGATAACTCCGATGATACTTCCAATGAAAAACACCCATACCGTCATTAATGAATCCATGGTTTCTTCCTCACGTAAAAGGGATACAAGAAGAGGTTGAATACGTTTTCCCATCAGATTTTTTTAGAAGGGGTTACTCGTTTTTTGAAGAGGAATTTCAGGTTCTTTATGCCGTCTTTGAAGCTTTCGAGTTTCACCTGGCCTTCTCGTGGGTAGAGGGTTGATGGTATTTCTTTTGTCTTGATGTGTCTATTGGTGAACATTTCTATTTTTATTTCTTCGGAGAACGGCATCCCGTCGTTGAATGTTTCTAATGGTTGTATTTTGGAAAGAGCGTCTCGTTTGAAGATCCACATGCCTGACTGAGAGTCTCGGATGTTGACTAAGAAAAGGATTCGAAGGGTCCAGGCTAAGGTCAGGTTCCCGAACCGGTGTTTGAGAGACATCGAGCCGTGCTTGAGTGCTGCAAAGCGATCCGTGGTGATGAAATCAAGGTGTGAATCAAGGAGTAGTTGGATGTATTTATGGATGGTGTTAAACGGGTAGGTCGCATCAGCATCACCGGTGACGATGATATCTCCAGTTGCGTGTGAAAGCCCGGTTTTATAGGCACGGCCGTATCCTTTTCGTTTCTCAAGGATAACCTGAGCTCCTTTGCTTGATGCGATTTCCCTGGTTTTATCCTTGGAATCACCATCAACGGTGAGGATCTCAAGGTCCCATGTATGTTTCGTAAAATAGTCTCTGTTCACCGCATCTATGGTTTTGCCAATACCACGTTCCTCGTTGACCGCGGGGATAACAATACTGATCTTCAGAGTTACTCACTCCAGGTAAGAGTATAAAAACAAGGGGGTTAAAAGGGTTTTGAAAAAAAAAAGATTAAAAAAAAAAGAGATAGAAAAGGGGTAAAACCCCTTTATGTTTGTGTTTAGTTCCGTCTGCGTCTGAGGAGCAGGAATGCTACTCCGATTGCTGCTATGAGTGTTAACAGTTCGAAACCAGGTATTCCAGGTGTCTTGTATATCTTTATAGTCACTGCTGTTGCTTCGGTGTATCCACTGAAGGTCGCGGTGATCTGGAATTCTTGGAATTCTTCCTTTACATCAGGAGCAGTAATCTCACAGGCGCCGTTCACTCCGGAGAAGTAGTCGACACCGTTAATGGTGACTTTCGCGCCAGTAACACCGGCTCCTGCGTCATTTGCGATGGTAACAACGAATTTCTGTGTTCCCGAGACCTTTCCAGACGGTGGAATGATCATTAACTTCGGAACGTTCAAGACCATGATCGTGCCCGAAACGCTGGTGTATCCCTCAGCGGTTGCCGTGATCGGGTAGTTTAGCGAGGTTGTCACTGAGGGAGCAGTGAGTGTTGCGACACCGGTTGTTGTCGGCCAGGTTTGTCCGTTGAAGGTGAACGTTACTGTCGCATCGGTGATGAGTACTCCGTTGGTTTTTGCTTCAATGGTGAAGGTTTTTCCTTCGTCAACTGATGGATCATTACTGATTGTCATGGTCTTTCGAGCTTGTGCGACGATGACGAATTCGTTATCAGGATCGGTTTCGTTCTCAATGAAGATGGTGACGTTACCACTTGCTTCTGCTGTGATCGCAAACGTTACTTTACCTAGTGCGTCGGTGAATAGATTCGTGGGTAGTTTGCTGAGGATGGTCATGGTACTGTTCAAGTCGATGTCTAAGCCAACCTCGATGCCCTGTAAAGCAGCTCCGGTTGCTGGGTGGGTAATTGTAATAGTGACAGAGGTTGCTTCACCAACGTAGACCGTAGCTGGACTTGGGGTCGCCGTTGCGGTTGTCACACGGAGTAATCCATCAGCAGGTCTTGCTAAACCACCATCTGCTGGGGTATAGGTAAAAGTAACGTTACCAAGGGTGGTTGCATTGACTTCATCAAGGGTACCTACTCCGTTTTCAATATCGATTTGATTGCCTGCACCTGGGGTCAGGTCCACATCGGAGCAGTTTGGTAAGTTTGACATGTTTCGAATGGTTAACGTACCGTTGCCAGCAGGTGTAACTTGGAAGGTCATGTTGACCGCTATATCTATCTTCCATGCAAGGGTAGGTGGTGAAGAGGTGACGGTGTAGTTGGTAATGAGAAGTGTCGCGTTATTCCCTCGGCTATCATGGGTGTTATTGTACGCATAGATGTAATATCTGCCTCCAGAGAGAATGATCTCTTCTTCTGTGATGGAATAATCAGCAGTTGTTGACCATGCATCATCACCGGTGACAAGCGCTCCTGTTGAGTTATAGAGCGCGACGGTTAAACCACTCGTTGCAGGGTTCCCACCGCCAACAAGGCTGACACTGATATCATATAAAGCAGGGTCGCCAGCGTACGCAGTGGTTGGTGTGACGTTGACCTGCATGTTGTGGTTTTTTTCCATGATAACTTTTGTGTATCCCCAGAATCCTGTATACCATCTTGCTGCTACGGTGATATTCTGCGGAGCAGTGGCCGGGGTAGTGGAATCCTTATTGTTTGGTTGTATCCAGAAGGTGTACTGACCGTTGAGACCATTTCCTGCAGCATTTGTTCCATTCGTTTGGTTAAATTTCAAAGGAACGTCTTGCCACATGAGGATGACATAGGCGTTTTTCACAGTATCTCCATCCATATCTGTGACGGTGACGGTGAGATTGTAATCCGCTCCAACAGTAAACATATCAACTGCAGATGTTACAAATGTTCCGTTGACGATTTCAATGGTTTCTGTTGCAGTTCCGTTGTCGTCTCCAGGCCAGTCGATCGTTAAGGTGATTGTTCCACCTGGTTTCGTGGGTGTTACAGCTGCAGTCCATCGTCCAAGAGATCCAGAATAAACCGCATCGACGGGGTATAAGATATCTCCTTCAACAGTGATATTTTCTGCGTTTTCCCCAGGCAGATCATCACCGTAGTAGGCTTGTCCGATAGCATCAGTAAGGTCTGTACCAAAAATATCGAAGGAGATAGTAACCGTCGGAGCTTGATTAGCTCCCGATACGTAGGCAGGGATATCTATTTTTTTATCGGTTACACCACCACCATCCACAACGACTAACTGTACTGGTGGACTTGAGCTTTTAACTATAAAGCTTTCAGAATTGTTCCATTCGTATGTTCCATCGCTGTTAGCATCATATCCAAATACAATCCTCCAAGTTCCGTTTACGTTACCGGTATTCGCACCATCACTGAGGTTTTGCCAACCTGTATGTGATGTATTCGTAGAATCATATCGGGGAATGACGAGAGTATAGTTTCCGAGACCAGTACTGTTAATAAACGCAAGATCGGTGTATATCGATCCCTTTCTAAGTTTAATCGCCTCTTTATTTTTAGCGATACCATTTCCATCATCATCGGTCACATTGATTTCAATTTGTGTATGGAATCCCCAGAAGATCGAAGTGTTAGTTAAGACAATGTTTGGTTTCCCAGTTTCTACGGTAAATGTTATTTCATCCGCGTTCTTTTCGGGTGGATCCCAGGGACCCATATAGGTATAATTGTAGACATCACCAGAATATTCTGGGTGCGTCGGGAAATATCCAGTGAAGTTACTCCCATAGTACTCACTATAATTTTCAGTGATACCGCCAGGGGTATAGTATTCATCAGGATAGTAGTAGGTACTGTTTTGTCCATCAAAATCTCTGTATGCCTTTACCGTATAGTCTCCTGCCATCGAAAAGTTAGCTGCTTCAATTTTAATGGCTTCTGTAACACCTGTTGATCGCCATTTATGGTAGACCGTTGAGTTGTCTGGTCCCATAATTGCAATCATACATCCGGTATCGCTTCCCGTGTTAACAGTGATTGTGATACTGCCAGTATCACCATAATTGAAATCTGACACACTTTCAATGGAATAATTCATCGAGGTATTAATCCAGATATACCCTGCATAGGAGGTATTGTCATTACCAACGTGTGTCCCATCATTGTCAAATATCCAGATACCGGATCGGTTAAAGGTAATTGCTGAGCCAGCTGTATCAAGTGTTGCACTGTTAGATCCAATAGCAGCTACCCGTGCACTATAACCTGCTACCTGATAGGGACCAGCCCAGGTGAACTCATTTGCATTTCCGCCTGTTCCACCAGATTTATAAACCGGGTAGTACAGGAAAAAGGGACCTACTCCCGTCCATTTTGACGTATTGATGGAAACAGATGAATATGACACTCCGTATTCCAGGTCTGTTGTTGCGTTTCCCCATGCATTCACACCAGGGGTAAATACTCTTACCGGTGCCTTTGCACTAGCCTTTTCTACAAAATTGACATTTAAAACTACCAGCGTTGATAATACCATTGCGAGTACTACCAGGGTAGCGATTATTTTGTTTCCTTTCATTTTTTGTGTCCTCCTAAATCTGTTTAGGTTATTATGTTCCTAAGGCACCGGTACAACACCTGTCAGCTCACACCGTGAACCAACAAATAAGTCCCTCACTATCACAGAGTAGGTAACTTACAGTGGCGTCCTCACCGGACCTCACCACGTAAATAATTACCTTGTTTATATAGATTACGATTTTCTTTCCTTATCTTATTAACAACTATTGGTATAAAATTTAGATTAATCGCTTAAATGGTTTTTCGTTTCGATTCGTGTTTATCGTGCAACAATTTTTTGAAAGCAACACTTTTTCCATCTAACTCGGCGTTGAGCAGACCGATCGCCTGCCGTAACTTTTCTTGAGACTCAGTTTCGTAATAAATTTTCATCTTTTCCAAGGTAAGTGTTTTTCCGCAGCCTGCACATTTCGTGGTCTTCGAGGTAAGATCCACTCCTTTAACCTGTTTGCACTGCGGACAGACAATCACACCCAGCCTCATAAGATACGTTCTTGAGAAACACACCTTAACTAATAAATATACCTATCATTATTTGGGCTTGACAGATTCCCCCGCCTTAGCTCAGTCTGGCTGGAGCGGCCGGCTGTAGACTCTATGGCCGTTACCGGCAGGTCCCCGGTTCAAATCCGGGAGGCGGGACTCCTTTCTTTTTTCGCATTAACTTGACATTGTCACATTACAAATAACCTGCCTGAATTTCCGCACCCAACCTTCCATCATCCTCAATTTTTACACCCGTCCAAATGCACCACAACCACACAATCAACCACTTTCTTGAATCAA
>Ga0315289_10005659_pt1 | contig 18425 bp, 16 predicted proteins | sample YL17G11_40_MG_FD_203452 | JGI IMG/M metagenome (GOLD analysis project Ga0315289, IMG submission 203452) | Sediment microbial communities from Yellowstone Lake, YNP, Wyoming, USA - YL17G11_40 | ecosystem: Environmental > Aquatic > Freshwater > Lake > Sediment | place: USA: Wyoming | collected...
AGTCATAGCCCTGGAATATGGGGTAGAGCAGCTCCTGCACCCCCAGCGGATGGCCGGCCGCAAGTCGCTGGGCGAAATCATCGCGCTCCAGCATGCGCGCCACGGTGGCCTTCGCCGCCAGCCGCACCACGTCCATCGCTGTCAGCGGCCCCAGCCACTCGCTGTTGTAACGCACCTCCGCTTTGCTCATGTCGAGGATCTTGGAGGCCTGTGCCGCGTAGGTCCCGGCGTTCTTCTCGATCTCCTCGCGTGAAAGCTGGGGCCGGGTCTTGCTGCGGCCGCTGGGGTCGCCAAGCATGCCGGTGAAATCGCCAATGATGAAGATTATGTGGTGCCCGAGATCCTGTAGATCGCGCATGGCGCGCATGGTTACTGAGTGGCCCAGGTGCAAATCCGGCGCGCTGGGGTCGGCGCCGTATTTGACGCGCAGGGGACGCTGCTCGCGCAGCTTCGCCAGCAGCTCCTCCTCGGTCACCACGTCCACCGCGTGGCGGGTGATGATTCTCAGTTGCTCCTCAGGTTCGAGCATCGCGTAGTCTCCGCATATTGAACCACGGAGAACACAGAGGGCACAGAGAGGGACAACCCTTATGTGTTCCTCTGTGTGCTCTGTGTGCTCTGTGCGCTCTGTGGTTAGGAAGTCCTCCGCCCGTGCCGCAGCATCTCCACGAAACTCTCCACCCGCAGCCGCATCCCTGCGTCCATGCGCCCCGGCCGGTCCGCCTCCAGCGTCAGCATCGGCAGCTCCAGGTGCCGGCGGATAATCAGATCCTCGATCTGATGGAAGCAGAAGTTCTGGGCGTAGTGGATAACGCCTTCTACTCCCCGCCGCGCAACCTCGCGCTTGATGTCGCGCAAGCGCCAGAAGATGCCGTAAGGATAGGTGTACAGCCGGTACTGTTCAACCAGGTCGGCGGTGTCGAAGGGCATCGCAAACTGCCGCTGCGTCTCATTGTAAACCACTCGCGCGCCCAGGGATTCCAGGTGGTCGTAGAGGTCGGTCACTATCGGCGGCACGCCGATATAGCCCAGCCGCAGCCGCTCCGGGTGAAGCGGCTCGCCGTCGGGCAGACTCGCCAGAAACGCATCCAATTCCGCCTCGAACGCCGCCGGCTCCGATCGCAGATCGCTGCACGTTATCTGGTAATAATGATTCTGCTTGCCGGTGACGGAATCCGACTGCCAGGTCAGGTCGTCAATCCGCCGCGCCTTGCCGCGGATGGCGTCGAAGCGGCGTTTGGTCTCCGCCACCGCCTCCTGCGTCGCGCCGAAACGCTGGCGCAGTTTCTCCATCTGAAGCGCCAGGAGATCGCGGTCGCGGTCATACGGGTAAGCAAAGGGGATTATCTCGACGCCGGCATCTGCCAGCGTCTCCATCAGCGCGCAGGTATTAGCGCAGTCGCCCTGGGTCACCGCGACCACCTGCCGCAGCCCGAGATCGAGCGCGATGCTGTAGATGCCCTTGATCCATCCGCACAGGGTGCGCGGAAAGCCGGCGATTTCAGCGCGATCAACCAGCTCGCTCGGGTTGGGGCTGGTGATGAAGATGTTATTGAGGTCAACCACCGCGCGCCCGGCCGCGCAGATGATCTCGATGGGAACGGTGGTGGTGATTCCGACGGGGCCCATGCCGGGGCGATGATAGCATCGGCCGCGGGGAGCGTCAAGGCGAGCCGCGATCTGGGTATGACCGTTTTTAGTTGGCGTGCTGGTGTGCCTGCCAATGCCTCTCCCTGTCAGGGAGAGGTCGGCCCCGACATGTCGGGGCCGGGTGAGGGTGCATGCCAGCGCCTGTGACCCTCACCTTCATCCTCTCCCTAGAAAGGAGAGGAGTGTCCGCGTGCGATGCCAACGTTTTGCGGTCACACCCCGCGATCTGGCCACCGTCAACGCAGCAGGTCCCCGGGATCGGCGTCCTGCCCCTTGCCGGTGAGCATGACAACCCGAATGTCCTTGGTCGCCTCGTTCGCGCGCAGACGTTTGGTCACCTCGAGGCCGTCGAGGGGTGGCGCCGTGGTGCCCAGGACAATCAGGTCCGGCTTCTCCCACTCCGCCTTGTCCAAAGCTTCCTGGCCGGTGAAGGCGGTGACCACCTCGTAGCCGGCGCGCTTCAGATTGACCTGCACCAATCGCGCAATGTGGCGTTCGGCCTCTGCGACGAGGATCTTCTTCTGCTCGGCCATGTACCCTACTCTCTTGCTTCCATCGCGTACCGTGGCGAGTATACTCCGGCATCTGGCGGGCGTCAACACGCGGATGTGCGCACAAGAGACCGCTGCATTCGGCCGCGGCCTACCCGCGCCCTGCGTCTGCCCCACGGCAGGTCATGGCTGCGAACGCGCCGAAGCACGAGTCGGCGATGCATGGTTGCGTCCGTCGCACTGGCACTTGCAGCGCCAAAAGGACGGACCGTGGAGCTTCTCGGCAACCCCGAGATGTGCTTCGGCTGCGGCACCGAGAACCCGGTGGGGCTGCGCCTTAAGTTCACGTGGGAGAATGGGGATTGCCTCACCCGGCTGCACGTCAAGCCGGAACACGCGGGTTGGCGCGGGTTCCTGCACGGAGGCGTCCTGGCGGCGGCGCTCGATGAGGTCATGGGGAACGCCGTGTGGAAGGCCGACCTGCGGGCGATGACCGGGCGTTTCACCGTGCGCTATCGCCAGGCGGTACGGGTCGGCGAAGACATAGACGTGCGGGGGCATATTGACAAGGTCGGCGCGCGAATCATCCGCACCACTGCCGAGGCCCGCCGGCCCGATGGTACGCTCGTTGCCGAGGCGGAGGCGCTGTATATCCGCACCAAGGTGGGACCGGAGGGGTGAAACCGCGGGAGTCGGGCTCAGTAGGCTTTGCTGCGATGGCGCACGCCGGTGACGGTTACTGTGCGGACCTCGTCGGCAATCTCGTACAGGATTCGCCAATCGCCGACACGTATGCGCCAGGTAGGCGGATCATAGTCACGCAGAAGCTTGCATCCAGGCGGGCGGGGCGTCTCCGCCAGTGCATCAATCGCCGCAACCGCTCGCTCTGCCACGCCGCGGGGCAGTTTCCGCAGGTCACGCCGGGCGCCCGGAGAGATGAGCAGCCGCATCAAGGGAGCTTGCCCTCGGCGCGAAGCTCACTCTTGACCTCATCCCAGGGAACTGGCTCACCCCCTCTTTTCTTGTTCTCTTCCAGGTGACGGATGTCGTCAAGTTGCTCAGCCGCTTCGACAAGTTCCTCGTACTCCTCGACGGTCAAAACCACCCCGGTACGCTGGCCCTTCTCATCTACCAGGTATTGCCGGGGCTTCTTCGCCCCTCTGGTTTTCGTGCGAGTCGCCATAGCATAGCCATTCTACCCCGACCCGGGGGCCGCGTCAAGGAACGGCGCATCTGGCATGTGACCCTTCCCGGTTCTCTGTGAGCTCTGTGGCTTGTCCATCCCTTCGTTTGACGGCGGCACGGGCGGTTGGTAGAATGGTCGCATGAGGCTCGTGCACTTCGCCGATCTCCACCTGGGCACCGAAAACTACGGCCGCCCCGACCCCCAGACCGGCCTCAGCTCGCGCCTGTTCGATTTTCTGCGATGCTTCGACACCGCCGTGGATTGCGCCATCGAGCGCCAGGCCGATCTGATCGTTTTCGCCGGCGACGCCTACCGCAGCCGCGAGCCCAACCCTACCCATCAGCGCGAGTTCGTCCAGCGCATCCATCGCCTGGTGAGCGCCGGCATCCCGGTGCTGCTGGTGGCGGGCAATCACGACCTGCCCTCCCTGCCAGCCAAGGCGAGCTCACTGGACGTCTTCTCCGCCCTGGAGGTGCCCGGAGTCACCGTGATCCGCCGCCCTCAAGTCATTGATCAAGAGACGAAGTCGGGCATCATCCGCTGCGCCTGTCTGCCTGCGCTGCCGCGGGCGGCGCTGCTCCAGAACGAGGACCGCCAGCTTGATGCCGATGCCCTGCGCCGCGCACTCTCCCGGCGTCTGACCCAGGTCGCGGCCAGCCTTGCCGATAGGGTCGCGGATTTCTCCCCCAGCATCCTGGTCGCCCACATTGGCGTGGAAGGCGCGATGCTGGGTTCAGAGGCGAGCCTCATCAGCGGCGCCGAACCCGTGGCGCCGCTCGAGGCCGTCGCCGATCCCAAGTACTCCTACGTCGCGCTCGGTCACGTGCACCGCTTCCAGGAGATGAACCCCCGTCCGCCTGTGGTTTACTGCGGCAGCCTTGACCGCGTGGACTTTGGCGAGGAGGGGCAGGAAAAGGGCTTCGTCGTCGTTGACATCGAGCGCGACAGCGCCGCCTCGCCCGACGGATGGCGGGCAAGCCCGCCTAACCCATGGCGGGCAAGCTACGAGTTCGTGCCAACCCCGGCGCGGCGATTTCTTACCATTGACATCCAGGTCTCCGGCGCCGATGCCACCACGCAGGTTGAGCAAGCGATAGCCGCGGCGAATATCTCGCAAGCCATTGTGCGCGTCCGCGTAACCATGAACGAGGAGCAGCCCCTCGACGAGGAGCGCCTGCGCTCATCGTTGGGCGCAGCCTTCGTCGCGCTGCCCGTCTCAAAGCAGGTGCGCGCGGCAGCAGTTCCTCGGGCGCCTGGAGTGGCCGAGCGCATGACCGATCCTTTGGCGGCCTTAGCCGAGTACCTCAAGCTGCGCCAGGTCTCCCAGGAGCGCGCGCGCGCCCTGCGCGCCAAGGCCCAGGACATGCTCGCGGCGCTGCGCCATGATGCCGAGCCGCTCTTGGACGCCGCGCACGACGCCTTGGTGCGGAGCGCAGACCCGCCTGCGCCCCAGCTTCCGCCTTCGCCCAACCTGCGGCGGACAAGTCGGCGGGCAGGCAACGGATCAGGGGCCACGCAATCATGATCCCGGTCAAGATCTTCTTGCGCAACTTCATGTCCTACGGCGAGCCGGGCGAGGAGCTCGACTTCGACTTTCACACCGCCTGCCTGTGCGGTGACAATGGCAATGGCAAGTCGGCGCTGCTCGACGCCATGACCTGGGCGCTGTGGGGTCGGGCGCCCCGCCTGGAGGGCACGCAAGCCAAGACCGAGGAGATCATTCGCCGCGCCAACGGCGTCAACGAGACGCTGGTCGAGTTTCAGTTCGGCGTAGATGGAGAGCGCTATCGCATCGTGCGGCGGTTGCGCCGGGGGCGAGGAGCGACGCTGGAGCTGTACCTGCTTGGGGCGCCAGAGACCGCCGACGCCGGCACGGAATCCTGGCGTCCGCTCACGGGCGCAACCAACACCGACACTCAGCGGGCGCTGCAATCGCTGCTCGGCCTGGATTACCACACCTTTATCACGTCATCGTTTCTATTCCAGGGGCGCGCCGACAGCTTCACCCGCGCCGCGCCCACCGAGCGCAAGGAGGTGCTCGGCCGTATTCTGCGGCTGGATCTCTACGATGAACTGGCCAGGCGCGCGCGCGATCTTTCGCGCGAATGCGAGGGGCGAGCCCGCCAGCTCGGCGATGAGCTGGCGCGCCTCCAAGCGCAAGCCGATTGCGAGGCGCACCTGACGCAGCAGGCCCACGAGACCCATGCGGCGCTGGCGCAGGCGGAGCAGGCCGCGGCCCAATTCGAGGCTGAACTGGAGCAAGCTCGCTCGCGCAAGGCGGCGGCGGACAGCGCCGCAAGGGAGCTGCGCCGGGCCGAGGCGGCGCTGAAACAGGCCGCGGCGCACGCCGATTCGCTGGCGCGCCAGGAGGCCGAGTATCGCCAACGATTGGAGCGCGCGAGAGCAGCGCTGGCCGAGGAGCAAGCAGTGCGCGAGGCCGTGGCGCGGCTCGAAGAGGCTCGCCGCGCGGACGAGAACCTTAATGGCCGGCGCGAGCAAGCGGCGCAGGCGCAGTCCGCCTATCAGCAAGCCGCGGCCGCGATCAAGGCCGAACGCGCGCGGCTGGAAGCGGAACTCAGGCAGGTTGAGGCATCGGCCGCGGAGGCGCGCGAAGCCGCCGGCGAAGCCGAAGCTCTGGCGCGGGAGGCGGCGGATCTGGAGGGGCAGATTCGGGCGTGCCAGGATGCGGAGGCGGCGCTGGAATCGTCGCGCCAGCAGATGCAGCGAATTCAGTCCCGGCAGGCGGCAGACGATCGGGCGATGAAAGCGCTCCAGGCCGAGCTGGCGGATATCGCAGCGCGCATCAATGCCCTTGCCCAGGCCTCCGCGCGTTGCCCACTGTGCGAGCAGGTGTTGGGCGAGGACCTGCGCCGACGCTTACTTGAGCAGGCGCAGGCGCTGGCGGGCGCCAGTGAATCGTCAATCGCCGACTTGACGCGAGCAGGGGAGGAGGCGGCGGCGCTGCTGGGGCAGCTCGAGGCGAAGATGCGCAGCATCCAGCCGCATGTCGCGCGCGGCGGCGCGCTTCACAAGCGCCTGGGCGAGGTGCAGCAGAAACACGCGGACGCGCGGACCGCTGCCGCAACCGCTGATGTGCGTGAGCGGCAAGCCCGCGAGTTGCGTCAGGCGCTTACGTCACAAGACTTTGCCCTGGATGAGCGCCGCAAGCTGACAGAGGCCCAGGCGATGCTCGCGGCGATAGCTTATGACGCGGCTGAGCACAAGCGCGTTCAGGATACCATCCGCAGCCTGGCAGGAGTGGAGAAGAAGCTTGGCGCGCTGGAATCGGCCCGGGCCGCGCTGCCCCACGACGAGGAGCACCTGGCGCAGGTTCAGAAGAGCCTTGCCGCGGCGCGCGAGGCCCTGGCTGCGGCCGAGGGCGACCGCGACCGCTTGAAGCAGCAAGCGGCCGATGTCTCGCCCGCGGCGGCGAGGCTCGCCGAAGCGGAGACCTGCCGCGCTGATGCGCAAAAGAAGCGCGACCACCTGGTTGCGCAGCGGGCGGCCCTGAGCGCGCAGATCGAGTCCTGTCGCCGCGCGCGCGATGAAGCGGAACGCTGCCGCCGCGAGCGCGGCGAGGTCGAGAGTGACCGTGTGATATACGGCGAGCTCGCCGAGGCATTTGGCCGCCAGGGCGTGCAAGCGCTGGTGATCGAGACTGTCGTGCCGCAGCTAACAGACGATGCCAACGAGCTCCTGGGGCGGATGACCGAAGGGCGGATGCAGGTCAATTTTGTGACCCAGCGCGAGCGGCCCGACGGCGGCGCGGCGGAGACGTTGGACATTCACATCAGCGACGAGATGGGCACGCGGCGCTACGAGCTCTACAGCGGCGGCGAGGCCTTTCGGGTTGACTTCGCGGTGCGGGTGGCGCTCGCGCGACTGCTGGCGCGCCGGGCGGGGGCGAAATTGCAGACGCTGGTCATAGACGAAGGATTTGGCACCCAAGACGCCGCATCGCGCGATAAGCTGGTGGAGTGCATCAACGCCATCCAGCAGGACTTCGAGAAGGTTCTCGTCATCACCCACATTGATGAGCTCAAGGACGCCTTCCAGGAGCGCATCGAAGTAACCAAGGATGACCGGGGGTCACATATCCGCCGGCAGACCCCGCAGTTCGCCGCCGTCTGATGCGGGCAAGACCGGGGTGTGTTCGATTCTCTTTGGTCTGCGTGGTGCGCCTCTTTATCCCTCTCCCTGCGAGGGCTTATCATGGCCCACATCGTGCGCAACGCCGACCGAGCGGTGCACTGGGCGCGGGGTCGTTCATCCTGAGCGAGTCGAAGGGCCTGACCCCGCGATTCGCGCGTTCGCCCTCCCTATTCGCCCTCCGCGCACGCCAGCGCTTGCAATTCCGCCACCTGCTCCTTGGTGCCGACGGCGATGATGACATCCCCCTCGCCGACATGCACGTGCTTGGGCGCGCCCAGGTGCAGTTGCCCATCCCGCTTGCGCACGCCGACGATGGCCGCGCCGTGGCGCTCGTGGACATCGCTGTGATGCAGCTTGCGGCCGTCGAGATGGCAGTGGCGCCCGACCACGATGTCGCACATATGGAGCTTAGGTTCGCCGTCATCCGCCGGCGTTTCCATGAACCCCACCGCCTCCAGGAAATCGGTCAGCGCCGGGCGCAGCAGCGCGTGCGCCATGCGCCGCCCGCCAATGACATATGGCGATATGACGCGGTCCGCCCCCGCGCGCCGCAGCTTGCCTTCCGCCTCCGTGCTGTCGCAGCGGGCGACGATAAACAGATTGGGGTTCAGCGCCCGCGCGCTGAGGGTGATGAAAACGTTATCCTCATCGGTCGAGGTCACTGCCACCAGGCCCGAGGCGCGCTCGACGCCGGCCTCGATCAGCACCCGGTCCTCCGTCGCATCGCCCTGCACGTACAGCGTCTCCGGGTGCGGCGTGGCTAGGCCCGATGCATCGGGCCGCCACCCCGGCCCTGGGGGCCTAGACGCCTGATGACCGCCGCCGTCGGCTTCGATAACCACGAAGGGGCGCCCCTGCGCGCGCAGCTCGCGCGCGATCTCGCGCCCCATGCGCCCGTGACCGCAGATGATGCAGTGATCGCTCATGTGATTGAGCATCTTCGCCAGCCTCCTTCGCGCCCACGCGCCCGACACCGATGCCTGCACCACCAGCTCGCCGCCCGCGCGCGCCGCCCACGCAACCGTTACTACGGCGGCGCTGATGAAGAACAAATTGAAGGCGCGGGCAGCGGGCGAAAGCGGATGGATCTCGCCGAAGCCGACGGTGCTGATGGTGATCGCCACCATGTACAGCGCATCCAGCAGCGGCCAGCCCTCGATCTCGGCGTAGAAGAAAACCGCGGCACACGCCATCAGCAACAAGACGAGTAAAGCCAGGCGAACCTGGCGCAGCGCGGCGCGGCCGCCGTCCAAGCCATCGCCGTTGCCCCCGTTCGGGGCCGCGCCTGATGCGTGGGATGCCATGGCAAAGCGTCACCCTCGCCGCACGCGGCAGCCGCCAGCGCCGCCATCGCGCCGCGAGAACCCTCATCAAGAATTTCGGCGCACAGGCGGACCATCTTGAGGGCATTCCTCGCCAATGGCAGTGGCCCGGGGTGGGCGCGCGGCTGCGCGCCGGAGGCGCCCGGTCGCGCACCCGACAGGCCACCCGATAGGCGAAACCCTGCCCGACGGCGTATCAATGCCGGTGGCGCGCCTCAAGCCCAACGCCGACCCCCAAGGATTGTGCGGTGGACTCGCCTGCGATCCAACCCCTAGGCCCGAGGGCCGGGGTGGCGGCCCGATGCATCGGGCCTAGCCACGAAAGGACCAACCGTGACCAGCAGAGAGAGGGTGCTGCGAGCTATCGAGTTTCGCGGGCCAGACCGCATCCCCATCTCCCACGGCCTGCTGCCCGGCGCCATTGACAATTACGGTGAGCGCCTGCGCGATGTCTTTCGCCGCTATCCGGGCGATTTCTCCGGCCAGACCGGCGAATACCGCGGCACCGAGAATAACCCTCATTACCAGCGCGGCCAGGAGACCGATGACTGGGGCTGCACTTGGGTCAACCTCGGCCTCGGCACCGAGGGCCAGGTGCGCGGCCATCCGCTCGCCGACTGGAGCGCGCTTGCGACCTATCACCCGCCGGATCCCTATGCCGGCGACTGGCCCCAGTGCAGGCAGCCGCGCAAGGACCACGAGCACTATATCACCATCGGCGGCGGCGGGGGGCGACTCTTCGAGCGCATGCACTTCTTGCGCGGCTATGACCGGCTGCTGATTGACATCGCCGAGCGCCGCCCCGAGATCGAGGCCCTGCGCGACCTGGTGCTCGATCATACGCTGACAAGACTCGAGCGCCAGCTCGAAAGCTATGACTGCGACGGCGTCTCCTACATGGATGACTGGGGGGCGCAGGATCGCCTGATGATCCGCCCCGAGCGCTGGCGCGAACTATTCAAGCCCGCGTACAAGAGGATCGCCGACCTGGTTCACAGCGCCGGCAAGAAGTTCCATTTTCACAGCGACGGCCACATCATGGCCATTGTGGACGATTTCATCGCGCTCGGGGTGGACGCTCTCAACCCGCAGTTCTCATGCATGCCGCTTCAGGAACTTGCCGCAAAGTGCCGCCGGCGAGTGTGCATCGCCAGCGATATTGACCGCCAGCACGTGCTTCCCTTCGGCACCCCCCAGCAGGTGCGCGAATATGTGCGCCGGGTTTGCGAGCTGTTCGCGACCCCTGCGGGAGGGCTAATCGGTCACGGTGAGGTCGGCCCCGATGTGCGGCCGGAGAACGCCGAGGCGATGCTCAAGGCCTTCGGCGATTTCAGCCCGCGGGCACCGTAACCGCGGCTTGCCGCGGATTACCGCAGATCGGAGGTTGTCATTGCGAGCGGAACGGAGCGCGTAAGCGACCCGTGAAGCGAAGTTTACCCGCCTCTGGCGGGAATCTCGGCATCGTTGGGAACGCTAGCCGGTGCGTCCGGCGTTCATGCCATCTGACGGACCCGCGAAATCCGCGTACAATTCTATCCGCGTCAATCCGCGGCAACTTTTCCAGGCTGGAGCGCGCCCTACGGATGCTCGTGCGGGGTGTGCGTGCCTTCACCTTTTTGCGTGTAATGGGCGGGCGAATGCCCGACGTCCCCCTCGAAAGCGGTGTGATGGCTCGCCGCCTGCGCGCATTCCAGCTTCGACGCGATGACCTCGCGCACGAATGCCAGGGCTTCATCTTTGTCCTGGTCGGTCACGATCGCGGCCAGGCGCATGATGTCATCGGCTTCCAGGCTGATGGCGGTGCGCTGCATCTTGAAGTCAGGGCTCATCAAACCACCTCCTTCCTCGCCATGGAGCACAGCCGCCCCGGCTGTGTCCGAGTTGAGATGCCGCCGCGGGCGTCGGTTCGCCCCGCCCTTCGCGCCGCCCTGTCACCCTGCCCGACAATGGCGCGCCTGGCCCGGTATCGCCTGGGAACTGGGCGCGCCTTCGCCTGAAGGCGCGAAACCTGCGCGCGGTCAGCTTGCCCGCCATAGCCGTCACGGCGACGGCGGGGCGACCGTGCGCCCGGGTGGTCGCCCCGCTCCGAGCAGCTTCTCCACCAGCGCATCGGGGTCCGCCGCCGGCGCATAACGCGGCGCCGCCCCGCCGCTGCGCGTGACCAGCTTGCGCCGCCGCGCTTCCTCGACCAGCGCCGTGACATCCACCGGCCGCACGACGAACATCTGCGCGAAACGGGCGTTCTGGACTTGATCCAGGGCCAGCGCGGGGGAGCGCCGCGATGCGAACTCCTCGTACAGGCAGAAGGCGAAAGTGGGCAGCCGCATGGTGTGGGGTGAAAGCGCGAATGCAGCCTGGCGCGCCCCGCCGGGCACGCCCGGCAGCGCCCCAATCAGTCCCGCCTCGCGCAGTATGCGCAGCGCCCGCGTGACCGTCTGCTCGCTGCGAAACCCCCAGGCGCTGCGGGCATAGGCGCTGATGAATGACGCCCTGATGACGTTGTCGTAGTCGAAGAGCGCGCCAGTGTTGGCGAGACGAAACTGGGCCGCGGAGAAGCCTTGGGGCGGGCGGCCCTGGATGAAATAGGGGTACAAGATCTCGGCGGCGATGGCCGCGATTATGCGATCGGTCTGGGCGGTGCGGTAATAGATGAGCTCGGTGCGCGCCTGTGAGTCGCCTATGTTTGCGGCGAGGCGCACGAAGGGCGAGACGGCAATTTGCCGGTGCTCGATGGGGATGAGCCGCTGAATGAGCTTATCGGCGATCCGTGCGCGCGTCTTCTCTGATGGCTGAGGGAGAGCGGCCACGATCTGCTGGCGCAATTCGGCGCGCGTGCTTGCCCCCAGCGCGAGGCGCAGGGCTTGCGCCGCCTCCTCGGGGTAGAGTTCCTGCCCGAACGCGGCGAATGATTGGCGGCTCGACACGGGCGGATATTAACAAGCCGCCCCAGGGGTGTCAAGCGCACGGCGGGCGCGCGCCCGCATCGAACACGATAGGCCGCGGCGGTCCCCGGCGGCTGCGGCTTGGGCCACACGACCTAGGCACGGCGGTCACAGCGAGCACTACTGCAACTGCCAACACCAGAGGAACGCCGGCCGCGCATGGGGAACCTCTATCATCACAACCTGCCGGGCATATTGAGCGATTAACCAAAGCACGGCAACTCCCGGGCCGCGGGGTGACATGATGGGCCAAAGCCGTTCTGTTCCCGTGCGCGCGGTCACCACCGGGCCGCGCCACCACTTCTTCGGGTACTACGACAAATCGCCGTGGGACGCCACGGGGCGCTACATGCTCGCGCTGGAGGCGCCCTTCGCGGACCGCGAACCGGGACCCGATGACCGCGCCACAGTCGGCGTCATTGACCTCGAGGCCGACTGCCTTCTCTATCCCCTCGCCGAGACGACGGCATGGAACTGGCAGCAGGGCGCGATGCTGCAATGGCTGCCCGGCGCGACCGACCGCCTCATCATCTTCAATGACCGGCGCGACGACGGGTTCATCAGCGTCATCATGAACATCCGCAACGCCGAGGTGCGCGTCTTGCCCCGGCCGATCTACGCCATCAGTCGCGATGGCTCACGCGCCCTAACGCCCAATTTCGCACGCCTCGCCGACCTGCGCCCGGGCTACGGCTATGCGGGGCTTGCCGATCCCTGGCGCGACAATCCGCAACCGGCCGATGATGGAATCTACGAGATGGACCTGGCGACCGGGGAAAGCCGCCTCATCATATCTATCGCCCAGGTGGCAGGCCTGGCTCGCGACCAGACCATGGCCCGCCGCCACCACTGGTTCAATCACCTGCTCTTCAACCCCGATGACAGCCGCTTCGTTTTTCTCCACCGCTGGCAGCGGGCCGCAGGTGGCCGCTACACGCGCATGTTCACCGCGGCGCCCGACGGCTCAGGCATCTTCTGCGTCTCCGACCACGAGATGGTCTCTCATTTCGACTGGCGCGACGAGCGGCAGATCCTGGCCTGGGCGCGTCGCCGCGAAGTGGGTGATCGGTTCTTCCTGTTCACCGACCAGAGCACCAAATTCGAGGTCGTCGGCGAGGGCGTGCTGACCGCTGACGGCCACTGCTCCTATTCCCCCGACGGCGAGTGGATCCTAACTGACACCTATCCGGACCAGGAGAACATGCGCCGGCTCATGCTCTACCGGCCTGACGAGAATCGGCGCGTGGACCTTGGCCGCTTCTTCTCTCCGCCCGAATTGCAGGGCCCCATCCGCTGCGACTTGCACCCGCGCTGGAGCCGCGACGGCCGACAGGTATGCATGGATTCGGCGCACGAGGGCACGCGCCAGATGTACGTCGTGGAGGTAGCGGAGGTGGTTGACGCGGCGTAATCCGCGCTGAGAAGGCGGCGGTTCCGTCAGCCGTCATCTGACGAACAGCAGCCTTCAATGAAACCGCCGATACACGCCGACGGACGCCGATTGTAGGGGCACGGCATGTTTATCCTGAGCGGAGTCGAAGGGCCGTGCCCCTACGACTCCGACAGCAGCCGCGCCGCCTCCTTGAGCCGCTCGCGGATGGGCACCCGATAGGGGCACTTCTCCTCGCACTTCTTGCAGTCAAGGCACTCGTCAGCGGATCGGTGCAGTTCCTTGAACCGCTGCTGAGCGAGGTCGCGCAGCGCGTACAGCTTGTAATACCGCTCCAGCTTGAATATCTCCGACAGCGGCAGCTCCGCCGAGCACACCGCATCACAGTACGCGCAGTTGTGGCAGAACTGCTCGCCCAGAAGCGCCAGCCGCTCGCGGATGCGCTCGATTTCACTACCGCTCAGGGGCTCGATGGCCTCCCCGGCCGCGACCGCCGCGTTCTCGTCAACCTCCAGCGTCGAGTCCATCCCCGGGATCGCCACCGACACCGCCGGCTGCGACAGCACGAACCGCAGCGCATTGGTCGCCGTGGGCAGATCCTTGCCCGCCAAGTGTTGCTGCAGCTCGTGGGGCGTCGCCAGCGCCCCGCCCGCGATCGGCTTCATACAGATGACCCCAATGTCGTGCTCCAGGCAATAGGGGAAAAGCTTCTGCGCCGCCTCGGCCTTGACCACATTGTAGGGTACCTGCACCGTCTCGAACTCCCCCGTCTCCAGCGCCCGGACAGCCATATCGGGATCGTGCGCGGTGACCCCGATGTGCCGGATCTTGCCCTCCTCCTTGGCCTTCTGCATCTGCGCGACCGCCCCGCGCGGCCCAAAGGCAAGCTCGAACCCCTGGTCAATGTAGTGGATCTGGTACAGGTCAATCGAGTCAACCCCGAGGGCGGCCAGGCTCTCATCTATGTCGCGCGAGAACCGCTCCAGGTTTTCCCCCTTGCGATCAATGTAGGTCTTGGTGGCGATGTAGGGCCGCGGGGAACGGCCGCGAATGGCGAGGCCAATCCGGCGTTCACTGTCGCTGTACGACCTCGCCGTGTCTATGAAGTTGATACCCTTGTCCAAGGCATAGCGCACGACCCGCACCGCCTCATCTTCCGGGACGCACCCCACCGGGCAGTTGGCGCCCATGATGGGGATGCCGCCAAACCCGACTGCCGTGACCTTGAGGCCGGTGCGTCCGAGGTTGCGAAACTGCATGACGAAACCTCCGAACCACATCAATGGGAGTGTCATTACGCCGGAGAAACACTCGTTCCTGCGGAAATGAGGGGCCAAAGGCGGGGCCGATGCTACTCGTCGCCCGCGACGACACGCTCGCGGAAGAAGGCGATCACGTCGTCCTTGCTGAGCTCTCCCTGCGCCACGCCGAAAGTCAGTTGCTCCAACTCGCGGTTGGTCGCTTCGAGCCGCCGGTCGTTGAGGACAAGGAAGACCTCTGCCGCGGTTAGCGCGGTGCGCTTGTTGCCGTCAAGGAATGGATGATTCTTGCAGAGGTGAAACAAGTATGCTGCCGCCATCGCCGGCAGATCCGTGTGCAGGAACTCGCCGCCATAGGATGCCGACGGCATCATGACTGCCGACTCCAGGAGGCCGACGTCGAGGACCGTGGAATCACCGCCGAAGTCCTCAACGAGTCGCGCGTGAATCGCCAGCACATGCTCGACGGTGAGAAACGCCGGGGGGGCGCTCATCCCGCCAGCCGGCGCAACGCGCTTCGCCGCTTGGCGATGACCCGCGACAGGCCTTCCTGGAGTTGCTCGGGGGTGATTGCTTTCGGGCTGGCCGGGGTGAGAACCAAGGAGCCGTTGCTGACGGTGAGCTGCACCTTGCCGTTCTCCTCGAGCCCAATCAGCTCCATGAGCGCCCGGTCGAGGATCAAGGCGCTGCTGTTCCCGACCTTTCGTAGTTGCTTTATCATCGCGGCTTCTCCGTTACAACAATATTATAACGCTGGCCGCACGGCATGTCAAGCGATGGCGACCTGATTCTGCCACCCAAGGGATTGGTGCGAGGGCGTGGTGGATCGTCGTCATCATCAGCTCTGCTACGCGCCGGCCGAGCAGCCGTCCACTCTTCGCCAGCCGCGGCCGGTCCAAGCGATGCCGGTGAACATGTAGCCCCGTCTCATGCCGTCATCCCCCTTTGCGCCCTGGCGCGGCGGGAACAGAACCGGACGTGGCTTGCGGTGCCAGCGGATGCGGTCGAACGCGGGGCTGCGTTCCCCGGTCAGTCCGCTGCGCCCCAGCCGATGATTCTGGCGAATCTGCCGTGATGCCAGTGCAGGAGGTCCACCTTGTATCCCTCGAACAGGTCTGATGAAATCACGATTTCCGCCCACCCGTCGCCGTCGAGATCACAGAAACCATGCACGCGTTTGCCTGAGTTGATGTTATCATCTATGACCAGCGTGGATACCCTCTCGCCCCTTGAAGGAGCCCAGCGCATCACCAAGTGCGAGAAGTGACGCTTGGTTGCTCGCGCATGCCACGTGGGCGACATGAATCCCTGGACAGCATTCGGAGTATGGAACGATAGAAAGACCTCGGCGCGCCCATCGCCATTGATGTCAGCGCGCACGATCTGGTCCACCTCGACGCTCGCTCTGACGTCCCAGGGCGCGCCTCTCTTCGCCAGCCAGTTGGAGATGATACTGCGGTACGCGGCGTCATCGGGTTTGACGGTCTCGCCGCGGACCCAGCGCGGTTGGCGCCCCGAAGCGCTCCAGGCTGCCAGCAGGTGGGGGGTGCGCAGCCAGACGTCTTTCGTGGTGCGACGCCGCACGGCGGCGTCATAGGGCTGTCGCTTGTCGGCCGGCATGTCCTCGCGGACCGCATACAAGAGCCCGTACGAGGTGCCATCCTGTTCCCACTCCGCGCGACCGGTCACCACCAGCGCGCCGATGGCCCCCGTTTCCATGGCATAGAGGGACAGCCGATCGCCCGTTCGCATCAGCCCGCCCGCGCGCTCGCTGCGGAGCCAGCCTTTGCCCGCGAGCGGGCCGGCCACTACTGCGATCTCAGGTGCGGTACCGCGATGAGTGGGTTCGAACGTGCACACCAGCGCGGTTGCCTTGGGAACGGGCTTGGCGGTTGAAGGCTTCGCCTTCGTCCACCCGTGGAGACAGGATGCGAGGAGCACAGTGGCGGCCAGAATCGCACCGGCGAACGCGCGTCTCATATTCCCCCTCCGCGGCAGAACTACCGCGCCACCTCGCGGGGATCGGCGGCGCGCGCTTCCTTGCGCGCCAGCGCCGCCCGCACCAGCCCCTGGAACAGCGGGTGCGCGCGGTTGGGCCGCGACTTGAACTCGGGGTGAAACTGGGTGGCGATGAAATAGGGGGGATCCGGCAGCTCGATGATCTCCACCAGCCGGTCGTCGGGAGAGGTGCCGCTCATGACCATACCTTCGCCGACCAGCTCCTGGCGGTAGTCGTTGTTGACCTCGTAGCGGTGGCGATGGCGTTCGTACACCAGGGTCTCGCCGTAAAGGCGATGCGCCAGGCTCCCGGGTAGGATCTTGCAGGGCATGGCGCCCAGGCGCATGGTGGCGCCTTTATCAGAGATGCCCTTCTGCTCGGGCAGCAAATCAATCACCAGGTGCGGCGAGTCCGGCTCGAACTCCGCGCTGTGGGCCTCAGCGCGGCCACAGCGGCCGCGCGCGAACTCCACCACCGCGCAGTGCAATCCCAAACACAGTCCCAGGAAGGGCACGCCGTTCTCGCGCGCATAGGTCACCGCCTCCACCTTGCCCTCGATGCCGCGGCCGCCGAAGCCACCGGGCACGACGATGCCATCCACCTCGGACAGCAGCTTCTCCGCGCCCTGCTCCATGATATCCTCGGCGTTGACCCGCTTCACCGTCACCGCCGTCTGCTCCGCGATGCCCCCGTGCTTCATCGCCTCCACCACGCTGATGTAAGCGTCCTGCACCACCATGTACTTGCCCACCAGCGCGATAGTGCACGAGCGCTTGGGGTGGCGCACCCGCTCCACCACTTGCTCCCATTCCGAGTGATCCGGCTCGCGCGGGGTCAGGGCGAGCCGCTCCTCCGTCAGCCGCGCCAGGCCCTGGCGCTCGAAGATCAACGGCAGCTCGTAAACCGATTCCGTATCCAGCCCCTCAATCACCGCCGACCGCGGCACATCGCAAAACAGACTGATCTTCTCGCGCATCTCCTCCGATAGCGGCATCTTGGAGCGGCAGATCAAAAGGTCGGGGTGAATCCCGATGCTGCGCAGCTCCCGCACGCTGTGCTGGGTGGGCTTGGTCTTGCTTTCGCCCGCGGGGCCGACGAACGGGATCAGCGTGACGTGGACGTACATGCTGTTGCCCGGCCCCACGTCAGCCCTCATCTGGCGGATGGCCTCCAGGAATGGCAGGCCCTCGATGTCGCCTACCGTGCCCCCGATCTCCACGATCGCGATCTCGGCCTGGTCGTGCGTCGCCGCCGCGAAGATGCGCTCCTTGATCTCGTCGGTGATGTGGGGGATGACCTGCACCGTCTTTCCCAGGTAATCGCCCCGCCGCTCCTTGGCGATGACATTGCCATAGACCTGGCCGGTGGTGACGTTGGCCAGCCGCGTCAGGCTCAGGTCCACGAAGCGCTCGTAGTGGCCGAGATCGAGATCCGTCTCCGCGCCGTCATCGGTGACGAAGACCTCGCCGTGCTGGTGCGGGTTCATGGTGCCCGCGTCAACATTGAGGTAGGGGTCAATCTTCTGCACCGTGACGCGATAGCCGCGATCGCGCAGCAGCCGCCCGAGGCACGCGGTGGTGATGCCCTTGCCAATAGAACTTACCACACCGCCGGTAACAAAGATGAATTTGGTCATTGCCCACGCCCCTGGGGAAGACGTGCCCTGCGGAGGGGGCGCGGCTTCGACTGAAGCCGCGTTGTGCTTCGCCCCGCAGATGCAACTACTGCCCTATTCGCGGCCCGCCGCGCGACCCCTTCCGCGCGAACGACCTCCGTGGAGCATGGCCGCCCCCTGGCAGCCGCGTCGCAGAGCCGCGAGGCGAAATGGAGCACGGGCACTCTTGCCCGCGCGGCCCAGGCGAAATGGAGCACGGGCACTCTTGCCCGCGCGGCCCAGGCGAAATGGAGCACGGACACTCTTGCCCGCGCGGCCCAGGCGAAATGGAGCACGGGCACTCTTGCCCGCGCGGCCCAGGCGAAATGGAGCACGGGCACTCTTGCCCGCGCGGCCCAGGCGAAATGGTGCACGGGCAC
>Ga0315289_10005660_pt1 | contig 18424 bp, 15 predicted proteins | sample YL17G11_40_MG_FD_203452 | JGI IMG/M metagenome (GOLD analysis project Ga0315289, IMG submission 203452) | Sediment microbial communities from Yellowstone Lake, YNP, Wyoming, USA - YL17G11_40 | ecosystem: Environmental > Aquatic > Freshwater > Lake > Sediment | place: USA: Wyoming | collected...
CAGCCCTGCTTCCAGCGGCGATTCGTAGTCGTACGAGTAGTGATCTCCGATATGCAGTACCTGGAAGGGCTTGACTTCCAGCTCCCTGCAGATGGCGCCGTAGAGCAGAGGGGACTTCTTCACTACGTGGAAGTCGCTGGTAGCTGAAAAGGTTGAAAGGAAAAAGTCGTGCAGGCCGTCAAGCTCTATATCGATGAACTCCCGAGCCGCGTTGGAGGTCACCACCAGCTCGAAGGTCTCAGAGAGGATCTCCAAAGCCTCCCGGACCTCGGGGTAGGGCTCGATGTTGTCCTCGAAGCTCTCCAGCAGCTCCTGCTTGCCGATCGGCAGCTGAAGCCGGTCCAGCCAGTATGCAAGGTCGTACCACTCCAGCCGGTCGCTGCCTATCTTCATGTACTCCCCTATCACATACTCCTTGGCCTGGTGGATCTCCAGGCCATGGCTCTCGGCATAAAGCCTGGGGATCCCTTCCATCCACACCAGGTCCACGAACCTGGAGTTGACCAGCGTGCCGTCCATGTCCAGAGATACGAATCGAATCATGAGGAACTCCGCATTAGAAGCTGGCCTGCTCCTTTAGTTAATATTCTTTTGGGAAGCATCGGTCAAGGCACTTTGTTCGCAAGATCCTAGAGGCACGGTTCCTCAAAAGAGAGGCTGTGGCTCACGAGATCCGAGGATTCCCATGGCCTGAAAGGACGAAGAAGATGTGGGGATTGAGGATATTCTTCCCTGCCAGTCTCCGGGCATTCCCAGCAGGGAATCGGCCTCGTCTCCCATTTCTGCCCAACGCCACAGCAGCTCTCCCGGGCGTGACTTCTTCCCAAAGCCTCGGCCTTTCGCAGGAGAAACTCGCAAATTCAATACCTGCGGCATCCCCCAGGAGAAGTCAGGCTAGCAGCTCTCAACCTGAGGTATGCCCCTTGCCAGAGCCTCTTCTACATTGGATTTAAAGCTGAAATAGTAATCCTTTTCGAAGACCTGGCCGCTCTTAGTGGTAATAATTGCCTGCATGGGGAACCGTCCCCAGGTCATAATCCATATCTCAAAGCTGCTCTTCGCGTCACTGGAGCTGACCTCTGGGTTTTCAAAGCTCGGATCGAGACGGTATGTGACTTCTGCCACCTTATTCAGGTCGGGCCCTGTGAGGTAGATCCTGTTCTTATAAGATAATAGGCCGTTATTCACGCAATAATAGAGCCTCGGGTCCCTTGGCGTATAGACATCGTTTGAAACCTCAACGTTCAAAGCGGGGAGCATCCCCGGCGGGCCGGAATAGCCTCTTGGCCTTGCTATGCTGAACTGCTGCGTCAGAAGGTGCCGGCCGTCCAGGCTGACCTCCACTCTCCAATCTCCTGGCATATTTTCGGCGTCGTTCCCTTTGATAAAGAGGTTGCTCCATGCCCAGACGTTCGCCCCACTGCTGTCCGGATTGGCAGAACCATCATAAACAGCATATAGAGATCCGTCGGGAGAGTACCATTTCCATTGCGTCTGATGGGCTCCGGAGATGGGCCCGATCTTCACGGCAGAGAGGCAGCTCGAATCCTCAGTGGTGAAGGCATCGGTAACATCCGCTGGCGCATTGATGGTTTCATCGAAATCCCTGGCCATGGCATGATCTATGACCTTTATGGGCCCGGCCTCAGGGCTGGGGACCTTCCTGGGAGAAACGTCGTAATTAATTTCAAGAGTCTCGAAAAAAAATGCGTGACGACTACCATATTGGCAATCGTAATCCATATCCATATTTACTGAGAACAGCCCATTGGGTCTGCCCGGTGTGGCACCCCAACTGTTCAGAATTATCCAGTATCGATTGTTGGGGTCGGTTTCATCATAACCTACGCACAGGACCGCATGGCTACCTCCACCTTCGTAATCGTAGGTGCTACCGCATGGCAAGTCCGGCTGCCATACTGTACTCTCAGGCTGATTATTCCAGAAATCATAGAACTTGTCCCACTCACCACTGTTGGGAAGGAAGAACGAGAAGTATATGGCTTTGCCGTTATGAAGCACTGCTTTTATATTGTCAATGGCGGCTTCTTTTTCCATCCCTTGAGTGGGAACCTTCTGAACCTGGATAGATTTGATGGGATAATGGTTGGAGGTTGAGATGGAACTCGCGGGGACTGTGGAGCTGCCACAAGAACCTTCGCCATCACTCCATTTGGCATTGGAGTTTGCCCAGGGAATTGCCATTTTCGATTGCTCATAGAATTGAGCCGCCGCGTCCATCCAGCGGCCACAGCAGGCTTTGTCTTTCATATTCGAGTTTAAATATTGAACCGAAAGCCTATCTTTGATGCCACTCTTGTAAGCCAAGGCTATTTCCATAATTCCAGTGGTCGTCCATTCCCAACAGTTTCCGCACGTTCCCTGACTGCGATCAGAGGGATTATAATTGAGATAGTCTAACAAGCTAAAGGAAGTGCCGCGAGAGGTGTCGGATGCTCCGGGATACTGCAAAACAGTTAGAGTGTTTTGAGACCTAGTCTCTGGCGCATCTGGGGCGCTTTCGTAGAGCGTAATCCAGGTGTCTATCTCCTCCTTTGTCGGGTGCATAATCGTAGTAATAGAAGGCGTTGGGGTGGATTTTGGCTTTCGCTTGATGGAAGGCACTGGAGCCCCGGAGGTGTCCACCTCGATAAAGGAAAGTTCGCCTTCAGAGACGGTGAAGTCTCCTTCAGTTACTCCTGCCTGTGATGGATTCTGACCATATTCCGGGTAGTAGTAATTTACCTGGTAGCTATAATCCCCCGGAGAAAGGTAGATTGTCAAGACTCCATTGGTCCCCTCTGCCACCCCGCCGCCTGTGCCGAGATCCACAGCCGTTCCATCCTTCAAAACGGTCAGAGTGTAGTGGTTGCACATCTGCTTCCAGGTCCCCTGATCCGTGGTCATGGTGTGAAATACCTGAAAGGTCACTTCCTGGGATGCGCCAGAGTCCTCGGGAAATGCCATTCCCGGCATAATTAAAAAGAATAGGATGAATGAAAAGGATAGCCCAAGTCCGAATCCACGCCTCATGGAGATCCAGACCTCCCTTGCGCATAAAAGGGCGAGATCCTAGCCCAAAATCCGCTCATTACGAGACAAAGTCCCTCATTCAACCGTGTAATGATCACTTCCTGAAAGCTTTTTGACATGATGCCTCTTGGTACTCGGCCAGACATTTTTCCATATTCAAGCTTCTTGTCCAATGGGTGGCGAAGTTATTTAAGGCTTCCATAGCCTTCGGCTATGCTTTAAGGTCAATCATAAATTTTTAGAAGTAGGGAAGCATCAACTTGGGATTGTAAGAGGCATCCAAGAGGCGAGAGAAAATGGACCGGAGAAGGGCGAGGCCCTCCTTCGAGGTCATCAGCTGGGAGCAGTATATTCCTTAGACCGCCAGGTTCATGCTCCACGATCTCCTCCGGGTCTTCGTCGCTTCTGTGGCAATAATGCAGGCCCTATTGCTGGTCATGTCCTCCTTCATAGGCGAGGATCCCGTCCTTCTCCCCGTCCAAATATACTTGATTCTCTTCGCCATCTTCTCCTCGCTCTACCTTTTTGTGGCCTTGGCCATCTTCCGCAACAAGCTCTAGGCAAGCTTCGTCCTGGCCCCGGAGGGGCCATATGCCAGATGGGGCTTCGAGAGCGAAATATAAACCGACTGGTCCTGGGGCTACAGCTTGCTCTTCAGGCGACCTGGGCCAACCGGGGCATCGCTTCTGGCCTTCTCCCAGGAGTCAGGCATGGTGGAGTGGAAGGATATCTACAGGTCAAGATCTACTCTAAAGAGAGGGTTGTGGCCCTGAGCAACAGCTGGCGGACGGTCCTGAGGCTCCACTGCCTGGCAGAGAACTTCGTATGTGTTTAGCTGCCCCTTGATAATCTGATCTGCCTGCAAGCCAATTCGACCGATCGTACAAATAGAAAACAAAGTCTAGGTCTGCAGAACCTTTAAATACGATGATAGACGAAAGGCTCGTTAACAATTGTAAATTAAGGCGGCCTTCATGATCACTATCTGTAGAAGGTATTCCAGCCATTTTCTGAAAATGAGTGCGCAATAAGGATTGAATAGGCAGTGAAGAGAAGACGTCGATCGCCGTAATAATTACCTGAATATTTAAAAATCAAGGTGGCAAGAAATGGTGCGGAGTGGTCTGATGTGGACACTGGTTCTGCTCAGCCTGTTTTCTTTAACTCTACAGGCTGCAATGTCCGGGCAGGATTCCGCGAAGCTGGAATCCGAGGAAGTCGCGATCAGCGAAATTCTGGAAAGGGCAGACTACTACAATGGCACTGACGTGGTGGTAGAAGGCACCATCGCCACTGAATGCCCCTCAGGCTGCTGGTTCTTTCTGGATGATGAAACGGCAAGCATCTACGTCGATATCCTTCCCAGCAACTTCGTCATTCCCCAGAAGAGAGGCGAAGATGCCAGGGTATATGGCACTGTTGTCATAAAAGAGGGAGATCCCATGATAATCGGCAAGATGGTGAAGATAGGCGGAGAAATATATCAATGAACTTCTTTACCCTGGCGGCCAAGAACCTGCTTCGCCGCAGGGGCAGAACTCTCCTTACGGTCTTGGGCGTGGCCATTGCCATCTCCGTCCTCTTCAGCCTCCTGGCTTTGAACTCCGGCTATGAGAAGGAGCTGAACCGGGAGATGAACAGCATGGGGGTGCACCTTCTGGCCGTGCCCAAAGGCTGCCCCTATGAGGCGGCCTCCCTGATCATCCACGGAGGAGTGATACCCAAATACCTATCGGCCCGAGACCTGACGAACGTGAGCAGCATACAGGATGTTGAGCTGGCAACGCCCATGCTCATGCACCAGTTCATGAAGAAGGATGAAAACACGGGCAAGAGCACGCCCCACATCATCTACGGGATCAACATGGCTGAGATGCTGAGGCTCAAGCCCTGGTGGAAGGTGGAGGGCAGGTACTTTGCAGACAATGAAACCGGGGTCATGCTGGTGGGAAGAGATCTGGCGGAGAAGGAGAACCTGAGCTTGGGCCAGGTGCTGCCTGCGGGGCCGATGAGGGAGAGCGTCACTATCGTCGGCATCCTGGAGAGGACAGGCGACCAGGACGACCAGTTCCACTTCTTCCCCCTGGCGGAAGCACAGCGGGTATTCGGCAAAGAGGGCAAGATCACCACCATTGCAGTCAAGGTAAGAGACCTGAGCAGGATCTCTGCGGTATCGGAAGAGATGGAGAAGGTCCCGGACATCCAGGTCGTAACCATGACCCAGGTCATGGGGACCATCATGAACCTGGCAGGCTCAGCCAGATCGCTTCTCCTCACTGTAATAGCGATAGCATTGATCATCAGCGCCTTCGGCATCATCAACACCCTCCTTATGTCCGTGAACGAGAGGACTCGTGAGTTCGGCATGATGAAGGCCATCGGGGCCTTGGGAACCGACATCGGCAAAATGGTGCTTGCGGAGACGGTGCTCATCACACTTAGCGGAGGAATGCTAGGGACAGTCGCCGCCCTGGTGGGATCAAGAGTGATCGAAGGCTTCGTGAAGGGGATGCTTCCCTACTCGCCCAGAGGATCGTTCATCTCCTTTAGCCCGGAGCTGGTCGTCTTCGCCCTGGCCTTCTCCGTGGTCCTGGGGCTGGTCTGCGGAATATATCCGGCCTTCAAATCATCAAGGCTGACGCCCATGGAGGCCATCAGGAGCGGCCTGGAATGAGGGCCATCATTGAGGCGCAGGGACTCACAAAAGTTTACCGCCGGGGAAGGGAGGAGATTTTTGCCTTGAAAGGCGTGGACTTCGTCGCTTTCCCAGGCGAGTTTGTCTCCATCATCGGCCCTTCCGGCTCAGGAAAGACCGCCCTTCTAAACCTCCTGGGCTGCCTGGACGCCCCCACCACAGGGGGCCTACAGCTGGGCGGCGTTGAGACGAGCGGACTGAGGGAGCGCGATCTGGTGAGGCTTCGCCGGGAGAACATAGGTTTCGTCTTCCAGCAGTTCTACCTCATGCCTACGCTCACGGCACGGGAGAATATCGAGCTGCCGCTGCTCTTCAGCCGCAAGAACGGGAACAGGGGCCAGATCGACGATATTTTGGAGATGGTAGGTCTGGGCGATCGAGGCGATCACCTGCCAGGGCAGCTGTCGGGAGGCGAGATGCAGCGCGTGGCCATAGCTCGCGCCATGGTAAACGATCCCGGGATCATTTTGGCGGATGAGCCCACGGGGAACCTAGACTCGGCCACCTCGGAGATGATCTACAAGCTCTTCTCTGAGCTGAACCATCAGGGGCTGACCCTGATAGTAGTAACCCACAATCTGGATCTGGCTAGAAAGGCGCAGAAGATGTACACGCTGCGAGACGGGCAGATCGTGGGATGCGAGGAGAGGACGCGTCCGCAACGATGAAGATCCTTTAGGCCCGCTCATAAATGTTGTTGATCAAGCTCCTCGCGAGCCGCATCAAAAAGCGGAATGTGTTTGGCTTCACGGAAAACTCTCTTTATCGATATGTCCGCTTCCCTTGGCACCCAGTCCTTTGGCAACAAGAAGTAAAAAGCAAATCGATCCATCAACCGTTTTCGACATGCTCCAGAGTGTAGTGTTCCCCGCGGCCGCTTAGGGAAACCGCCCGCGCTCACCGCGGGAGCTAAAGGCCCCGGGGCGACACAGAAAGAAGCATAGTAGCAAGAGGACATCCAGACTAGGGAGAGGGACAGAAAACAAACCAAACCCTCATGACCGATTGGACACCCATGAGGATGAAAATCCAAGATGATCGTGGAGGGGATTTACATATCACACCGCCATGAGGGCATAGCCTCATACATGGAGGGATGAAAATCGATATCCTCTGATTGATTTTCATGCGAATAAGAGGTTCACGACCGATGGGCTAAACACATACAAAAAAAGCGATTTTGCCATCTTTTCTAAAGAGCCTCCGCAACCTTGCCGAGGCTAATGAACTACGCTCTTTACCTCATCCACTATCTTGTCTATCAGGCTCTTGTCCTTCTCCTTGTTCTCCGCAGGCTTCTCTTCCCCGAACTCCACGGCCAGCGATTCCAGGATCTCCCTCTGCCTGTCCGTCAATACTGTCGGGACTTTGAGGTTGACCTTAACGTGCAGATCCCCTGAGCCCATGCCGTGCAGCCTTGGCATGCCCTTGCCTCTCAGCCTGAACACAGTGCCGCTCTGAGTCCCAGAGGGGACACGAAGACTGGCCCTGCCGTTCAAGGTGGGCACCTCAACCTCTGTTCCCAGGGCAGCCTGGGTGAAGCTCACAGGTACCTCCAGGAGCAGATCGCTCTCCACCCTCTGGAAATGAGGATGGGGCAATATATTGATGAAGACGTAAAGGTCGCCGGGCGGTCCTCCCGAGGGCGAAGCCTCCCCCTGCCCTCTCAGCCGGAGGTGCTGGCCGTCGTCCACCCCAGGGGGAACTTTGACGCTGATCTTGCGGGTGCGCCTCACCCGACCGGACCCTGCACAGTCCTGGCAGGGCACGGTGATTATCTCCCCCCGTCCTCCGCATTTGCCGCAGGTGGTTGATGTCATGATGCGTCCAAAAGGAGTGCTCTGAGTCCTGGTGACCTGGCCTGAGCCGCCGCAGTTGCCGCACTTGACGGGAGATGTCCCAGGCTTGGCCCCGCTGCCCCCGCAGGTGGTACATACCTCCATCCTGGGGATGTCGATGGTGGTCTCCAGGCCGGAGGCAGCCTGCTCCAGTGTGAGCTCTAGTTCATAGCGGAGATCTCTTCCCGGCACAGGGCCTCGTCTGCGTGCTCCGCCAAAGATGAGGTCGAAGATGCTCTCCGAGCCAACGCCGAAGCCGCGCAGCAGGTCCTCGAAGTTGATGCCGCGGAAGAGGTCTTCCTGGGTGTATGTGCTGTCGATTCCCGCATGGCCGAACTGGTCGTACTGCCTTCTCTTGTCCAGATCGGAGAGGACGGCATAGGCCTCGGAGATCTCCTTGAAGCGCTCCTCGGCATCAGCAGCCTTGGACTGGTCGGGGTGGTACTTCATGGCCAGCTTGCGATAGGCGCTCTTGATATCTTTCTCGCTGGCCTCCCTGGCTACTCCCAGAACGTCATAGTAATCCTTGCGATCCGGCATGTCCACCTTTGACAGTTCTTTATCGGGCTTACTTCTTATCGTTTACCACTTCGTAGTCGGCGTCCACGTAATCTTTTCCGCTCCCGCCCTCGGCGGCAGAGCCAGAAGGTCCGGACTGCTGAGCCTGCTCTGACTGCTGGGCTTGCTGGGTTGCAGCCGCACGCTGGTACATGGCGGCAGATAGCTCGTAGATGGCATTCTGCAGCTTTTCAGTCTTATCCTTAATTGCAGAGGTATCCGTTCCCGCCAGGGCTTCCTTCAGCTCGGCGATGGCCTTCTGAATTTTCTCCTTCTGCTCTGCCGTGGCCACGTCCCCAGCTTCCTTCAGCATCTTCTCCGAGCTGTAGGCCAGCGAGTCGGCCTGGTTGCGGGCTTCTATCTCCTCCTTCCTGCGCTCATCCTCCTGGGCGAACCGCTCCGCCTCCTTGATCTTGGCGTCGATCTCCTCCTTGTTCAGCTTGTGGGTAGCGGTAATGGTTATCCTCTGCTCCTTCTTGGTGGCCATATCCTTGGCGGAGACGTGAAGGATGCCATTGGCATCTATGTCGAAGCCCACCTCGATCTGGGGAATTCCCCGCGGGGCGGGCGGGATGCCCACCAGAGTGAATCGTCCCAGAGAGACGTTATCCCTGGCCATGGGCCTCTCGCCCTGAAGAACATTGATCTCCACGCTGGTCTGGCTGTCTGCTGCTGTGGTGAAGATCTGGCTCTTCCTGGTGGGAATGGTGGTGTTCCTCTCGATGAGCCTGGTGCTGACCCCGCCGAGGGTCTCGACTCCCAGGGATAGAGGCGTGACGTCCAGCAAGAGCAGGTCCTTGACCTCCCCGCCCAGCACGCCGCCCTGTATGGCCGCTCCCATGGCTACGCATTCCATGGGGTCCACGCCCCTCTCGATCTCCCGGTCCAGGAAGCTCTTCACGAACTCCTGCACCGCAGGCATGCGGGTGGGTCCGCCCACCATGATTATCTTATCTATCTGCGGCTTCTCGAGCTTCGAGTCCTTCAGGGCCTGAGCCATGGGACCGCGGCATCTCTCCAGGACGTCGTGGATCAGCTCCTCCAGCTTGGCCCTGGTCAGAGTCATGCTAAGATGCTTGGGGCCGGTCTGATCTGCAGTGATGTAGGGAAGATTGATGTTGGTCTGCAGGACGGATGAGAGTTCAATCTTGGCCAGCTCCACGGCCTCCCGCAGGCGCTGCATGGCCATGGTGTCCTTGCGCAGATCCATGCCCGTCTCCTGGCGGAACTTCTCGATGACGAAGTCCATCAGCCTCTCGTCCATGTCCCTTCCGCCCAGCTGGGTATCGCCCGAGGTGGACCTGACCTCAAAGACGCCCTCGCCGATCTCCATTATGGTCACATCCAGGGTGCCACCGCCCAGGTCAAAGACCAGGATCTTGTGCTCGCCGGTCTTGTCCAGGCCGTAGGCCAGGGAGGCTGCCGTAGGCTCGTTGATGATCCTGACCACGTCCAGGCCAGCTATGGTTCCGGCATCCTTGGTGGCCTGCCTCTGGTTGTCGTTGAAGTAGGCAGGAACAGTGATCACGGCCTTCTCCACAGTCTCCCCGAGATAGGCCTCTGCGTCACTCTTGATCTTTCGGAGAATTTGGGCGGAGATCTCCTCCGGAGTGTACTGCTTCCCGTAAACTTTGACCTTGTAGTCCGTTCCCATCTTGCGCTTTATCCCGGTTATTGTGCCCTCGGGATTGGTGACCGCCTGCCGCCTGGCCGGCTCTCCCACCAGCGCCTGGCCGTCCTTGGTGAAGGCCACGTAAGAGGGAAATGCTTTGCCGCCGATGCTTGTCCCTTCGGCGCTGGGAATGATCGTCGGCCGGCCGCCGATCATGGCTGCTGCAGCCGAGTTGCTGGTTCCCAAATCTATGCCGATGATCTTTGACATGACATCAACTCCTGAAATTGAGTGTTATAATACTCCATAAATATTTAAATCTATACTTTCTTCGCTACGGCCACCTTGGAATGGCGGATGACTTTGGAGTGGAGGAGGTAGCCCTTCTGTATATCTTCAGCCACAACATCCTCCTCAAGATCCCGGGACTCCACCTTGAAGAGAGCCTCATGCACGTAAGGATCGAATCTCTTTCCCAGGGCTTCGATAGAGGCCAGCCCAACTCCTTGCAGAATGCCCAAAAGCTGATGGTAGAGCACGCTAGCCCCCTGATCGTGCCTGGCGGCCTGCTCCAGGCTATCTAGAATGGGAAGCAGCTTCTGGATCAGCTCCTGCGAGGCGTACCTGGCGTACTCTTCCTTCTCCCTGGCCGCCCTCTTCATCACATTATCCAGCTCCGCCCGGCACCTCATCAGCTGGCCATATCGCTCCTCTGCCAGATCCTGGGCCTCTTCCAGCCTTCGGGCCAGATCAGCCAGATCCTCTTCGGGCTCTGCTTTCTCTTCCAGCACCTTCTCTGCATCCTGTGAAACGGCTTGTTCTGCCAGAGCCATTGAACTGACACCCAGGCGGAAAAAGGATTGTAGCCCCCACCTCACATCATGGGGGGCATGGTATAGTCGTGCGGGCTCTGCCCGGGCTTGGGCGTCATCTCCTCTCTCTTGGCGGCGATCACATCGTCCACGCGCAGGACCATGTTGGCCGCCTCCGTAGCAGACTTGATGGCCTGAGTCTTGACCTTGAGGGGCTCCACTACACCCATCTGCAGCATATCCGAGGGCTCTCCGGTGCTCATATTCAGGCCGTAGCTTCTCATGCCCTGCTCATGCTTTGACCGGAGAGCCACCACCGAGTCGACGGGATTGAAGCCCGCATTCTCCGCCAGGGTGAAGGGAATGGCCTCTATGGCCTCGGCGAAGGCCTTGACCGCCAGCTGCTCCCGGCCGCCCAGGGTGGAAGCATATCGCTTCAGCTCCTCTGCCGCTCTTATCTCCGGGGCGCCTCCGCCGGGAACGATCTTCCCTGACCTTATGACGTCTGTAACCACGTTCAAGGCATCATCCAGCGCCCTCTCCATCTCATCTAAGAACTGCTCAGATACCCCGTGCAGGACTATGGAGACGGCCTTGGCATTCTGGCATCCCTCCACGAAGATCATGTGCTCGTCCTTGCCAACTTTGCGCTCCTCCACCATCCCGGCACTTCCCAGGTCCTTGGCGGTGACCTGCAGGACATCGCCAACTATTCGGGCTCCTGTGGACAGGGCCAGCATCTTCATCTCCTCGTCTTTGACGCGCCGAGCGGCCAGGATGCCATGCTTTGTCAGGTAGTGCTGCGCTGTTGCGCCAATGCCCTTCTGACAGAAGACTACGTTCGCTCCGGCCTTGGCAATGGCCTCCACCATCTCCTGCAATAGCTTCTCTTCGCTCTGTTTAAAGCTGGCCAGCTCCTGGGCCTCGGTGATAGTGATCTTGGCATCTGTGGAGAGCTTCTTCAGCTCCAAGGTTCCCTCAAGGAGCATTATCCTGGCCTTCTCCACCCTCTTGGGCATCTCCGGGCTGAGCCTATCCTTCTCCACCACCAGGCCGTAGATCAGCTCCGAGTCGTCGATCCTGCCTCCAGGTATCTTTACCACCTTGACCATATCCTCCAGGTCCAAATTTACGTTGCCGGCAACGGCCAGGGCAGCATCGACGGATATCGCTGCCAGCTTCTCCATGGCCATCTCCACTCCCTTGCCGGTCATGGCCGTTTGGGCGATCTTTCTGAGCATCTCCCTGTCGCCGGATACGTCCATGGCCATATCCTTCAAGACCTCCTGGGCCCTGGACTGTGCCTGCTTGTATCCGGAGACTATGACAGTGGGATGGACGCCCTGATCGATCAAGGCCTCTGCTTTCTTAAGCAGCTCGCCTGCAATTATAACCGCAGTTGTGGTGCCGTCTCCTATCTCATCGTCCTGGGCCTTGGCCACCTCGACGATCATCCTGGCCACGGGATGCTCCACGTCCATCTCCCTCAGTATGGTGGCGCCGTCGTTGGTGATTGTAGCATCTCCGCTGCCGGAAATTAGCATTTTGTCCATGCCCTTGGGACCTAGTGTAGTCCTGACCGCCTCAGCGATTGCAATGGCGGCCGCGATATTCTTGCGCTGTGCCTCTTTGCCCGTCTCGCGCTTGCTTCCTACTTTAAGTATGATTACAGGTATGCCACTCAAACCAGCCAAATCAGAATCCTCCCCGACTTTTTTCCTACTACCAGTTTGAAGTTCTATATAAAGGAATCGGATGAAGGGGAGGGCTTACTTGTTTGCAGCCCCACATATATATAGACAAGGGCAAGATCTATATACTTGCTTTCCCATGAGCCAAAGGCTGGCATTATATAAATGCTGACCTAATGGCTCGCCAGTAGAGCCCCACAATGCCATAATCGCAGTGAGAACCTCTCGGAGAGTCAGACTCATGGGTCTCTCGGAAAGAGCTGAAGAGAGAAGTGCAAGGGCGATGAGCCTCGTAGCCAAAGGGCGTCTTTCCTACAGTCATCTGAAACCGCCTGCTTTCTGCAATCTCTCCCATATTCAATTTCCCTGCTTTAAGCTTAGGGATCCTGCCAACACGCAAAATGCAAAGGAAGAGACCTATTCGCCTCATCGGAGATCTCAAAGGGGATCCTTGAGGCTGCCGGAAATCCTTTTCAGATCTATTTGCCCCCGGGGCCCGGGCATCAGGCGTCTCAACGGGGGTGCCGATTGAGCCCCAAGATCGTTTCCAGAAACCTCAGCCTCTGGTATGGCACCAAGCAGGCCCTCAAGAATATAAACCTGGAGGTCCCGGAAAAGAAGATCACTGCCCTTATCGGCCCCTCCGGATGCGGAAAATCCACATATATTCGCTGCCTCAACCGGATGAACGATCTGGTAAACGGAGTCAGGATTGAAGGCGAGGTCCTGTATGATGGTGTAAATATTTATGGAAAAGAAGTAGATGTTGTGGAGATCAGGAAAAGGATAGGGATGCTATTTCAGAAGCCCAATCCATTCCCCATGTCCATCTACGACAACGTGGCCTACGGTCCCAGGATACACGGAATGAAAAATGTGGACCAGATAGTGGACAGGAGCCTGAGAGACTCCGCCTTATGGGAGGAGGTAAGCGACCGGCTGGACCAGCCAGCTATGGGCCTGTCCGGGGGCCAGCAGCAGCGTCTGTGCATTGCCAGGACTTTGGCCATGAAGCCGGATGTCATCCTATTTGACGAGCCTTGCAGCGCTCTCGACCCCATCTCCACCGCCAAGATCGAGAGCCTCATGGAGGAGCTGAGCCGGAACTACACTCAGGTGATCGTCACCCATAATATGCAGCAGGCAGCGAGGGTCTCGGATATAACGGCCTTCTTTCTTCTGGGGGAGCTGATAGAGGTCGGAGAGACCAAACGCATCTTCGAGATGCCCAATGAGAAGAGCACGGAGGACTACATAACTGGAAGGTTCGGATGAGCCTTTCTCGGGAGGAGATATGAGCCCATATCGAGAGCGATATCACAGGGATCTACTGGAGCTGAAGACATTGGCCGAAAAGCTGGCGGAGATAGTGAGCGCAACAATAGACCAGTCGGCCAGCGCTCTCAAAGACCACAACGTGGCTCTTGCCCGGGAAGTGGTCCAGAGGGACGAGATTGTGGACGGCATGAGCCTCAGCATGGAGAATCTATGCATGGAGCTGTTGGCCCTTCAGCAGCCCATGGCCAAGGATCTCAGGACCATAATTGGAATCCTCAAGATAGGCATAGACCTGGAGAGGATAGGAGATCTGGCCGTGGACGTTGCCAGGGTGACTGTGCAATCCAAGAACGAGAAATTGATAACAAAGCTCGAGTATATTCCTCATATGGCGGAGATAGCCAGCAAGATGCTCTCCCTTTCCATGGAGGCCTTCAAGAACAACGATGCCAGCCTGGCCCGCCAGACCACAAAATGGGATTATGAGATAGACAGACTGTACGTCAAGTCCAGAGATAAGCTCCTCAAGATAATCATCGAGAAGCCAGAATACATCAACGAGGGGATAGCCCTTCTCATGGTGAACAGGCATCTGGAGAGGATCGGGGACCATATATGCAACATCTGCGAGTCCATCGTGTATATGGTGGAGGCCAAGAGAGAGCATCTGAATTAGGGGATACATGGAGACCAGAAAAGTACAGCGCACCGGGAAATCGACCTTCATTGTCTCTCTGCCCAAGAGCTGGGCCACCAAGAATGGAATCCAGGCGGGCTCCATAGTCTACATCACTCAGAGCGAAAATGGGGACTTGATGCTCTCCATTGATCGCTCCGAGAGGGAGATCAAAACCAAGCTGGACATCGGCGACCGGGCGGGAGAGCAGCTGAAGAGAGATGTCATAGGATGCTATCTGGGCGGCTACAGGAGCATTGAGGTCTCCTCAACGAGCATGACCGGGTCTCAAAAGAAGGACCTGCACCAGATTGTGAACAAGCTGATAGGACCGGAGATTCTCGAGGAGACTGTCAACAAGGTGATCATCCAGGATCTCCTCAGCTCTGAGGAGCTGGCTGCAGAGAAGGCGCTGAGAAGGATACGTACTGTCGTTAAGTCCATGATTCAGGACGCTTTATCTGCTCTGCTCACTGGGAACCATGATCTGGCCTCGGACGTAATCCAAAGGGACGACGATGTAGATCGGCTGAACCTTTTAATCGCACGTCAGTTCATGGAGGTGCTGAGGGCAGGATCGGTGAGGCAGGAGACTCTGAGCTCCACCACCGCCTTTTTCTTCATGCAGGCGGCATCCAACCTGGAGAGGATAGCCGATCACGCCTGCAGAATAGCAGAGATCGCCAGCCAGTGCCAGTATAAGCTGCCTGCAGAGACGACCAAAGAGCTCACCCAGCTGGATAGCGCCTTGGCCGGCCTGATTGACGATGCCTTATCTTGCTTGCTGCAGAGCGACTCGGAGAAAGCCAACCAGCTCATCGACAGAGCCCGGGAGATTCAGAGAAGTGCAGGAGGCATTGCCGACTCCTCAGGGGTCAAAGACCCCTCAGAGATGGTTGTCAGGCTGGTGGTGACAGGCAGCATAGACCGCATGCTGGACTACATAGTGAATATCGGAGAGCTGACCATAAACTTGAGCCATGCTACATTGAAGGGAGCACAATAGGGGCATGAAAGTTTGCTTCCTGCCTTGGAGAAGCGCTTTTTTAGAGTACAGAAAAAGATAGCTGCAAGGGTGGTGCCGGAGGACAGCTTCTCAACTCGGGCAGTGGCGGGCGTCGACCAGGCTTTTCTGGGGGATTTCGTAATCTCCGGGGCTCTAGTGCTCGAAGAGAAGGGCCTCTCGAGCAAGTCCGGCTATTTCATGAAGGCCAAACTCCCCTACATTCCCGGCCTGCTCTCCTTCAGGGAGGGACCGGCAGCCATCAATGCCGTCAGAGCTCTCGGGGTTAGACCCTCCCTTCTTTTTGTGGATGGCTGCGGCATCAACCACCCGAGAAGGGCAGGTCTCGCATCCTATGTGGGCGTGACGCTGGACATTCCCACCATCGGTATAAGCAAAAGGGTTCTATGTGGAGAGTTTCCGGACCCCAATTGAGGAAGGAGAGGCGGAGCCCCTCGTATACGAGAAGGATGTGGTTGGCAACGTCCTGAAGTCCAAAGCGGGGTGCAGGCCGATCGTGGTTGCTCCGGGGAATAGAGTCTCCCTCGAGTCATCGCTGGATCTGGCCCGTGCCTATCTAAGCGGCCATAAGCTTCCCGAGCCCTGCCGGCTGGACCACCACCATGCCCTCCATGTCAGAGAGACTCTCTCTCGATCCCGAGAAGCCTCTCTTTTAACTCCAGGCTCCAGGCGAAGCCGCCCAGGCCTTTCTTAGAGAGCACGCGATGGCATGGCACAATTACGGGAAAGGGATTGGCAGAGAGGGCTCTACCTATAGCCCTTGCCCTCCCGGGCTTGCCCATATGGGCCGCTACCTCTCCATAGGTCCTGGTCTCCCCCCTGGGTATGGTCTGCACAGCTTCCAGCACCTCCCGCTGGAACTCTGTGAGGCCTGAATAGTCCAGATCCGCCCTGAGGGATCCCCTTCCCTCCAGGCAATCCACGATCTGTGCCGCCAGCGGGGAGTACGAAGACGGAGGGTTACAGGAGAATAGAACCCTTTTGATCTTAGCTGTCCCGGCGGACTGCTCCACCAGGATGTAGTACCCTAGGGCAGAAGAAAGTGCGCCTTCAGTCATGATTTCAGGATCTCCCGCATAGAGCCGCAGCTGCCCAGGTCTATTCTCTCCACGTCCTGGGACGAGGTATCCAGGATGGCCGCGCTCCGGCTTCCGGTCAGGTGTCCCCAGATCTCGCCAGGGTTAATCAGCAGCGTCCTGCCCTGTCTTATCGTTTCAAAGCGATGGCTGTGGCCGCGAACCACTACATCGTATAGCTGGGAAGCGGCCACGACTCTCACCAGGCACTCCTCTGTGCCGTGGAGCATGGCTATCTTCAGGCCGTCTGCATCCACTTCCCCGAAGTCGCCCAGGTACTGGCCACCAGCCGGGGCGAAGTCCCTTATGAGGGCAGCTCGATCGCCATCGTTGTTCCCGAAGACCAGCTTGACCTCCATGCAGCAGCCGTAGAATGCATAGCAGTTTCCAGCTCCTATCATATCCCCGGCATGGAGAACCAGCTTGACGCTGCGATCTGAAAATATCCCTAGAGCCTCTTTCAGCCCCAGGACGTTGTCGTGAGAGTCAGACATAATTCCCATGAGCATTCTTTCACCATCAGACAGCCGGTTCGAAGGAGATCTGCCGCTTGGGACGAGATTTATGTCGAAGCTGGGCGGGCGGGGATAAAGGCATTGTGCCAGGCGAGGCTCGAAAGATCTAAGTATTAGAACTCTGAGAACCCCAGAGACCCGCCTTAACTCAGCCTGGTAGAGTGCGCGGCTGTAGTAAGTTAGCACCCAAAGTGGTGCCACGCGCAGTCACCGCGATGTCCCCGGTTCGAATCTGGGAGGCGGGATCTGATGTGTCCGGATGGTGTAGTGGCCTATCATGGAAGCCTGTCGAGCTTCCGACCCGGGTCCGAATCCCGGTCCGGGCGCTTAATTAGCCGTAAGATGAGAAAAGCCGGCAGAGCTGGCAACGGTTCTGCCGGATTTTCTATAGGACTTTTCTCGTTCCTGCCGATGCATTGGAGCAAATGACTTCGAGGCCTGCCCAGGCATGTCCCTCCACTGTTCAAAAGCTCCCCCGGCCCCGCAGGATCAAGGTTCGCTGGCCGGGCCAATCACGGCAATGTCTAGGGGCGAGCATTGCTCCGCCGAGAATGCGGCGAAAGAGCAGTCTCTAGAGCTATCAAGAGGTTCAGGATCTGCCTATTACTATTATTATTCTCATCTATCAGCGCAAATCCCAGGAGCAGACAGAACAGCACAACTCCGGGAAGAAATCCTTCTGCCAGGGAGTGAAACGGATTGGAGGGTATGAACAGGTCCAGCAAGCTGACTTCCTCAGCAGCACTTATCTCGCTGGTGCTGAAAAAAGAGGAGATGTGCAGGACTGGAAAGGCGAACTGCATGGCAAAGTAGAGAATTATGCCTGAAGAAGGTCTGTCCGAGGACACAAAGATAGCTGCGGAACACGCAAAGCGCTTTCGCCTTTGAGGTTCTGGCCGACTTTTCACAGAATCAGCAGCATTAGTCTCTTTATTGGCCGAGGCTACAGCTCAAGTGGGAATAGGACTCATCTAAAACACCAGTTGTTTGCCCACGACCTGCAGCTAAAAAGCCCAAATGGGGGGGGGATGAATCCCCTCTACATTCTGATCTGTAGCCCAAACTTCCTCGGTTCGATCTCAGGTTGAAGCTCTTGAAAATGGCGATCTCGGGGCGCGCTTTCTAGCATTAATTTCTTATTTAATTAATTTTTATAATCTGTCATAATTCTTCCAAAAACAATAAGTAGATCGCACCTAATGGGTCGAAGTGGAGAAGGGTCTGGATGGTTGCAGCGAAATGAGACACCTCAAGCTCTCAATTTACTTTGGCGTCGCCGTCCTCCTGGCCACATTCGTGGCTGGTGGACAGGCCTCCCTCGAACTTCTGCTGGAGCAGGGCAGACAGGCCTACGCCAGCGGCTCCTATCAGCAAGCCTTGGGATACTATGATCAAGCCCTCCAGCTGGATCCGGAAAATCCCCGGCCATGGGCGGGAAAGGGCATGGCGCTTCTGAAGTTGAACCAAATGGATGCATCTATGACGGCCTTCGACCGCGCCCTGGCCCTGAACCCGTCCAGCAAAGAGGCCTGGGCAGGTAAGGCCGCAGCGCTGCTCTCCAAAGGGCAGCCCAAGTTGGCCAGGCTATGTTTCGATTCTGCCTTGCGCCTGGATCC
>Ga0315289_10005662_pt1 | contig 18421 bp, 17 predicted proteins | sample YL17G11_40_MG_FD_203452 | JGI IMG/M metagenome (GOLD analysis project Ga0315289, IMG submission 203452) | Sediment microbial communities from Yellowstone Lake, YNP, Wyoming, USA - YL17G11_40 | ecosystem: Environmental > Aquatic > Freshwater > Lake > Sediment | place: USA: Wyoming | collected...
TCGGCGGCGTTCCCGCCCAGGTGCACGGGGATGATGGCGCGCGTCCGCTCGTTGATCGCGGCTTCCACCTTGCGCGCGTCGATCTGGGAACTTTCGATATCGCTGTCAATGAACACCGGCAGGGCGTGCTGGCGGAGCACCACGTTGATGGTGGCCACGAAGGTATAGGGCGGGACCAGGACCTCGTCACCGGGCTCCACCCCCAGGGCGTTCAGCGAGATAAACAGCGCGGAGGTCCCGTTGGCGGTCGCCAGGCAGTACTTGGCGCCGGTCAGCTTGGCGTAGGCCTCCTCGAACTTCGCGACATTCTTGCCGTAGCCCCGATACCACTTGCCGCTGTGCAGGGTTTCCAGCAGCGCGCCCTCCTCCCGCTGGTCGAACTTCGGCCAGGCGGGAAACGGCTCGGTGCGGACTTTCTTGCCCCCCAGCAGGGCGGGCTTCTCGGCGGGCAAGGCCGCTGCCCTCAGGCCAGCCGTGCCGGCAGCGGCAGTCGCCGGAACGGCAGCCAGAAAATGCCTGCGCGTCATCGTCTCGTGCATGGGCGCCTCCGCCGAAATCTTCTCTCAGCCCGCTTTTTTTGTCACTGTTTCCTTTTAGGTCTTCGGTGGGCTTAAACAAAAAATAAGCCCGGCCCCTCTGGCGGGGGGCCGGGCTTCGGAATCGAGGAACAGCGACTGCTTGACTTACCTGCTACAACTATCCTGCCCTTGAGGGTCGAAAAGCGGTATCCCGACTGGGCAGTATTTTTCGGGAGAAAAGCCTGTAGTGGCGGGCACGGACAAACTGTACCTATTTGGTCTTTTTTTCGCTCCCCGAAAGCCACAGAGCCGCCAGCCGCGCTACAGCCGCTTGCGGGGCGGGCTGAGGGGCAAGCCGGCCCGTAGCGCGGCGAGGTTGGCGGCGGCGCCCATGTGGCCAGGGTCGAACCGCAGGCATGCCGCGTAGCTCTCGGCGGCCTCCTCCCTCCGGCCCAACCGTGCCAGCGCGTTGCCGCGGTTGTGATAGGCCTCGGAATAGGCCGGAAAGATGGCGATGGCGTGGTCGTAGGTTGCCACCGCGCCGTTGTCATCGCCGCGCGAGGAAAGAAGAATCCCGTAAAAATAATGCGATTTGGCGCTGGCAGGGGAAGTGTCGATCAGCCGGGTGTAGAAAACCTCCGGGTTCCTCCAGTCCAGGTTCCGCACCACCGTCCGCCCGCCATACAACAAGGCCACGGCGATGAGCACGGCCTTCCATTGGCGCACGCTGGCCAGCGGCATGGCGAGAAGAAGAGCCAGCCCGATGCCGGGCGCATAAGCGAGCCGCTCGCCCATCATGGTGCCGATGGGGAACAAAACGTTGGCGGTGGCCGAGAACAGGATGGCATAGGTCAGCACCGCCGGCCGAAGCTGCCTGTAGCGCCATGCCGCTAAACCCGCTGCGGCCACCAGGCCCAGCCCGGCCCACGCTCTGCCGTCGTCGAGCGACATGACCAGCGGGATCTGCTGGTACGAATAGTCGGCGGAAAGCCAGATGGGCAACACCGTCTTGAAGATGTAGAGGCACTGGACCCAGAGCGCGGAGAGCACTCGGCGGGCCGGATCGAGCAGAGCCATGGGGTTGTCGATCGGCGGGACGAAGCCCGTCCGGGAGACGCCGCGGTGGACCAGCAGCGCCGCGCCGATAATGGCCGCGGCAACGGCCGCCGTCGCCAGGTCCCGATGTAGGGGCGACCCTGGGTGGTCGCCCCGCTGTACCGCCGGCGTCCCGCTTGCCCGATTCGGGCCCGCAACCCGGCGCCGTTCAGCGGCCTGTTGAGGTTGCCGGCCCGAATCGGGCAAGCGGGATGCCGGCGGAACAATCCCTGCCGGGCGCAGGGCGGGCAACGCCAGCGGCAGGGCGGCGAACGCGGCCGCACTTTCCTTCGAGAATACGGCCAGCGCAAACAGTGCCAGCGCCGCGATGCGGCGCCCGCCGGCATAAAGCAGCAGTGAGCCAAGACCGAACGCGGCGGCCAGCAACTCCGCCGAGCCCACCACCGATGTGGTGGCCTCGGTGTGAATGGGGAACAGGGCGAACAGCAAAGCGGCGGTGAAAGCGGTGCGCGGCGGCGCCTGGAGCTGGACCAAGAATCGATAGGCCAGCAGCACCACCGCCAGACCCAGCAGCAGGCCGAACAGGTGAAAGAGGAAGGGGTGCCCGCCGCCGGCCGACCACAATGCCGCCCAAATGGCCTGCGTGACCGGCCGATATTCCAGGCCCCGGCGGTCGGGCCAATAGCCGGATCTGCAGATGGCTACGATGTTGGCGAGCGAGTGCAGCTTTTCGTTCTCGACGATCAGCGGCAGATCGTCGAGAACGAACCGGCAGCCCAGGGCACCGAGATTGGGCAGCAGGAACGCGGCTCCCAGCAGCCAGCCGGCGCGCGGCACCGGCGTCTCCCGCGGCAGAGACCGGGCCGTGGGCTTGGTGCCCTCTTTCTGTTGCTTTCGGATTCGGCGTGCCCGGCTCATAAAAGGCTGTCGGCCGTCGGCTGTCGGCCAGGGTGTCTGAGAACCAGGATTTTTCCACAATCCGAGAAGCAAGTCCAAACCGAGCTGCGCTCCCATCTTCGCACTTCGCACTTCGCACTCAGCACTCGACACCGGGGCTGTATAATGGCGCTATGCCGGAGGAAGCCAAGAAGAAGCTGGAGGAGGAGATCCAGCGGATCGAATATGAGCTGCACAACGAGCTCCCCAAAGAACTGAAGACGGCCATTGCCATGGGCGACCTCAGCGAGAACGCGGAATACCACATGGCCAAGCAGCGGCAGGAAATCCTGCGCGCGCGCCTGGAACAGCTCCAGAAGCGGCTGCACGACCTGGCCATGGTCGATCTTTCCAGGATCCCCCGCGACCGCATCGCGTTCGGCTCCCGGGTGGTGCTTTACGATTTGCAGAAAGGAGCGGAGATCAAGTATAAGCTGGTCAGCTCGGAAGAATCCGACGTCGGCAAGGGCCTCATCTCCACCACCTCCCCCATTGGGCGAGGCTTGATGGGCAAGCAGGTGGGCGACGTGGTCAAAGTGCAGACGCCGGCCGGCGTCAAGGAATTCGAGGTATTGAAGCTGAACACGATTTACGATGAATAGACCGCAGGCTACAGGCTGCAGGCTGCAGGGGCAATCGCCGCCGTGATGGCTGTCACCTGTAGCCTGTAGCCTGCAGCCTGTAGCCTGACATGAGCTTCACCAGCAACATCGGGAAAGGCGCGGGCTTCCTGCTGGACGGGATCGTGCGCTGGCTGGCGCTGTCGCGCATCCATCCCAACATGCTGACGGCCATCGGCCTGATCATCAACGCCGGCGCGGCGGTGGCCTTCGGCGCCGGCAAGTTCATGGCCGGGGCCTTGATCGTGATCGGCGCCGGGCTGTTCGACATGGTGGACGGCCGGGTGGCCCGGCACACCAACACCGCGACGCCCTTCGGCGCGTTCTTTGATTCGGTCATCGACCGCTATTCGGACCTGGCCATTTATTTCGGCCTGCTGGTTTACTACTCCCGCCTCAACCGCCTCTTTTACGTGGCGCTGGTGGCCTTGGCGATGACCGGCTCGGTGATGGTTTCCTACACCCGCGCCCGCGCCGAATCCTTGATCCCCATGTGCAAGGTGGGTTTCATGGAGCGGCCCGAGCGCATCGTGCTGCTGATCATCGGCGGGCTGTTCAACCGCATGGCCGCGGTCCTCTGGGTGATCGCGGTTATTTCCAACATCACCGTCCTGCACCGCATTGTCTACACCTGGCAGGTCACCAGGAAAGCTTCCTCCCGCATTGCCGACGCGCCATAGGCCCGGGATCGCCGGCCATACAACTGTTAGGCGTGTGGTAACCTCCACAGGTCATCGGGAGTCAGCAGGCACGCGCTGGAAGCAGGCTGAGGCAGCCTGCTCGGCCGCGCCGGCAGAGGAGATCAGAAATGCCGGATCGGACTATGGGCGCCGAGGACTGGGCGGAGATCTGCCGCCGCTACCTGAGGCTGTACACCGGGGCCATCGCCGATATGCTGGACAAGAACGGTTATCGGAACCAGGTGTTGCCCCACTACATCACGCCGTTCACGAATGCCAACCGCGTGGCCGGACCGGCCTTTACCGGACAGGGATTCCCCTGCGCCAGCGCCGGCAACGACGACACGGAAACCCGCCTGGCCATGCTGGACAGCATCACGCCATGCACGGTTTCGGTGTGGGCGTGTAACGGCAGCGTGGACTGCGCGCACTGGGGCGAGATCATGTCCACCGCCGCGCGCCAACGTGGCTGCACCGGCGCCGTGATTGACGGAGGCCTGCGCGACGTGGACTTCATCAACGCCATGGGGTACCCGGTGTTTGCCCGTTTCAAATGCTCCGCCACTTCCATTGGGCGCTGGGACATCAGGGAACACCAAGTTCCGATCACAATCGGCAACACCGTGATTCATCCCGGCGACTTCGTATTCGGCGACATTGACGGCGTCGTGATTGTGCCCAAGGAGATCTGCGTGGATATCCTGGTGGCCGCCGAAGACCTTTACCGGCGCGAGAGCGCCATGCGGGAAGAGCTGCGCTCGGGAATGCCGATGAAGGACGCGCACGCCAAGTACGGCTCTCTCTGAAACATCAATAGTGGTGCACTCCTTCTAATGACTCCTGCATAAATTGGTTACCGCGCTCGAGAACTGCGCGGCAAGGCGGGGACTGGGCACCCCGCAGGGGCGCCGGGAAATTAGCCGGGGGTACCACCCCCGGACCCTGCGTGCCACACAGCCCCACGCACCCCGGAGGGGTGCGAGGAAGCGCGCCAAAAGGGCGTTCCAGGCACCCCTCCGGGGTGCCCAAAATTCATTCAAGATCGACTTGCTTTAAGGGTGACAAGCGGCGGATGGAAACCGCAAACAGACGGGACGTTTCAGGAGGCTTTTGTTCCAAAGGTTGAATGCTGCTATTATAGTTGACCGCGGCGGCGTGTGCGTAACATGATGCGGTGTGTCGACGGCGATCATGCGAGCGAGGCAAGCCACGATGCACAAGGTGCCAGAACGAGCCCGGCTATTCCAAGAGGAAACGTCCCCTCTGTCCCCGTTTGGCCCGTTTGGCCCCCGTTTGGCCCGTTTGGCCCAGAGGGCTACCACGTTGCAACTCGCGTTTGAATCCAAGTTGCTTCGCACGATTTGTGAAAACGAGTCCGAAGCAACTCGCGAATTGGGTGCCACTGCCGCTGGGATTCTGAAGCACCGGCTGGCGGATCTCCAAGCTGCCACGTCTGTCAAGGACCTGATCGCTGGTCGGCCGCGCGTACTGAAGGGCCCAGATTGCGAATACATGGCTGTCGATCTGTGCGACGGTTACCGGATGGTCTTCACAGCTAACCACCCTAACAACCCTGTGACCAAAACTAATGATCTTGACTGGTCGCGGGTCACTCGGATCAAGATACTGCGGATAGAGAGAGACCATGGCTAACAGCCACGAATTTCGTCCTGACTGGGCTTCAGCGCCGGGCGACACAATAGCTGACATTCTCGCTGAGCGAGATCTCTCTGTGGCCGGCTTTGCGCAGCGCATGGGGCAAACGCCAGAGCACGCAAGGGAGCTGCTCCAAGGTCGCGCGACGATCACGATCAGAATTGCACGACTGCTCGAACAGGTTCTAGGCGCGTGTGTTGAATTCTGGATGTCCCGGGATTTTCAGTACCGGCAAGACATAGCGAGAGTCCATATTGCTGACGAGGAGTGGCTAACTGAGCTGCCCGTTGGCGATATGATCAAGTTCGGGTGGCTCAGGCCGGTGCCCCATCCATCGGAGGAAACGGCCGCCTGTCTCCGATTTTTTGACGTGCCCAGCGTTCCGGCATGGCGTCAGGCGTACGCGCGCGTGCAGGAGATCGTAGCGTTCAGAACGTCGCCTTCGTTCGACTCACGCCCGGCTGCGGTAGCTGCCTGGCTACGGCAGGGCGAAATCGAGGGCAAGGCGGTGGAGTGCAGTCCTTGGGATCCCAAACGTTTTGAGAAATCGCTTTTAGCCATTCGGTCTCTCACCCGAAAGAAGGACCCAAGTCGGTTCATCCCCGAATTGAGGAAGCTCTGTGCCGCCGGTGGAGTCGCGCTGGCAATCGTCCGCGCGCCGAATGGATGTAGAGCCAGTGGCGCTACTCGTTTTCTTTCTCGGAATAAGGCTCTGCTGCTGCTCAGCTTCCGTTACCTTTCAGATGATCAGTTTTGGTTCACTTTTTTTCACGAAGCTGGCCATCTATTCCTTCACGGCGACCGGGATCTTTTCATAGAGGGTGTTGATGCGCCCTTGACCACGGAGGAACGGGAAGCCAACGACTTCGCCGCACATGCACTCGTTCCCCCGGAGTTCCAGGACGCGCTGCTAAGTCTCCATGCCAACGGCCGCGAGGTGATCAGATTTGCGCGTAGGCTAGGCGTTTCTCCGGGGATTGTTGTAGGGCAGCTTCAGCACCACGGGAAAATCAGCCACCGACAGTTGAATAGCCTGAAAAGGCGATTCAACTGGGAAGAGTAATGGTATCAGCCGCGAAATGGTTTGAACTCACTTGGGCTCTTCTGCCAGTTGCATAGGGCGTCTTCGAGCACCTGCATGCCAACACTGAGTTGAGCGCCAAGCTCCACCAACCAGAGATCCAGATCGGCAGCACTGTGGTGCCCCCCAAACAACAGTCGCGCGCCCTGAAGCGGGCCGGTCGAACCCCGTATATACGTTGATCCGGGCTCGATGGGACCCAAGGCTAGCTTGCCCAACATAGTTAGGTAGTCAAACCGTGCAAGCCTGCCGAACCGCACTACGGCCTCCATTGAATGGAAAAGGCGGTCAAAGGCGTTTCGCGGATCTCCATTAGCTTGTTGGACCATCTCTCCCATCATCTCTTGGTGAGTTCTCGGGGGGCCGACCCACCTGACGTAGCTCTCGACTGCGGCACCAGTGCCATTGGGGGAATATGCGTCGAGGCTTTCCCGCTTTCGGTGATTGCCAAAACCACGAGGAACTCCTTCACGCTTCAAGTGGTCTTGGTGAGCATGGAGCCATGCGCGAAATCCGGAGGGATCGGCGCTGGTGCTTGCCCAATCCCACCGGCCTCCATTACCAAGGCGGCCATACACTTCGCGAGCATAGCGCCATCCTGCGCGGCGATGCTTCCCGAAGTGGACAAACAGGAACACCAACCAAAATGCCTCTTCGGTGTGCCCTTGACGTTGTTGCAGTATTGCGGACTTTAAGGGATCGAATAACTCGTCAGTCGGGTCGGCACGACGATCGCTCAACTCGCGCGAACGTAGCGCGGCAAAAAACTCGACCCGGTGGACGCTCTCGAGGAGTTGTTCGAGAAAGGCCTCGCGTCTCGCAGAATCGCGGATGGCAGCAAGCGGCCGCTTATCCCGATCAAAAGAGAGCAAGCCGCTGTCGAGTCGCAGAGCGAGCTCGCGGTCCCGCGGCCTCACTTGGTCGCCTCCTTTACAGCCCCGGAAATCCAATCACGAATTGCGCGGACGACTTTTGTGGTCACGCCAAAGCTACTCTGCAGATTGTGATTGTATCCGAGGACCAAGATTTCGTGATGCAAACTGATTCCCGACAGCGTATGCACGACGCCCATATATGCAAATCCCGTGATATTGGGCTTTGGATGACGATGAAGCGACCAACCAGGCATCTCCTGCCGTTCCAGGCGAATAGCCGCAATCTCCTGAAACTGATCTACGACAGACTTCCCGTTTAGGATCAAGATTCGGATTGGAGACTCTCGGAGAAGGAGCGCAAGAGAATCAGCGGCGACAGCCACGAGCGCCGAACGCTGGCGCGCTGTAAGTTCGGTCCATTTGCGCGCAGTCGCGTACGGAATCAGGTCGAGGTGACAGGCGCCAAACGACGCGTCGTAAAACGACGCCCTGGTGCCCGAAACAACCTCGTCCAGCCTCTTGAACCACGTGTCGTACGGATTCCCGAAAAAATACGTGCGGCATGTTTCGAGAATCGAGTGCAAATGCCTAGCATCCACGTCCGACCACGATCTAAGACCAAGCGATTTTAGCGTGTGAAACCGGCGGAAGGTGCCTTGAAGTTCCTCTCCCCGCCCGTCCACGAACTCTCGATTACTAGGATTGAGTCCTACCGTGGCTACCCGCGATTTCGATAGATCACCAAAAGATGGGACCGGGCACCCCCACCTGATAACATCTGTTCCAGACACGGCGGGACTGTCCAAACGATCGATCAGCGTGGTTAGTGTCGTATGCATTCGATAGACAGGTCGAGCAAATTGGAGCCGTCTTTCAGTGGCCGGCCGCATTGGCTGTTTCGATCATGGCGCCTGGTTAAGCAAGTTATCAATGAATGGAAAGTAAACGTCGGAAAACATGTTTTCGCGCAACGTCTTGATCGTATCCCAGTCCTCGTGCTTTTTGCATCCGAACACTTGAAGCAAACGGATAAGATCTGCCCAATATGGATCTACGTGACACAGTCTGGCATTATCAAACGCGCCTGTCGTACGGATAGCCAATTCAGCGTCCAATAGCAATGCAATGCAGGGCGACGGGTCGCCACTCGGCATTGGTGGCATTGGCGTCTGTGTTGATTGCCAACCTTCGTTAAGAAACCGCCGGGCCGCGTCACTGTTTTTGTCGTACAGGTGAAGGCTGCCAACGGCATGTTTGTAGGTCCCAAGCTCGACCGAGACATGTCTCGCCACGATCTCTTGGAGCATTGTGAAGCAAAAAACGTCGTGCGGCAGGCCGCGGAACGCGTCGTTAGAGCGCATGTTCGTGAGCATGTGCAGTCTGTCGCGCCGAAGCATGAATTGTAATGTGCATATGCACGGAACGTTCTTGTGTTCCTCCACTATGTCCTGCGCGTCGAACAACTGGATGACAGCCTGCCGGGAGTCACGCCTTTCCCTCAAGACCTCAGTGACGTTGGCCAGTTGGTTTAGGCCTCTCCATATGAACAAGCGAGGCCCGTAGGCGCCGTAGATCACGCCGTTATCTGCATATTCCTTGTATGCCGGCAGGTAATAGGATATGAACTCAAGGTCGTTACTCTTTGCCAAGTACCAGCAAAGCTCGGCCAAGCAACTATAAGGCTTGCCCCTCGTCTCGGTCCGACTGAGACGTGCTCTTGGATTGGTGACCTCCAGTAGCACACCGGTCAACTCTGTCGCGGGACCCTTGCGCGGCTCGATTCGGTTTCCATGCGCAAAAATCTCTTGGATGGCACCACGCATGGCGTCATCGAGCGTCTCCCCGCAAATGTACGCGTCAGCCATTACGCTGTTAGGGAGGCAGAACCCTCTCGTTATCGAGCTCGACCATCCTCCTTTCGAGGTTTCCCGTTCGGCGCACTTCAAACGAGAGTGTCTTTCAACGGACGACGTATGCCGTGTGCGGTCGCCACGCCGGTTACAAGGTGGAGCCTACCACTATCGCCCGATGGGTTTCAACGGGCACGTGCCGGTTCCTGGCAAGGTCGACGAAACGTTCGGTCGCAGTTGGCCGGGTAGTCGGCATTTCGGAAACTGACGCAGTGCCCATAAGCGCCTGCCGTTGCACGTAGACCAGACAACCATCCAGGGCGGGGCGACCGAACCGCCGTCCAAAGTATATTTCCTCGCGCCGTCTGTTCCGGCTGAATGTTTGACGACAGCAGTGTCTCCTGTCCGGACTTTATTCCCTTTGTTTTCAGCACGCAATAGGTCAAAAACGCCCAAAAGTCTTGACACGTATGTCATAATGAAATTAGAACTATGGGACGGTAATTTCTATCTGATTATCCACTTTCACCTGTTATTCACCTGTTTTAGCAGGTGAAGCGGCCAGGGACAGACCGCCGGACGAATTGCCCGGCATCAAAGAAAGCGAGTAGACAATGCAAGCAACCAATGAAAAACCGATCACGCAGAGGAAACACAGCCGGCCGGCGGCGGGCCGCGGCACGAACGGGCGGTTCCCGGTCGGCGTTTCGGGCAACCCGGCGGGCAGGCCGGAGGGCAGCCGCCACCGGGCCAGCGTGCTGGCCGAAGCGCTGCTTGATGGACGCGTCGAGGCATTGACCGAAAAGGCGGTCGAGATGGCGCTGGCCGGCGATGTGACGGCGCTTCGGCTTTGCCTGGAGCGCCTGCTGCCGGTGCGCCGGGAACGGCACCTCACCTTGACCCTGCCCTCACCCGTAACGGCCGCCGACATCACCGCGGGCTTCGTGCGGGTGGTGGAGGCTCTTGCCAGCGGGGACCTGACACCCTCGGAAACCTCTTCCGTGGCGGAGTTGCTGGAGAGCGCCCGGCGGGCGATCGAGACCACCGACCTGGCTCGGCGAATCGAGGAACTCGAACAGCGTCTAGAGGGCGGAGGGCAGCATGAGGTTGGGGCGCACAATTGACCGGCTGAGCAAGAAGGCGCCACGGCGGCCCGTGACTTGGCAGGTGAGCCGGGTCCAACCCAAAACCGGCCGGATTCTCTATACGCTCACGGTCGAGCCTGACGGCCCCCACGGAGCCAGGGGTTCGATCACCGAGCAGTGGTTCGATAGGGACACGGGTGAGTGCACCCGGACCAGGAAGCGGTAAGCAGGGGGCAGGAGAGCCACTTCTAAAGAGAAAACCAGTGGTAGTAGGGGCTGTGGGAAGGCAGCGCTGCAACGGATCAGCGGCGCAGGCGCGGGGGAAGCACCTGGCGCGCCGACGAGGCCGGCGGCGGCGAGAACGGATACAGGTCCGGAACCACGACAATCTCGGTGGTGAATTTCAGCGGGAATGACCGCCCGGTCGGGTAGGTCAGTTCCAGCATGAACGCCGTGTAGCCTTGCGCCGGTTTGGGCACGCGCACCGAATAGATGCCGTGGGCGCCGTCCACCGTGGCGCTGGTCCAGGCCGGGCCGATGGTCATCAGGCGGAAATCGCGCGCCTGGGAATTGGTGGCCTGCCACAGGCGCACCTCTGAGGGCTTATCGATGGTCTTCAGCAGAATGGAGCCGTCGCTGCGGTCGGCCCGCCAGTAAAACCGCGGGCGCGGCGTGCCCGCCTGGATGGCTTCGAACCAAGCCAGGACTCCGGTCAGCGTCTCGGTGGACACCAGCGAATGGTCGGTGTTCGGCACATAGCGCAAATACTTCTCGCCGGGCAGGTCGTTGAAGTAGAACTGGGCCGAATCGGGCAGGAAAAACTGATCGCCGGTGGAATTCACCAGGTACTTGGGCAGGGTGAAGCGCTCGCGGTAGGTGTAGGGGTCTTCAATCTCGAATAGCGCGTCGATCTGGGGCGTGCCCAGCCAGCCCATGACGCCGGCAGCCACGTAGTCCTGGATGGCGGGCGACCAGAAGCCGTAGGCGCGCCAGTGGTGGACGAAGGATTGTTCCAGGTTGAGGCAATCGGCGACCATGGGGACGATGGCCACCACGCGCGGATCGACGGCCGCCGTAGTCCAGGTGGTCCAGCCCCGCTTGGATGCGCCCCCCACCACGAAACGATTGACGGTGATCTTGCCTCCGGCGTCGCCGGCCAGAAAGCTGGTGACGGCGTCCATGGCCCGGACCGCGGCCTTGGTCATGGGCAGGCGTGCCGGCCAGCGCTCGTCATTGGTGCGCAGGAAGCGGTCCCAGGTGTAGGCGATCAAGGCGTCTTCACTGCGCGAAATGCTCTCGCCGGCGAAGCGCAGCGGCTGGTTGGGCACCATTTGCAGGTCGGCGACCACGGCGCCGCTGTCGAGCGCCATGGAGGCCAGCAGCGGGTCGGGGCCGGCCGGCGCCCTGCCGCCGTTCGATCCTCCGTCGATGAACAGCAAGGCGGTGGCGCTGGTGACGCGCTCGGGGCGCGTGATCACCAGCCAGTGCCGCCACTCGGTCCGGTCCACCTCGGCGCTGGTCAGCCAGTTCTGCGAGACCATCTCCAGCACGTAGTAGTTGAGTCCCAAGGCCGATCCGGAGCCGACGAGCTGGTAGCGGTAGGAGGAGTCGGGTGCTTCGACATAGCGATCCAGCGCCGTGTAAACGCCGGTATCGGCGGATGCCAGGCTGCAGGCCAGCAGGAAGATGAGCAGCACCTGTTTTTTCACGGCCATAATTCACCACCGGGGCCGCGAGACCCTCAGGCGCCAAGCGTATCATTTCCCGCCGCTCGTGTCGCAGCGCGCAGGACTCGGCACTCGGCGTTTAGCGGCTAACTGCTCGATCAGAGCGGAAAGATCGGAGGGATCGACGGGCTTGGTGGCGTGGGCGTCGTAACCGGCTGCCTTTGCTTTCTCGATGTCGCTGCTCATGCCGAAACCGGTCAGAGCAATGGCTGGGGTGGCGGCCAGTTCGGGCAACTGGCGCAGGCGGCGGATGAATTCGTAGCCATCCATCCCGGGCATGCGGATGTCGGAGATGATCACGTCCGGATGCTTGCGCAGGGCTACATCCAGGCCGGTCTCTCCTCCCTCCGCCGTGAGTACGGAGTATCCAATGGCTTCCAGTTCCAGCCGCAGCAGGCGGAGGATGTCGTGCGAGTCTTCGATCACCAGGACGCGGAGGCCGGTGGGGGCGGGCGCGGCGGCCACCGGGCGGCCGGCCGGTTCCCGCTCGGCGCTTTGCGGCGCGGCCAGGGGCAGGCGCAGCCGGAAGGTGCTTCCGCACCCCGGTCCCTGACTTTCCGCGCTGATCGAGCCGCCATGCAAATTGACGATCTGGTGCACCACCGCCAGCCCCACTCCCAGCCCCGACTCCGATTGGAGCCAGGCGGAAGAGCCCTGCCGGAAGGGCTCGAAGATTTGGTTCAGAAAATCGGAAGCGATCCCGATGCCGGTGTCCTGAACTTCGAGGATGGCGGCGTCGTGCAGGGCATGGGAACTGATCCACACCAGGCCGCCGGTGTCGGTGTATTTGACGGCGTTGGTCAGCAGGTTCATCACCACCTGTTGCAGGCGCGTCCGGTCGCCCCACACGCGCAGGGTCAGCGGGGCGAACTGGACCAGGAATTTCAGCCCCTTGGCGTGGGCCATTTCCCGGACCGCCTCGATGGAAGCCTCCGCCACCTGGTTCAGGTCCACCAGTTCCCGCTCGAGCTTGATCTTGTGCTCGGAGATGCGGGCCACGTCCAGGCAGTCGGAAACGATGCGCTCGATGTTGTGGGCGTTGCGCTCCAGCGATTTGATGCCTTCGCTGATCAGCGGGTCCTGCGTCAGAGCCTTCTGGCTCTTCAAGACGCGCGTCCAGCCCAGGATGGGCATCAGGGGATTGCGGAGCTCGTGGCTGAGGATGGCCACGAACTCGTCTTTGGCCCGGCTGGCCTTTTCCGCCTTGTCCCGTTCGGCGATCATTTCGCGGTAGAGGCGGGCGTTCTCCAGCGCCAGGCTGCACCGGTGGGCGAGGTCCTCGGCCAGGGAAAGATCGACATCGGAGTAGCACCGGCCGGATTCGGCCATGGCGAAGGTGATGGCGCCTACCGTTGTGCCTTCGGTGGCCAGTGGGACGGTCAGGGCCGACCGCACGCCGATCTGCCGGAACACCTCGCGGTCGCCGCAGTGGTCGTCGAGCCACTCCGGGGTAATGTCGGGCAGCATCTCCGGCCGCCCCGTCGCCAGGACCTGGGCCACGCAACCAGGCAGCGGGCCGCCCCGCGCATAAGAACAAACGGAGCTCCCGGCGAGTTCCGCCTGCGCCGCATCGGAATGCGCGGGCGGAAGCCGGCGGACCGCGCCGTCGTGTTCCACCAGGTAAACAAAGCACCAATCCGCCAGGGAGGGCACGGCCAGCCGCGCCACCGCGGCAAAGCTCTTTTCATAGTCCAGCGAAGCAGCCAGCAGACGGCTGGCTTCGGCCAGAAACTCCAGGCGGCGGGCGGCTTGCTGCTCGGCGTCGGCCACCCGCTCCCGCACCAGCAGGCGCGCGCGCTCTTCCTCCGCGCGCTTGCGCTCGGTCATGTCCCGCAGCAGCCAGCGCAAACCGGCCGGCCGGGAGTCATGCTCGCGCACCACCGCCACCGTGATCGCCGCCGGAAAGGCAGGGCTGCCGCGGGGCTGCATGCGGATTTCCCAGTTGTCCAGTTTCTCTGGATGGCTGTTCTGTAACTGCGCCAGCAATTCCCGGAACGCCGCATGATCTTCGCCGGCCACAAAGAGCAGAAGAGGAGTCCCGGCCAGGCTGTCCTGGGGCGCGCGGAACAGGAGCGCGGCTGAGTTGTTCGCTTCCTGAATCACGCCCTCCAGATCGGTGACCACGTAGCCGTCGGGAGCGAACTCGAACAGCTCCCGGTAGCGCCGCCGCCCGGCTTCGACGGCGCGATGGGCTTCAGCCAGCCTCTGGTTTCGGGCGCTCAGCTCGCGCTCAGCCGCGCTCAGGTCTTCCACGTTGCGGCGCAGGGCGGCGTTGGCTTCCTGAAAACCGCGCAGCGCCATTTCGAAGGGCGACAGGCTTTCGGTGAAGAAGGCGGCAGCCCAGGCGGCCGCCTGCGCCCGCTCCGCGGGCCGCAATTCCGCGGCGATGGTGGCCAGCGCGTCGTGATGCGTGGCCGCCATTTCCAGCACACCCAACCCTTCGGCGAACGCGCGCCGGCCCAGCTCGTACGCCGAACGAAGCGGCGCTTCACCGGCTTCGGCCAGGTACTTGCGTAGCTCGGCCGTGTATCGCTCCGCGAGGTTCTCAGGGTGGTCTGCCACAATCAGGTGTCAGGTGAGGGGCCTGCAAAACTCCATTCGCGCCAACAGAGCCGTCCCGCCATGCGGGATCAGCGAGCGGGTGCCCCGCAAGGCCAACCCAGCGCTGCGCCAGCACCCGCTCGCTGACGCTCGCGGCTCTGTTGCTGGGTCCATTCTGTAACTTCGCAGATACCTCGGTTTGTCAGGCGCCAGGTCTCAGCAAACAGGTGACGCACTCCCCTGACACCCCTGGCACCTGAAACCTGGCATCTCTCAACTGGGGCCCAGGTAGCGAACAACAAGCACCAGCGCGTCGTCGGTGCCCTTGGCATAGCGGGCACAGATGCGCTCGGCGGCTTGCTGGGGCCTGTCAGATAAGACTAATCTGCGAGGGAAATCGTTGCGGATTCCGTCGGTGGTCAGAATCAGGGTGTCGCCGGGAGCCAGGGCGGAGAGGGACAGGTGCAGGGTGGGCAGGTTCATTCCCACCAGGCCGGAATGAAGCATGATGGATTCGCTGGCCGGTTCGAGCCCCGGGCCGGCGCGCAACAGCAGGCCCTCGACGTTGCCGACGCCCACCCATTCCAGGCCCGCGGCGCGGAAGCAGGCCAGGCTGATGACGGCGCCGCGGGTGGTCAGCAGCGCCGCGTGGCAGCGCCGAAACAACGCCGCCAGCGGTTCGTGGGGATGTTCCTGGAGAAGCGCGCGGGCGGTGCCGGAGGCGTAGGCCGCCTCTTCGCCGTGGCCCAACCCGTCGATGGCCGCCGCCAGCGTGCCGCCGGCGAAGGGCTGCACCAGCCAGGCGTCCCCGCAGACGGTTTCTCCGCGAAGGGTCTGTGAGGCGGCGCCCCATTCCAGGCGCACCCCTGAGGATGCTTCCTCAGTCATCGGACCCACTTTTTCATGGTGACGGTGGTGCCCCGGCCCACCTTGGAGATGATCTCGAATTCGTCCATCAGCCGGCGCGCCCCAGGCAGGCCCAGGCCCAGGCCTTTGGCCGTGGAATAGCCGTCCTGCATGGCCAGGGCGATGTCCGGGATACCCGGCCCTTGATCGCGGGCCATGACCGTGAGGCCCTGGCGCCCGCCCTGGTTGACGCCTTTCAGGACGATCTCGCCGCGCTTGGCGTACTCGATGATGTTGCGGGCTACCTCGGAGATCGCAGTGGCGACAACGGCCAGGCTGCTCCCGGTGAAGCCGATGCGCTCCGCCAGGGCGCGGCCCTGCTGCCGGGCGATCACGATATCCGCATCGGAACTGATGGGGACATGAATCTCATCGCCCACGATAGCCACCTTGTTCACTAATAACGACATGAACTTCACCGGCCACGACTGGCGCTCCGCTTGGTGCGTTTGTGCAGCAACTCCAGTCCTTCTTCCAGGTCCAGGGCCGTCTCGACGTCGCCCAGGGTCAAACCCAGTTGTACCATGGCGAACGCCACTTCCGGCTGGATGCCCACGATCACCGTTCGCGCCCCGCGCAGGCCCACCATGTGTGCCAGGGCCCGCAAGGTGCGGGCGGCAAACGAATCCATGACGTCCAGCACCGTCACATCCACGATCACCCCGCGTGAGCGGTAGCGGCCCACCTGTTCGGCCAGGTCATCGCGCAGTCGCAGCAGATCGTCGTCGGTCAGCGCCGACTGGATGGTGGCGATCAGGAAATCACCCTGCTTTAGAATCGGAACTAGCATGGCTTATATCGTCGCCTCGGGTTCTTCTTCTGGTTCTTCCTCGGTTTTTTCCCGGATGACCTTGTAGCCCAGTAACCGTTCAGCCTCCTCAATTCCTCCCTGCAGGTCCCCCACGGTCCGCATCCTGCTCAGGTCCACGCCGATGGTCACCAGGGTCTGGGCGATCTCCGACGACAGCCCGGTGACAATCACGGTGGCCCCCATCAGCCGCGAGGCATCCACGGTCTGCACCATGTGGTTGGCCACGGTGGAGTCCACCGTGGGCACCCCGGTGATGTCGATGACCACCACCTTGGCGCGGTTGGCGCGGATGCCGCGCAGCAGTTGCTCGGTAATCTGCCGGGCGCGCTGCGGGTCGATCACCCCGATGATGGGCAGGATGAGCAGGCGTTCGCGCACCTGGAGCACCGGGGTGGAGAGCTCCCGGATGGCCTCCTGCTGCTGCCGGATGATGCGCTCGCGTTCCTGCACGAAACCCACGGCCACCGTCGTCGCGATCCCGTTGGCGGCCGGTTCATAGACGTCCAGCACGCGGCTCAGCAGCGGCAACTTCGACTGGTACTTCACGAACAGCGAGCGGGCCAGCACGTCGCGCAGCAGCAGCACGATGCCCAGCAACTCGTGGACTTCCACGCCGCGCGGGATGATGCGTTCCGACAGGTCGCGCGCATAGGCTTCCAGGGCCTCTACGCTCCCGGTTTCCAGCACCGTGACGTAATTGTCATAGACCGCGGTGGCCTCGGCGAAAATCTCTTCCCGGGTCATGGCCGTCAGCAGCCCCGATTCGGTGATCCGGCGGGCCCAGTCTTCACGCAACTGGGTGCGGTTTTCGCGCAGGTGAGCGACCAGTTCCTGCAGCAGGCCGCTGGTCGATTCGGAAGACGGTTGCACGGCACTGTCGGTCAACCGGCCTTCGTTGCTTCTCATCGGCGTGGTCCTCCATGAGTCCGGCGGCGGGGGAACCCGCGCCTGCAAAGCGAGTGGAATGCCGAGCGGGTGGCTGTGTTGAAGGCCGCGGTCACGCGCGAACCTCTGACGACCGTTGGCTCATGCTCTCAACGCAAAAACAAAGGGCGAAACGCGCTCTCTCGAGTCTGTTTCGCGACGTCCGTGATGCCCAGGCACGGGGTCCGGCTGGCAACCGGACCGAAAAACCTCTCGATTCCCACAATCTTTAAATCTATCGGAGAAATGCCGGACTGTCAACTGCGCACGGTCATGGAGATGGGAGCCGCAGATTTCGCAGATTACACGGATTAGCAGAGTCTGAATCTGTGCAATCTGCGGAATCTGCGGCTAAGGCTCGGTTACGCCGTGGATCAACACCCGGCCGGGGAGTTGGCCGGTGTCCTCGCCGTTTTCCAGCACCACTTTCCCATTGACCAGCACGTGGCGGATGCCGGCCGCGTACTGGTGCGGCTTCTCGTAGGTGGCGCGGTCGGCAACGGTGGCCGGATCGAATACCACCAGGTCGGCGCGCATTCCCGTGCGGATCACGCCGCGGTCCCGGACTCCGATTTTCTCGGCGTTCAGCGACGTCATCTTGCGCACCGCCTCTTCCAGCGAGAGCAGCTTCAGCTCGCGAACGTAGCGGCCGAGCACCCGCGCGAAGGTGCCGTAGGAGCGCGGGTGCAGGGTTTCAGCGCCCAGCGGGCCTTCGGGACGCACGGCCAAACCGTCGGAGGCCACCGAGCACCACGGCTGCCGCAGCGCCAACTGCATGTCTTCCTCGCGATGATGGAAGTAGACGCAGGGCACCGAGCCGTTCTCCTCCAGGAGCACATCGAACAGCACCTCGACCGGGTCGCCGCCCCGCGCCGCGATCAGCCCGCTCATGCGCCGCCCCTGGAAGGGCCGGTTGCGCGGATTCTTGAGCGCCACCAGCAGCATCCCTTCCCAGCCGCCGGTGGCGGTGTAGTGGTTGTACCAGCCGGGCAGGCCCTCGAGAATCTCGCGCTTCATGCGGGCGCGGGCCGCGGGGTCACGCAGCCGCTCCAGCATGCGGGGCGTGCCGCCATCCTGCGCCCAGGGCGGAATGATGGCGGACAGGTTGTTCTGGCCCGCGAAGTAGGGATAGACGTTGGCCGAGATGCGCACGCC
>Ga0315289_10005663_pt1 | contig 18421 bp, 24 predicted proteins | sample YL17G11_40_MG_FD_203452 | JGI IMG/M metagenome (GOLD analysis project Ga0315289, IMG submission 203452) | Sediment microbial communities from Yellowstone Lake, YNP, Wyoming, USA - YL17G11_40 | ecosystem: Environmental > Aquatic > Freshwater > Lake > Sediment | place: USA: Wyoming | collected...
CTATTTAATATTATTTCCTGTTTCTGGTAGATTCTTTTTGAAGATTGTTTTTTGGTATACTAGCATTATAAAGGCAACGACTAAACTTCCAAATACCCCTGCATTATAACTATCTAATTGATCTTTACCCTCTACAAAGATTACTGCAATCCCCCCCAAAGATTACTGCAAATAATGTAAAAAGTATAACTCCCCAAAATCTCTTTATAGTACTCAAACACAATTTCTCACCCTTTATAAGATGCTCCAGTATCTGATTTCTAAACTTTCTTAGAACTGAAGATTTTTATTGTATACCTTTCAATTGATACCATGGTTAATGGTTGGGATCTTTTAATAGAGAAGTCTAAAAGAACAAATGAGCTTAGGATAAAATTCATAGAACTTGATATCTTAGCACTTACCGCTTCAGCTATATTATACAGCACTAGTTTCTTCGTTCTACTTTTGTTACCCCTTATCCTATTTATTATTTCTATAGGGATATTCGTGTCTAAATTTTTAGATGTAGTAACATTTGGGGAGATATATTCAATTGAAAAAATAAGAGAAGGTGCCTCAAAAGTTCTTCCATATAAACTAGCTTGGTGGGATAAAGTTTTGATACATTTCAAACTCAAACAAGAAAAAGATTTGCCGAAGGGAGTGATTAGTTTATATCAAACTGACCCTATGGATCGTTTAGCATTACTGCTTTTTTATTTTGGGATATTCTTTTTTTTAGTAATAGCTTTACCTTTAATTTTACAGTGTCTATCCCATCCTTCGATGCAAATGTGTTATTTTAATAAACCAAGTCTTTCCTAGAACTCCAACTATTATTTGTTTTGGTCAGTATTACTTTCAATATTAAAACAATGGTATACAAAAGCTAACACGCCTGTCAGCGACCAAATTGAAAGACAGACTAAAAAAGATAATAAATAACCATTGATTTGTTGATAACTATATACCTTATCTAAAAAAGTGAGATAGAACATAGTAAATGCGATCACTATTATCGAATAGACAATTGGGGCGGAAGATAAATTGATACTTCTTTGCATCATCTTATTGGTTGTTTCAATGGCTTCATTTGCTTTTTCAATCGGTATTATAGGCATAAACTCTTCTCTATACACTTGTTTTATAGATTCTCCTGCTTCACGAAGGATTGTAACTCTATAAACTAATGCAGCAAGGCAAACACCTATAACTCCCGCCATAGTTTGCATGATGCTGCTTAATAGATAACGGCTAGTATCTAAACTGATATTCAATGGAAAGAACAGGTTGTAGATTATCGTAATGATTGTGATTATTACTAGGACCTTGGGCTTAGATATTAATTCTAACAGTTTTATTGATACGTCGCTATTCTTCGTCATCAAAAACCAACTTCTCCCCTAATCTTTTTCACAAGCTTTCCTATTCCTTTTTCCTAGCCTAATTTGAAAGATACTTCCACTCCGGTACTCTCTTGGTTTCTTTAATTATCAATAACTTACATGTTTTTAAACTTGTTATTGCATTTAGATATTATGACAAAAAAGCAGAAAAGACAAAGAAAAAGGTCAAGTATTCAAGTGATATCATGGGCTTGGTTCCAGTCCCAATCCTTTTGGAAACAAGCATCGATAGCAATCTTCGCGGCTTTAGTTGTATCGATTGTTTGGTGGCTTTTAGACCCAATTATCAATCCCTTGCAAATTAAAGTAAATATCGATCGAATTAATGGTTTTGATTTTCAAGATTGTAATGAAGCACTAAGTAATACTCCAACTATTGAATTCACAATAGCGAACACAGGAAAAGCACCATCAGATTTTGTCAATTACAAATACGAACTCTTGAATTCAACAAACACATGTAACCTAAACATCTCTTTTTTCAGTCGGGGCGGATGTCAGATGGGTTTTCTAAAACGTCCAGGTAATCCCGAAAAAATTTGTATCACTAGTACGCCCCCTCTCCCTAAGGAAGCCATAGGCCAAGATACACTACAGGCAGAATTTTCTTGGGAAGTACATACATTCGTAGAAGCTCTGAAAGCAGGGGGAATTGCTGGATGTAATATAACAGAAACAATATCTATTTGTGCTATAAGCAGTAATAATACGTTTTGTTCTAATCCAAAACCAATAAATATATACTTTAGAAAATGCTAATGTTATGTGATATTATGGATATTCTAAGCACGGTCATTGAAAACCCATATGTGTGGGTGATAATCGCCACTTTGTTACTGGTGTCGTTCTTATATTTAATGACCAATGGACATCCCGAAGTTAATATCATTAATAGCTTGGTTATCGGATTAATTTCTAGTTTTTTTGCAAGCATTATCATCTATACACTTACTGAACAAAGAGAATCTCTAAGGTGGAAAATTGCAAACGATAGATTTTACATAGAAATACTTAATTCTTGTAATTACTCTCTCGTATTTTTCCTTAATAAAATAAAACAACTTCCGAACGTTCCAGCAGAGTATGTTAAAAAAGAGGGAGAGATGTATTACAAAGAAGAAGTTACTGATGAAAATCGTAGACTTTTTTGTAGAAAAATACAAACCATTAGTAAAGGTGAGCTGAATCTTACCATTAAAGAACAGTTCAAACATTTAGAAGATGAGGATTATTTAGAAATATCTAAGATATTTGAAGAACTAGAACGCAAACTTTCAGAAAAACTAGTTAGTATACCAAATAGAATAAAGGCAGAGCAGTATGGTTATATCTCAGAAATGATTAGAGCATCTTCAAATCTTAGTAAATTTTCTGAGTATTTGACCCTTGATCTAACCGAAAAAGGAATGACGAAAGATAAACTTTTTGAAATCAATATAGAGATGTTTAACAAAGAATTACAAAAACTTTCAAATTATTTTTGGAAGTTACTTAATAGCAATCCAAAATTTAAAGAGTGGAAATATTTAGTTGACTAATAATGCATTCTTAATCTCATCTTGTAATGGGAAGCTAGTAAATTCATTCTTTATTATTAAAACGAAGTTTTCACTGAATTCATCAAGATATCTAGTTAAGATATACATTGATTCTTCCTGGGTTTTAGGTATAATGAACGGATTGAAAAGTGAAGTCACCAATATAATTGCACTTACATTTGGTGGACAATCGTTTATAGTTTCTTGAAGTTCATTGACAAGATCATTATAGAACTCTAGTTTGCGCTGCCAGTAAGCAAAGTTGTCAGCATAAATAATGATAACTCCCTGATTATCTAAGGGTAATTGTTGTATTTTCTTTTTGATAGTTCTTTTGATACGACGGATATCATCTTTTTCTGTCAGATTTAGAGGTGGACCTTCAAAACTGGCCACTATACTGTTTTGTTTGCACCATTCAATATATTTTTCTCTCATTGTTACTGGACAGATAAAACAATCGACGATATTGGTTTTTTTAATCTCTGAGGGTTGCCCTTCCCTTTTTACTTTTTCAATCGTTGATTTTATTTCAGCAAGTAGTTCTTGAATTCTTGGTTTAGACAGCAATTTATGGATTCTGAAAGTCATTAGAACACTTTGATCAGTAAAAAATAAAGATGAAAATGTATTAGCTAGTTCAGCTGCCTTTACGCTTTCTTCTGGAGTTCTTAAAGTTGTTATTTCAAAATAGATCGGTTTTCCTGATAAATATACTCTCAAATCCGGCACTTTATCTTTAGATTTGTTTGAGATAAATCCAACAGAAAGCCCGCTCCTTTTTAATTTTGCCGCAATTGTTAGTTCAATTTCAGCTCCAAGATATTCTGTTGGAGTTTTAAGCCTAGGGATTAATACTTCTTTGAAATTAGGACAATTACTTAACAATTTCAAATCTATACCAAATCTTTCAAGCCAAAGCCGAGAATCGAGTCTCATATCTGCGAGTCGACTAAAAATAAGGTGTTTTGAAAGATTGATTTTCATCCAGTCTTCATCAAAAATCTTCTTTATCTCTTGGATACTAGTTAACACCCTTGTTTTTATATCATTGGCTAAATCTATCTGCTGCCTGACTTCTTCTTCGTAGAATTCCCACTTATAGTAGTACTTCTCCCAAAACTCTTTCTGCATTTCAGTTAAAGTTGCCATTTTCCCACTAATCTATTCCCTAGGATCACATACAACCTTTATATTTAACCCTTTTCGCCCACCCCCTTATCTCCAGACATATATCCCTTGTGCACGTCTCTTCCCTCTGAATTCCATAAATATAGATAGAACAACTAATCCCAACAATACAGTTCCAAGACCTATTGATAGAGGATCCATATCAGTCATAAGACCTATTAAGAAAATCCACCCACCAAAAATTACCCCTAATATCCCAACTATGGCAGCTATAATACGCATGACCCAAAGGTTCAAATCATTGGATAGATCTAAATTATTGATAAATCCGAATGCGCCCCTATAAACAAAATAATCAGCAACAATCCAAGAGAGTAGATTTATTAGTTTTAAAGTAGGATCATTAAAATGAAATGCTAAAGATGCAATAAATAATGAAACTACAACAGAAATAATTGCTTCTCTCAATCCCATATATTCACCTATATTCTTGTAACTTACTCTATTAATACATTTTTTAACTGCACCTATGAAAAACTGCAGCCCCCTCACCTACTCCGTCTGTAAATATTTCAATACCACTTGAATTTGAATATACAAGAAGAACACCATGCCCACCGGCCGCTACATATGCTCCTTGCTTATTGTACTGCCAAATTCCATTAGCTATTTCAGGTGAGGGTTGAATTGGCTGATTTGGTTGATTGGGCGGCCAAGAACCCGTTGTATTTACATAATATATTGCTGATTGATCTTGATTAAGTTGAATCCCCCATACATACCCATATTGGTTCGGTGCTGTTCCGTATGTGGTTTGATTAATCCAACACCCAATAAAAGTTTGTTCCGGAGGCACAACAGATGGAGTCATATTAATGTTGGTTTGCTGTGGAAAGGTAGTATTATTTGTTAGATTTTTGAGATTAGAGTTATTTATGATTAAACTTGAATTAGGCTGTTCACTTCCTTGTTTAGGGGATGTAAATAGCACCACACTTGCAATAAGAAGTAATATCACACCAATAGCTATTAACAGATCTTTATTTGGTGGTTTAAATCCCATTTTTTGTTGTTTATCAAAGATAGATTTTTCCTCTCTAGTCGAGTCTCTGCCTGGATAAAATTTAATTCCATATTCTTTAGACTGAGCTTTTATTGGGGCTATAGTTTCCCTGTTCAAAGCCTTATCATATTCTTTATCTCTTTGTTTCTTTTCTTCTTCCCAATGTCTAAGGTAAGGGGGGCAAGGATGGCCTCCTTCTTTATGCCATTCGTTCATGAAAATTCTATCTTCTGTACCGGTCCCCCTAAAACGTGGAGGTCCGGGTGGTGTGGCTCGTAAATGCTCTTGACAAAAATAGCCCCCACAGTATTTACATCGAAAGAGGTAACCCTTCCTTTTACAAGAATGATAACTACACTCAGAAAAGGGCTTTCTGTGCCTGTGTCTTTTTCGCATAGGTCTACCAGAAATAGTTATAGATGCGGGATTTAAAGGTTTCGATTCCGGTGAAGAGGATTTAAAGGTGTTTTGGAACAATACTTCTTAAGGTAATGATATGGGTCTCAAAACAACATTGTCAGTGATATTCTTTTCCATCGCATTAATTGGTCTTATTTCTCCTATACTTACTTATATGTTTATTACAACATCAGTTATACAGATAGCTCCGACTGTTGTTTGTTGTTGGCCTATATCAATCGTTCTTATTTTGATGGGATTAAGTTACGAGGAAAAAGGTAGAAAAGATGAACTCCATGAGAAAAAAGATGAACTCCATGTGAAACTAATGCAAAAACAATTAGAAGAAGGGGACACCCATAGAATCATTAAAGAGACAGAAAAGGAAGACCCTCTAGCAATTCTGAAAGCGAGATATGCAAAGGGAAAAATCACAAAAAAACAATATGACAAGATGAAAAAAGAACTGGAATAATGAGTATATGAAAAATATTTCATTCGTAGTGATTATTTTGCTCGGTGCCCTACTGCTTTTAGGATGCACAGGGAACAATCTATCTCAACCACAAACAAAAGAATGTCCTATGTATGGTTCTGGTGAAGCGTATATAGTTCAACTTCAGGATATAGGCTCAGATATAGTTGATATAAATATTCTATTTAATGATAATAGCTGGATAGCTTCTATCCCTTACTATAATCGTTGTTGGATGGGGAAACTTTCTGGAGAAAATATCAATTATCTGTATTGTTATATAACATTAAAACGAACAGTCGTTGATTCAAATGGAGTCATACTCGGAACAGATGACTGGGGAGCTAAGGTCTCATTAATAGATACCAACCGATATCTTAATTCATCTTCTAATTTGAAAATATTTAATCTAACAGGGATTCACGAATGTGTATATCCGTCAGCATTAATTAGTAGATGATTCCCCTAAGAGAGGAGAAATATTTATGCAAAAAGTAAGCATTGTTCTGGAAGTTTTGCTGGTAGGAATGCTGCTTTTTGGATGCACTTCTCAATCTCCCGAAGCTATAAATAAAGTCTATGCTAATGTCACATTACAAAGCTTAGGATTAGATTGGCAAACATTTACATCTGCAAAGAAAGTAGAAGTATGTAATTCTCTAAAGGGAAAATATGTACAGTGGACTGCAATCATTGAAGACGTAAATCTAAATAGTGAATACCATATACTAGCTTATGATACACATTACGATGGTACAAAGAGTGACGTAGGAATTCAATTACTTTCCGATTCAAAGGAATGTGCTAAAAAATTCAATATAGGGGATGTATTTTCTTTTGAGGGAAAAATAGTCAAATGTAGCAATTCTATAACTGGTGATATTTTTTACTTACAAAATGGAGTTCTCTTTGGATGCACTGGCACTTCTTCAACTACGCCTTCCCAGTTTTCGCAAAACCAGTTAAGAATCCAGGCGTGTGAGAATAAAACCGGCGGCATGGACAGAGATGAATGTTACTTTAATATTGTACGTGACAATGCTTATTCTTCCCAGGATGAAGGATATAACATATGTAATAAGATAAACCCTCAAGATCAAACTTTTGCAAGTCCATGTAATAAGATGGTCACTTATAGATAAGTTTGAACAAACCTATTCTCTCACAAGCCCCATCCTCGCAGCCCCGCTAGCAATCAATTTTTAAAAGCAATGCAGAAAGCTGTCCATGCCAACGGATAAGAATGAGCTCGCGAGGGTGGCCTCCATAATCGCGAAGCTGAAGGGGATCGCGGACAGCAGGAGCATGGGCGAGGCCGAGAGGAAAGCGCTCGAGAAGCCGTCGTTCTGGGTGTCCGATGTCAAGGTGAGCAGGAAAAAGGACAGGAGGGGCAACAGGTTGACAGTATACGAAATCCCTAGGCTCGTCCTATCCCTGGGATCCATAGTCAAGGTCAGGGGATTCTACCTGGCGCTCTCTGACATAGATGAGGATGGCTATGCGGTCGAAGTGTACGATTCCAATGCGAAGAAGATAGGCAGCTTCAGGGCAAGGAAGGACGTCAAGGAATGCAAGCTCGCTGACAATCTCGACATATGCATAGAGATAAAGAAGGAGTCCGATCTGGGATTCGAGGGCAAGCTGGAGATCATAATGGGATATGTGGGTTCAGGCCCGGGCCAATGAATCGCACTTCACCCGCGCCCTTGACTCATTTTGTTTTGAGGTTTGTCCCGCGGCATCTTTAACTTTGGGAGATACTGCCATCTTTGAAAACTACAGGGTCTATCAATCCCTTCCCCTTTCTCTCATCAGCTTCGAAACTTTTGACCAAGGACGAGAACCGTTCATTCGGGCTTTGGCCATCATATCTCTCGATCTTCAGCCCCTTCCCATTAATATCTCTCTTCAGTTCTTTGACATAGTCCAGGAATGTGGCCAGGAATTCATCCCTATACTCTGGAGGGGTGTCCTTTGTGTGGAACTTGAATACAATACCTTTTTCCTTGGACGAGCAAATTAGCAATACTCTATCATCCGGCCCTTTAACAGGCACGACCAGCTCCTCTTCCGGAAGGTCGGCTCTGGACGCTTCGCCGCTCACAAAATTAGCGCTTCTTCCAAGCTGGGCCATAGCATAAGGCTCTATGCCATCAAGGTTCTTGGATATCCCCATCAGCAATTCGCGGGTCCGCGATCCCGAGAATCCCTCTCCTTTCTTTGAGGACCACCACAGAGAGTATATGCCGTCTGCTTTGTATCCCTCGGCTTCGGTAACATCCCTCGGCTTGAAAATGCGGAAAGGATTAGTCTCTTTAGCCTTTTCATTCAGCTTGCCCGGAGCGTAGTAATACGATTTGACTCCGAATTTCTCCATCATGAATCTCTTTGACCTGAGGTATTCTCCTGAATTAGCATCATTGACTTCGCTATATGGGAACAGGGCCGCCTCTTCCTTGCCATACTTAATTTGGCAGGGAATATCAATCACACCTTCCGGCCCAAGGCATTCATAATATATCGGGCCGCTTATCTGGATTCTATTTTTCTTGGCTTCCACCATTAGCTTTGTGAAAAATGAGAATAAGAATCTGACCCTGCCTTTCTTGAAGTCTTCCTCCCTGAGCCTGATCTTAGGCCAGCTGCCCGGAGCATTCGTCTCAAGAATTATATCCTTCTTCAATCCAAGAAGCGATCTCAGATTCACCATACCACATCCATTACGTGCAGATATTTAATCTTATCATTGAGAGCTCGATATCTATTACTCTATCTCCTCTTCCTCTCCGCCCCCACTCTCGCCAGATCCTAAGAGATAAGAAAGAATATAAACGAGAAAAGAGTAATAGATTTGTGGTGTAAAAATGGTATCCAATAACAAAACAGTAAATATGATGGGAAAGGCGTATGCTTTCTTTGATTGCAGAGCTTCGAAAGAGAAAATCGAAAAAGAATTGTCCACCATAAGGGAATTTGCTCGAGTTCCACCTTTGGTGGAGATTTCTTTGATAGAAAGACCGGATAAGCTGAAAGGAGACGAAAGGATTAAGGCTATTGCAAATGGGTTTAAGGGGTTAGGGATAAGATGGACAATGACTGCTGCTTATCCTGGGGTCGCAAATAAAGCCGCTGCAGAAGAGTTGGAAGCGATCTTGAATCAAGCGTATCAATCTCACTTGTATGGAAGTAAGGAAAAATTTAGAGGGTGGGTTCTTTATAAAATAGGCCGGGCTTATCATACTAAAGTTAGACCTCCACCAATACTTGCAAGGTTACTGGGCAATCGGCCGGTGCTTGCAGAGCTAAGATTAAATGAGTAATAGTTTCTTGGTTGGGCTCCATCCTCGCCGCCCCCAACGATCAGGAACGCCCCGCACGAGAGGATGGCTCGCGCTCAAGGCGGATAAAAATAAAAAAAGAGAATGGACTTATCTGTTCACTTTCACGCGGCCGTTCTCTATGGAGATGTTGGCTCCGGCAGCGATTGCCTTGCCAATGCCGACCTCTCCGTTCTCATCCATGCCGACCTCTATATCAGTGCTCACTTCACCGTCATCTACTTCGGTTTCATTCCTGGCATTGATTCTGACAGTGGCGTTCTCCCTTGTCTCAAGCTTTACAACCGGAGCGAGGATGTACGAGCCGTTGCCTGTCACATGCAATGACCTGTCCACTATGAAATCCAGGTTCACTATTGCTGTCGAGTTCGAGCTTACAACCAGTTTACCGACTATCTTCAATTCACTGGAAGGCAGCTTGGCATCGTGCGATACATTCGCATCGACTATAACCACCTTGGAAATGTTGAGTCTTATCTGCTGGTAAGTCCCTGCCGAAAGGTTGACATCTGCCAACAGAGCCATTACGCCCGATGCCTTCAATTGAAGAAGGTCGTATGTCTTCTGTGTTGACATGACTGTCACCCAACCTGTCGCATTGTTGTGCGCCTCGACACTATCCACTGTCAAGAGCACGCTTGTGACATTGCCCATATCCGCGGCAGCGTCAGAGATGGTGAATACCGCTCTTCCTGTCTGCGCAGAAGGACTTGTGCATCCTGCCACAAGAAGAGCTGCAAAGGCTACCACCAATACCAATGCTAAAGAATTCCATTTCAAATTGCTTATTTCCATATTTATCCCCCATATGCATTAATCAAGAGCGCTTATAAAACTTCCTCGCCGCCCCGCTAGCAATCAATTTTTAAAAGCAATGCAGAAAGCTGTCCATGCCAACGGATAAGAATGAGCTCGCGAGGGCAGCCTCCATAATCGCGAAGCTGAAGGGGATCGCGGACAGCAGGAGCATGGGCGATGCCGAGAGGAAAGCGCTCGAGAAGCCGTCGTTCTGGGTGTCCGATGTCAAGGTGAGCAGGAAGAAGGACAGGAGGGGCAACAGGGTGACCGTATACGAAGTCCCTAGATTAGTTTTATCCTTGGGGTCCATAGTCAAGGTCAGGGGATTCTACCTGGCGCTCTCTGACATAGATGAGGACGGCTATGCGGTCGAAGTGTACAATTCCGATGCGAAGAAGATAGGCAGCTTCAGGGCAAGGAAGGATGTCAAGGAATGCAAATTATCCGACAATCTCGACATATGCATAGAGATAAAGAAGGAATTCGATCTGGGATTCGAGGGCAAGCTGGAGATCATAATGGGATATATCGGTTCAGGCCCGGGCCAATGAATCGCCCTTCACCATCGCCCTGGCACCCCTAGTATTCAGTCCCCTAGCGCTCAGGCCTTATTCGCCTTATTCAGCAGCCCGAACAGCTTCTTGATGCCTTCCCTGTTGGCCAGACACTCTACCTTTTCTATGATGCTGGAGTGGAAGGGGGTGCCATTGCCGAACTCCCTTGCAAAGAAGGAGTTGGTCTCCTTGATGAATGTTGCCCATGCCTTCTCATCAGCATTCTCAGGCACCCCGTCCGGAACTTCAGGGAAGTTCGGGAGCTCGCGGGCCTGGATGCCGAAAAAGAGGTCTGAGGCAGCCCTCTCCTTGCACATCATCGATTCCAGATCGGCCAGTGCCTGGAACCTTGCCTGGCTCACCACATGGCCATCCTTGAGGCACGGATAATTCTTGTCTTCAATGGCAAGCAATGGCAAGAGGCTGGGGTCATTCCTTGCCGTCTCCATTCTCCTGCCTCCAAGGAACTGCCGCATGGCAAGGATATTCTCAGGGAACAGCACGCAAACAATTGGCTTGCCTATGTACTTTCCCACTTCCCTGTCTTTCTGCACACCGCATCCATTGTCTGATAGGAATTTGCATGGCGTAGCCAGCTGCAGGGTCGGTTTCATGCTTCCGATATTGTCGAATATGTCAGCCCTCAGCAGTATCTCATCCCCGAATAAAGGCAGGCGCCCTCTGGCCAGTGCCATGGCCATGATGTCGAATGCTGTCACTTCACGGCCTATCTTGTCTGTGCAGCAGGAAGAGCATTTATGCTTGAGACAGTCGAACGTGGAATACTTGAACGCCAGTTCAGATCTCTCCCTGTAATATGATCTGGCATCCCCTGGCATGATATGGTAGAAATCCTCTGTGCGCTCTGACTTCCCATAGTCTTGCCTCATACTCTCTGCCAATAGAGGGGATTCCGGCCTTTTGGTTGGCTTGGGATGAAGAATCTTCGAATATCTTGTTAGCAATTGAGCCAGCCTATTCATACTATGCTGGCTCGCCCGGACTATTTATTGCTTTTCCTAAGCATGGCGCCCGCATTCTGGCTTGTGCTGTTACTCTTCACGATTATCTCCCCTCAAAATTACCACATTTTTCTCTTTATGGATAGCAGGTACTACCGAGAAAACATTAAGTTGGCTGCAAAATCGGACATCCCTTTCCAGTCCATTATCAACCAGATACTTTCCACTTGCACATTGCAACAATGCCTCATTAAGAGTTAGTTTATGGAGTGCGAACACATTCCCCGCATTAAGCAACTCATCAGACTTTTTGACCTGTAAAAGAGTGCCAATGTAACCCGCGCATGCGTAATCCTCGAAACAGAAAATTTCATTATCCGTGTCCAGCTTATTCTCAAAATCCGGCATAATTCCCCTTCTTTCTGCACCAATCTCTCCAGATGCGACAATGGAAATATTTTTTCCGGTTCTTTTAGCAACATCTAGAGCCTTCTGCGCAGCGGCAGTAGCATTAAGAAAAGATGCAAGAAACGCATTTTCAGCACCGGCTACGATACAACTCAATTTGGCACCATGGGGAGATGGGAGTACTATAAGGGAGGGATTCTCATTAATAAACGACTCCGGTGAGAGTGCCGCTAATCCTTTCCTGTCGAAACGTGCATTGAATTGTTTAGCTAGGGAATACGCATCAGATTCAGTTTTTACCGGAATTACCGTAAATCCCTTGCTTATAGCGGTTATCACCGCGGAGGTAAAGCGAAGGACATCAATAATCAATATAATGTCTCCTCTATTGACTGCTGCAAGCGCACCATCAACCCCCCATTCTAAAACTGCGTTTGTCATGATTTCACCTTACAAATTTTAGCAATATTTTTGTCTACCCCGCCCCCGGCACCCCATTTTGTTTTTGAGCCGAAAAAGCTACTTTAAACAGTCTATCACTGTGCCCCTTGTTGTTTTGAACTCATCCGAGGGTATAACATTGCAATGAAACCCAATACCATGCTTTCTTTGATACTGTTTTTTCATCCGAGAAAGGGAACTAGCGTTTTGAAAAGCGTGCAATCTGTAAAGATGCTGGTCGGTACATTCCTCATTTCTAAGTTGCTTTATTAGTTGCGATCTTGTCAGCTCTTTTACCACAAACAGCAGATCAATATCAGAATCTTTATCTGCTGTGCCCTTTGCTGTACTGCCAAAAATGAATGCTTCATGTAAAACAGGGCCAAGTTTCCTTCTTAGTTCTCTTGAGAACTTTTTACCTAGCCTGATTCTTTCTTTTACTGCTAAGTTTTGAAAAGACATGGAATCATAGCTTTTCCATTATTTATATACTTTTGCCAGATGCCCCAGCACCCCGCGCATCTCGGATTGTGTGGACGTCAAAACATATAGTTATCGGGGTCATTATATCTGTCGTCCTGTGGGCTTCCGCCGCAAGGATGATCGTCTTTTGTAAGCCTATGTTCGAGAATCATCCCTATGATAGCTCCTACAGCCGCACTGCCCCCAAGAATGACCTCCCCTAATTTTAATTGTATTTTGAAGGCAGATTCGAACTTATCCAAATTAATAATCCCTGCCAGGGAAGATACCAACGCATCCGGATCAATATTAACCCCTAACTGCACCAAGGATATAGCGGTGCACAAACCTACTGTAGCGCCGCCCATGGCACCCTGTCCCTTTCCGCCATTCGGGCCTGTGCCCGAGATGATATCTATCCCAAGGCTCGCGCCATTGAAACAATCAGAAACAATTAGATTTAGCCGCTGATGCTTGCAGTGGTGTTCGGGGTCGCGACCTTCAGATCAGTCTTCAGCTCTCCCTTCTTGACATCGACGTTGATTGTTCCGGTGTCGAGCTTGAGCTTGGTCTCTATGGTCTCGTTGGCGAAGATGTCTGGATCGCGCGTGACATTCACCTGGGACAGGGATTTTATGTTCACTGTCTTGTCCTCGCAGGGAGGCCTGGGGATGAGATCAAGCACTATGTTGGAGTCGTAGCCTGTGGATATCTTTGTCCCCTCGTCAAGGCTCATGCCTACCTCAGGTATGATCCAGTCCGCATCTGTAGGCCTCTTTATGTCCACAACCCCATTCACTTCCTTGATGTGGACTGTGCAGTTGATTTTCTGCATAGTAAGCATGGGCATGTTCTGTGGGTCAGGACCTGCAAGCAGCGCTGGAGGAGCCTGCTCGGGAGTCAGCTTCGCAGGCTGGTCAGCAAGCTCTGTGACATTGATGATGAATCCGCTCATATAGAAGCTCTTGTTCTCCTGGTCGAACATCTTGTCAGGCATTGTGACATTCCAGACCAGCCTCACCCACCAGCCGTCAGGATAATAGAATGCAAGGGCCAGGGTGTGGTCGCCGGCTGACAGATTCATCCCTGATGTAGTGAGAGTGCCTTCCAGCGCGGAGCGCGGAAGCTTGGGTGAGATGTCTTTCCCATCTAATCTCACAGACCAATGAGTGAAATTGTTTTCTTTGCCGAACCAGACAGGCAGATCTACATTTATCATCATTTTTTCTTGGGCAGCTGGCTCGATGGGAGCTTTCTCAATATTCTCCCGTCCGATCTCGGCCTCAATGTCCGAAATCTGCTTCTGGAGCGCTGATACCTTTGATTGAAGGTCTGAGACTTGTGATTGAAGGGCTGAAACTTGTGATTGGCACTGCACATTCGATGAATTCAATACGGAGATTTGGCCACTCAGCTGCGCATTGGTTTGATTCAGCTCATCGTATGCTTTCTGGCTGACTCCCAGGCAGCCGAATGACAGGAGCAATGAAAACAGCAATAGCACGATGGCTCCAGTTATGCGCATGGGATTACATCATGCGATTTATTTAAAAATGTAGCTCTGATGCGCACCCATCCCTTTATCTCCTTCACCAAGGCCTGCTGGGCCAGATGGCTGAAAGAAGCCGGATAAGAATTTATAAACCGATACTTCGAGCCGTATCCATGGAATCAGGGACAGTCCTTGCCGCGTTCATGATCCTTGGTGCAGTCATTGTCTTAGGCCTATTCTTGTCAGGGTATACCAGTGATCCATCTAATCCATCATCGCTGGCGAGCATTACCAGAGCTCCTATAAATTCCACCACAAGTGCCTCGAACGTAACTGTCAATGCCACACCTGCCCAAGAATCATCACTGTCGTCCGTTTCAGACCTGACGCTTGATATCAGAGTAACCAAGACCACCTATTCTGTCGGAGAGAACTTCACTGGGGAGTACTACATGAGGTACAATGGCACTCCCTTCTATGGGATAGTTCTGTACTGCATGTCCTATCCGCCAGTCTCAGGGTTCAACAGCACTTGCAGAATGGCTAGGGGTATTATCGGCGATGTGGATTTCGACAACCCAAGGAAGAGGAACAACCTGGGCGCGCTCATGCAGGCAGAATACTACAGGAACGGCAACTCCTACTTCATAGACAACGGGACCTATGCATATTCAATCTCAGTATACGACTGCGCCAGCGTCGACATGCAATTGAACACATCGGGCTGTGGGGGCACCCTTGCGGATGAGAGCAGCGCTAGATTGCTAGACCTTCAGAGGTTCGGGCCCATAACGACCAGGAGCATAACTGTGATAGGGCATAGGAGATCCGAGTGCAGCACAAACCTGGATTGCGCCCCATGCTCTGGCTGCGTGACAGGCATGCAGACTTGCCTGAACGACGATCTTGGAGCCAGCTGCGTGGACTGCTTCATGGGTTCGATGTGCGCCAGCGGCCACAGGTGCGAGCAGAACAAGTGCATATTCCAGAACTGACGCTTGTCCGCGAGAGGAAAGTGAGACAAGACGGGATTGTTTTTTAAACCCACGCCCCAAAGGTATTTCATGGAATCAAGGATAGCTTTCATATTGATTGTTTCATTGGGCCTATTGCTCTTTGGATGCACGAGCCAGCCAGTAGCACCGGCCGTATGCAATAACACATGCGCGTCAGGAGAAGCACAGGCTTTATATCCAGACTGCTCATGTGCAGTGCCAATAGCGCCATCATGCACCAACACATGCCCGGCAGACAACACCCGGGCCGATTATCCTAACTGCACATGCATAGCGCCAGCGCCACCAGTACAGGTAATGGTCGACTGCGGCACAAACGAGACATGCTTCTACAGCAACCTGGCCTCATGCAGCAAGGCGAGCTTCGAGGTTATTCAAGGCGAAGAGCCGCAAATCGTTGATGCCAAATACACAATAAACGGATCAAAGGATGGAGGCTGTTTGGTAGAGATGACCATGATTCAGTTCCCGATGCCTTCATTCGTGGGCACTGTGATGGACTGCATTGTACCGCAGGATGCCACGACACCGGACGCGTATCAAAGCCAGTTTGGTCCAGTTGCTGGCACTAAACTATTGACTGATTGCTCAGGCACCTACATAGACACGATGAAGGCAGCATACGGCATCCAGTAATTCAAAATCAGCCTATTTTTAGCAATATTCTGCATCGATTCCCCACTAAGGAGCTGTTTTAAACTGCACAACAAAGACATTATAGCAGGTGAGAGAATGGCAGATGAAAAAAAGTATTACTGTATAACATGCAATGCGGAAGAGGGCATGACAGTCGTGCTTTCAGATGACAGCAAAAGCGGCGAGCTTGTCTGCAAACTGAACCCGAAGCATAGGTTCAGGATGACAAAGTCCGGATTCCTGGAAGCCATCCCAGAACGACGTTGATACACCTTCTCTTAAAGCGCAAACCCTGCCACTCAACACATACAAATTTTCGAATTGCGAATGCTTTTAAGCTGGTACGTTTCAATATTATTAATAGTTGGACAATTCGGTTGTCCTGGAAAGGATATGAATGTGTACTGCCTCTGTCAGGTGAAGGCCATTAATATGGTGATTGGACTTTAACTCACCATACGAAACCCGCACTTTTTAAGCATGTATGCACATGAAGAAGATAACCTTTAGAACGAACTTATGGGTTAAGATTTGTATATGAGCGTTCGAGGAACTTTTTCACCGAGTCCAAAAATAAGTGATAATTATGAAAGCATCGAAAAAATCTAAGAAGAAAGAAGAAAAACATTCAAGGAGCGCAAGCGGCAAGAGCAAGAAATCGAAGGTTGCCAAACTTGCCAAGTTACTGAAGACAAAGGCAAAAAAGAAAAAGAAGTAACAAAAACATAAGTCTATTTTTTTTATTGTATTTTCTAAAGGTCTAGCAGAAGCCTTATAGTAGGCCCTGGCCTGCTGCGCGTTGGGGATTGAGGGATTCATGATTGATATTCCCAGCTGATTTTTATATCTTGGCGCCGGGGCGGAAATTGGAGGAAAATAGCTTTTGATCGAGCTACCTAATTTTCCTTTGACAGCAGCACCAATCCCGCTATTATCCCAAACGTAGCCAATATCTCATAAAAGCTCGGGATCCCTGATATGATTATTATTGTGAATATGAAAGTGAAGAAGGGGGCAGTGGATTCGATTACAGTTGCTTTTGACGCTGTTATGAGCTTGAGCGCCTTGAAATAGAAAACCCAGGCAAGCGCGGACAGCACCCCTAGGCCCAGCATGACTGGAGACAGAACAGGGGCTATCGATCCTCCCGCATATATGAATACGCTTACAGCCCCCATGACGAATCCTATAAAAGCAAGGAAAAGCTCGTTCGTGTCTTTGACAAGCGTCTTGGCTATGATTATCCATACTGCCCATGTGAGCATGGCCCCCACCACCAGCAAGTCACCGGTGAGGGAAGCTCCTCCCCCCGCGAATCCTTCCAGTATGACTGCGAAAGTTCCGAGTATGACCAGGCAGCTTCCAGTTATCTTCCTTCTTGTTATTACTTCCTTGAGGAAAACAACAGAGAGTATGAAGACAAGGAACGGATATGATCTTTCGATCAGTATCGCATCAAGGCCGCCCGTGAGCTTGAGCCCCAGATAATACAGCGTGGAGGCTATCCCCATGCCTATGAATCCAAGTATGGCAGCGTTTTTCAGGCTGCCTTTCTTCAATTTTATCTTCTCGAAGGCAAGGAAAGGCACCAGAAACACTGCCGCAATCACGCACCTGATGAATTGCACATCCAATGCGCCGCTGTCCTGGAGCACTGATTTTGCCATCATCGGCTCTAATCCATAGAGCACCGCAGTCACTAGCATCAACAGAGCCCCAAGGACTTTCTTATCCATGAGGAAATATGGGGATTAGGAATAAGAAGATTGCTATAAGAACCATAACTGGCTAAAGTCAAAAACACTAGTTTTTTATACCTAGAAGTAATGCTATATTCGGTGATGATATGACTGAAATAGAAGTTCCAAAGAATCTTCGAATTGGTTGCGTGCCATTAGGTGATAAAACTTATGTTGTTCTACTTAGTAAAACTTCAACGGCACCAGATTTTGTCGAAAATGTCTTTATCTCTAAACAAACAGAAGACAAAACGCGCGTAAGTGCAAATGCCCCCATAAAAAGAATGGATGTTGAACCAATAAAAGATCCAAAAGAGATTTCTGCAATTGTAACTCTGCTAAAGACAGTCAAGCCCGATTTTAAGTTTTATGAAAATGCCTTTGGCTACGAGCATAATACAAAAGCCATTAAGGATTTAGCAGTAAAACAACCAATGAAACAATAAAGATCTATTCTAGCTTCATGCGCATGTCTATGCTAATCAGATCAGTCCATGGCTCCAGTCCATCAGAATTAGAAGATGTTGGAACCATAAATGGAGAAAATCTAAAACACTAGTTTTTTATACACAGAAGTAATG
>Ga0315289_10005664_pt1 | contig 18421 bp, 11 predicted proteins | sample YL17G11_40_MG_FD_203452 | JGI IMG/M metagenome (GOLD analysis project Ga0315289, IMG submission 203452) | Sediment microbial communities from Yellowstone Lake, YNP, Wyoming, USA - YL17G11_40 | ecosystem: Environmental > Aquatic > Freshwater > Lake > Sediment | place: USA: Wyoming | collected...
CGGCCACCACCGGGCCCTCCGGCCACGTGCGGCTGTCTGCGGAAATCGCACTATTGTCTCCTAGAACAAAATATTCTTTGTCCCCCAAATGAACACATTGCTGCAACCCGGAAGGACCTTCTAGCCCGATAGGGTGGGTGTAGTACACGTCGCGATACACCCGCAGGTCCTCCACGACCACCTCCAACCCCTGGGCCCCAATGCTCAGCGGCCGGGAAGTCGGGCTTGGTGGCCCCTCGGCAGGGCCGTACGGCCAGGTGACGGCGGTGCGGGCATCGAAGGCCACGAGCAGTTGCTGGTCGAACAGTGAGACTTCTACCAGCAGCCCGGCCACCGCGCCAGGCAACTTGCCGCCGCCAACTGGAATCGGCTTGTCGTTGTGGAAAGCCTGGTAGCGGCGTTTCTCGGGCTCAATCCGCACCTGGAACTCTTCCCGCCCGTCGCTCGCTCGGACGATCAGGAAACCGGGGCCAGAAGCCTCTGCCAGCCGCAGTGCCAACATCAGTTCGTTGACCGCATGAACATCCTCGATCCGCCGAGGCGATGTCTGGTTGTAGCCGCAGGTATCGGTGACTGGTTCCGGGCAGACCGTGTCCGGTTGCCCGGCAGCGCGACGCCAATGGCCGTAGGTCAGCCAGTCGATCGGTCCCTCGCCGCAGCCGGCAGGGTGTGTGAAACGGCCGTTCGCCCAATTCCATCGACCGCCGCGGTCTTCGTTCTGCCACCGTGGCGGCACAGCCGCAACCTGCCCCGGCTGGAACGCAGCGTCATGCACAAGTACGGCTAGTGCTCGTTGTTGCGGCAACGTCTTCCGCTGGATCTGGCCATCGACGTACACATCGCCGTGCAAAATCTGCACCGATTCGCCGGGCAGACCAACCACCCGTTTGACCAACATCTTGCTGCCGTCATGGGGGTTGGCAAACGCGACGACTTCCCAGCGCCGCGGACGCTGCAACTGAAACATCACTTTGTGGATCAAGACAGGATCACCGGGCACGTCGGGCTGCGATGCCAGATCGTTGTCGGCGTAGCCGCAGTTGGGACACACCGCCCGCCGACCAACCGGCCGAGCCTCGCTGCCGCAAACGAAGCGATGCCCGCAGTCTGCGCATACGACCTCTCGATGCACACCCAACAGCGCCTCGGCCATCGAGTCGCCGGTAATCTGGCAGGGAACGATCAGTCCTTGGACACCCCACGTGTTGAGAACGGTACCCATCACAAGTAGCAGAACGAGGCGTCCCGTCCAAAGCCGCAGACGCCGGGCGATCGCGAGGGTGGGGCTAGGCATGGGTTCAGGGTTCAAGACTCAGGGATGCACTGGGCACTTATCCAGGGGGCGTCAATGTAGCCTTAATAACTACTGAAGGCGTTTTCGCTGGGACCATGGCGTCCCTATTGCATGCTACATTTTACTAACACGGTCGGCTAAACATACCCGAGTTTGGGGAAGGTTGATATGGGCCCGCCCGAACGAGAATTCGATCAACGCAAATCGTTCCGGTGTCCCATTCCGCAGTCGCACCAGGAGGCCGAATTGCGGGTTGGTTGGCGGCGTTTCACGGTCCGGTTGTACAACGAGTCTTCGGGAGGCTTTGCGGCCTTGACCGATCGGGACCCGGGGGTCGCCGTGGGCGACGTGATTACCTTGACTACCGGCTGCACCCGCTGTGAAGTTCGCGTGGCCCATGTTGCCCCGCTCGAATCGGCGCCGACCGAAGGGGAAACTGCCGGCATGGTATTCCGCGTGGGCTTGCAGCGGCTGCGCGAGTTGGCGGGGTCGCCCGATGGGCAGCGAACATCCAGTCGGGTGCTGGCAGGTTGTGGGCGGCGAGCCCCGATCCCCTTGAGCACGCTGGTCATCGGCGGAAGCACGATGCTCATCATGGCGGCCTTAGTGGGGGCCTTCGCTGTGCTGACCAATCTCGATAGTCCTTTCGTGCAAACCCTTATTTGTTGGGAACAGGGTACTAGTCGGCCGATGCGCAGCCCCGATCAACACCTGGCGCAGGTAACCAAAGAGCTGGGGCTCAGCAAGCCGCAGCAAACCCAGATTCAGGACATCGCCGAGAAGACCGTCGACGCGCTGCAGGCGATCGATGCGCTGTGGAAAAACGACCCGCCCGAGGTGCGCTCCCACAAACAAGCGCTGCTGCTGGAAGTGGCTAAGCACGAGATCATGAGGCTCCTGAACGAAGAGCAACGAGCGCGATGGAAGGTGCTGGTGGAGTAAGGGATTGGGGATTGGGGATTAGGGATTGGGGGTTGGACTTCAGCGCAATCCGGAGCCGAATCGAAGCCGCGCGGTGAACCCAGGCCCGCGACCACTGGTCGCGGCTTTACACACTGAACGAACCAGTGTAATTGATGCGCGCAATGTGCGCGTATGTTTCGACCAAAGGCTCCAAATCCCTAAATCCCTAATCCCCTCCCCCATGTCGTTCTTGCTGCTCATCATCGCTACGGGGCTATCCGCGCCGGCCGAAGGCCGCTGCGCCGAGGCGATCGAAGTCTTCCACTGCACTTTCGACGTTTCGCACGACAAAGACTTCGACGGTTGGCCCGACGGCTGGACGCGGCGGCATGGGCCGGGATTCCCCCATTACACAAGCATCAAGATCAGCGAAGACGCCTGGCCGGGCGGCGACCGCTGCCTGCGGATCGAGCCCAACGGCGGCGGCGCAGTGGCGCTGAGTCCGCCGATCCCGGTCGACTCGTCGGCAAGTTTCGTGTTGGAAGGTTACCTGAAAACCGAGGGCCTCACATACGATCGCGCGTGCTTTTCCGTCGCCCTGATCGGTGACGATCGGCAGCAGTCGGAGACGTTTTGTTCCGAGAAGATTCAGACGACGCAGGGTTGGCAGAAAATCCGTCTCGGCCCGTTTGCGCCCGGAAACAGCGAGACTCGCTGGGCAATCATCGGCTTGCACGTGGAGCCGCAATCGGGAGAAGATTATCGGGGAGCGGCGCTGTTTGCCGACATCTGGCTGGGCCGGCTGCCGCGGATGAGTCTGAAGACCAGCGATCTGCACAATCTCTTCACCAATCCGCAGGCGGTTGAGATCGCCTGTACGGTAGCAGGCGTGGTTGGTGATACTCCGGAAGTGATCTTTCAACTGGAAGATGCCTTGGGCCATCCCTTGGCTGAAAGCCGGCAAGCGCCGAGCACCGAAGCGATCGAAACCCGGAGCGATACGTTGCCGCAGGGCCGCAGCCAGGAACCCGCACAACGGCTCGGCACCGCCCAGTGGAACCCGCCCATTCCCGGCGCCGGGTTTTATCGTGTGCGGGCATCGCTCTCGGGACGCCAGGCGCCGACGCAGCACCAAGAGTTGACGCTGGCGGTAGTCGAGCCTTGCCGGGTCCCGGCGCAGAGCGAGTTCGGCTGGAGTTTACCCCAAGGCGACAAGCCGCTGCCGCTGCCGGCCTTGCAGCGGCTCATCGGCCAGGCGGGCGTGGGCTGGGTGAAGTATCCGTTCTGGTACGATCAGGCCGCCAAAGCTGCGGAGGTGGATTCCTTGATCGACTTCGCCGAGCGGCTTGCTGCCCAGGGAATTCAACTGGTGGGATTGCTCAACGCACCGCCGCCATCGCTGCGGCCGCAACTGGGGACCTCCGGCACGCCTTCGGCCGCCGAAATCTTCGCCCGGTCGCCCAAAGCCTGGTACCCTTCGTTAGAAACGGTGATGACACGGCTGGGCACGCAAATTCGCTGGTGGCAGTTGGGGCACGATAGAGACATGAGCTTTGTCGGCTATCCGGATCTGCCAACCAAGATTGCGCAGATCAAAAGCGAGTTGGATCGCATCGGTTCGGACGTGAACGTCGGGATGGGCTGGAGCTGGCTGAGCCCGCCGCCCCAGACCGCAGGGAATGCTCCCTGGCGTTTTTTGAGCCTCTCGGCCGAGTCGCCCCTCAGCAGCGCCGAAATGGCCGGTCACTTCGACGCCTGGAAAAACGCAAAGTTCCGCCGCTGGATCGTCCTGCAACCCTTGCCGCGACAATCGCAGACGGTGCAATTGCGGGCTGCCGATCTGGCTGAGCGGATGCTCGCCGCCAAGGTGCACGGGGCCGACGCCATCTTCTGCCCCAATCCGTTCGATCCGGATTGCGGACTGATGCAAGCCGACGGCACGCCGGGCGAGCTGCTGCTGCCGTGGCGAACCACCGCCTTGGCGCTGGCCGGCGCCAAGTATCTGGGGAGTATTGCGCTGCCGGGCGGAAGTCCGAATTATGTCTTTGCCCGTGGCCAAGATGCCCTCATGGTCGTCTGGAACGACAAGCCAACCGAAGAGCCACTCGACCTGGGCGAGAACCTTCAGCAGACCGATGTTTGGGGCCGCCACGCCGTGCCAGCCACCGTGCACGGCCGGCAGGTGGTTCGTGTGGACCGGCTGCCGACGTTCCTGAGCGGGCTGAGCGAGCCCATCGCCCGGTGGCACATCGACTTCAAGTTCGCCCATGAGCGGATCCCTAGCGTTTTCGGCCGGCCGCATGAAAACTCGTTGTGCGTGCGGAACCCTTTCCCCGGCGAAGTTGCCGGCCGGGCCACCTTGGTCGTTCCCGACGGCTGGAAGATCGCCCCAAAAGCAATGAGTTTTCGCCTCGGGGCCGGGGAACAGTGGCAGCAACCCTTGGAAATCACCCTGCCCTTCAATGCCGACAGCGGCCGCCAGCCGGTCCGCGTCGACTTCGAGATCCACCACGGCGAACACGTTCGCCTGTTCAGCGTTTACCGATGGATCGAAGTCGGACTGGGCGAGGTGTACATCGAGGTGGCTACGCGGCTTAGCGAGCAGGGCCACCTGGAAGTCGTGCAGCGGTTTATCAACCAAAGCGAGCAGCGGGTCAGTTTCCTCTGCGAATTGTACGCCCCCGACCGACGTCGGCTGGCCACCCAAGTCAGCAAACTCGGCCGCGGCCAAGACGCGCAGGTCTACAGCCTGCCCGACGGCAAGCAACTGCTGGGCAAGACCCTTTGGCTGCGTGCGGGCGAAAGGGATGGCCCGCGGACCTTCAATTACCGCTTCGCGGCCAAGCAGTGAGTGTGCGGCAAGGTTTTCGGGCGGCGTGCAAACTGCCGGGGACGGGGGGCATTTTCGCCACTTTGACAGCGAAACTGCTCTCGGCGTGACGCTAAAATGCGCCCCGTCCCCAATGCCAGAAATCCTTGCCGCACACAGCAGTGACGCCCCCTTTTGCACCTCGGATAACCCCATGCTATAATCCGACCAAATCAACTACCGCATCCATCAGTGTAGGAGGAAGCCGCCATGAGATGTCTTATGAGGTTTATTGGTTTCTCGATTCTCGGTCTGCTAATATTGCCCACGGCCATGTCGGTGCCTGTCCAGGCGGCCAGCGACAACGAAGAAGATCTCGCGCTCATCGCCAGCGGCGAGGAGGGTTTCCGGCCGATCTTCGATGGCAAGACGCTGAGCCAATGGGACGGCAATCCCAAGTTCTGGCGCGTGGAAGACGGCTGCATCGTCGGGCAGACCACGCCGGAAAACCCTCTCAGCAAGGTCAACTCTTTCCTCATCTGGCGCGGAGGCACTCCCGGCGACTTCGAATTGCGGGCAGAGTTCATCCTGGTCAACCACAACTCGGGCATTCAGTTCCGCAGTTTCGAGGAGCCCGAGAAGTGGGGCAAGTGGGTCGTCGGCGGCTACCAGGCCGACATGGACGAGGCGAACCGCTACACCGGCGGCCTGTACGGCGAGCGCTACCGCGGCATCCTGGCCAAGCCCGGCGAGAAGACCGTCATCGGCGAAGACCATAAGCCCAAAGTGGTCGGTCAAGTCGCCGATGCGAAGGACATCCTCGCGCTGATCAAGAAGGACGGCTGGAACGAGTGCGGCATCGTCGCCCGCGGTAATCATATCATTCTGTCGCTCAACGGTCGGCAGACGGTCGACGTGACCGACGACGACCAACAGATGCGCCGCCCCGATGGCATCATCGCGCTGCAATTGCATCAAGGTCCCCCGATGAAAGTGCTCTTCCGCAACATCCGGCTGAAGGAGTTCGGCAAGGCCGGCAATTCTCCCCAGGCTTCGGCGGGCAAGAAGAAGATCGTGCTGGTTGCCGGCAAGCCCAGCCACGCCTACGGCGCCCACGAGCACTATCCCGGCTGCGTGCTGCTGGCCAAGTGGCTTATGGAGAACGTGCCGGGCGTGGAAACCGTGGTCTACAAAGACGGCTGGCCCCAGGACGAAAAGGCCCTCAACGGCGCGGCCGCGGTGGTGCTCTTCTCCGACGGCGGCGGCGGAAACCCGATCATCCCGCACGCGGAAGAGGTCAAAAAGCTGATGCAGAAGGGTGTGGGGCTGGCCATCCTGCACTATGCCGTCGAAGTGCCCAAGGGCGACGCGGGCGACTGCTTCAAGAATTGGATCGGCGGATACTTCGAGAGCGATTGGTCGGTGAATCCGACGTGGAAGGCCGAATTCAAGGAGTTTCCCAAGCACCCGGTCGCCAACGGCGTGAAGCCCTTCGTGATCGAGGACGAGTGGTACTACCACATGCGGTTCATGGACAACATGGAAGGGGTCACGCCGATCCTCACGGCCATCCCGCCCGATAGCACCCGGCAGCGACCCGACGGCCCCCACAGCAACAACCCGACTGTGCGATCGCGCAAGGGGATGCCGGAGCACGTGGCCTGGGTGCGGGTGCGGGCCGATGGCGGACGCGGTTTCGGCTTTGCCGGCGGCCACTGGCACTGGAATTGGGCCAACGACAACTTCCGCAAAGTGGTGCTCAACGGGATCGTTTGGGTAGCGGGCTTAGAGGTTCCCGCAGGAGGTGTTTCCTCGCCGACTCCCACCTTCGAAGAACTCCAGGCGAACCTCGTCAAGCCGCAGCAGAAGTTCGACCGCGATAAGGTGCTCAAGATGCTTCAGGAGTGGAAGCAGCAGAAGCAGGAATGACGAAGCAGTGGGGCAGACATTCCTGTCTGCTTCAGTCCGGGCAGGCAAGAATGCCTGCCCCACTGGGCTCTTGTAACCTTGTTCCCAAGCAGAGCTTGGGAACGAGGGCGCAGATCACTCCCGGCGGTTTCTCTCGCGGCGCGCGCCGCCGGAGTCGTCGCGCTTCGCGCCGCGACGGCTGGACTCCGCTGCGGCTTCCGGTCCGGAGGAACCGCCGGTGCCGCCATGAACCCTCCCGCCGCCGCCACGGCCTCCTCCTCCGCCCATGCCGCCGCCCATAACGCCCATGCCGCCACCCATGCCACCGCCCATCACGCCCATGCCGCCACCCATGCCCATGCCGGCACCCATGCCGCCTTGCGACGGGGCCTTCCGCCGGGGCGGCTGCGGTTTCTGGCCGCTTTGCTTAATCAAGCCGTGAATCTTTCCCAGCAGGGCCACGATCTCCTCGTGGACCTCTTGGGTTTGCGATACCACCAAGACCTTCGCCGTGCTGAAGGTGGCGGGTGCGATGGCGCCCGGACCGCCGACGTCTTCCCATGTGGTCGGCTGCACGGTTGAGGTGATTGTGTCGACCAGCGTGTCGTAATCTTCACAGACTTCATTCTTCTCGTCGCGGAAGGTCACCAAGTCGCCCACCTCGTAGACCTCAGTAACCAGTCTGTTATTGGCTTCATCCGCTGTGGTGATCAGCAGCACCTCGTCGGCAATGATCCAGGTCAAATCCAAAGGCCGCAGCATCAGCCTCAGCCCGCTGCGAAGCGTGACGTTCGAGATGTTAATCGTGACGGTCGAATCCGCTCCGAGGCCCACGTCGTCCAGCGCCTTCCGGTCGATCATGACGATGATTTTGTGCTTCGACTGAATAAAGTCCAGCACGTCTCGAAGGGGCGTCTCGACAAATGCCAACGAAGTGGGCTCCGCCAGCGCCTGTTTGATCGCCTCCTCTCCGGCGCGGAGTTCGGCCGGCGCGGCCCACAACACCGGCTGACGAGAATGGCCAAAGCCCACAGTCAAGAGAATCGCACCGCACAGCGCAACAGCCGGCGATAGCATCGGACGGGACATGGCACCTCTCCTGTTCCAAGAATGCCGAAGGGACGTGAACATCGGCCGCCGTGTTCCGGGCGGCAGCCGTAGACGCCCCTGAATATACTTGCCGCAAGGGAAGGCCGCAATAATCGCACAGAGGGGTACTCCAACCACCAGATAGCCGCTCGTTCCCACGGTTCTTAGCCGCGACCTCGCGCTGAAACTCTGCTTCGGACGGTAAAGCATTGCCGGATTTGATGTTCGGACGGCCGTGGAGCCATGGTAAAGCCGCGACCATTGGTCGCGGGCTGGCGCAGTTTCGGTAAATGCTCTTTTATGTTCCGCGACCACTGGGCGCGGCTTTACAGCGACTCGTCTCACGCGCTTGTGGTTTAACCGCTTGTTCCATCATACGGCAGATAGCTATAATTTGGCCGCATCGGCAATAGTTGTCCGGTGGCAACGAATAACCTGCGCATCGGCAGCAGCAGGACGTTTTTGCCTTTGCCGGGACCTCGGTTCCCTTTTCTCAGAAGACCTTTCGCATTAGGAGGCAATGCCATGTTGAGTCGGTACAGGGCGTATTGGCTGGTGTCGGTTCTGGTGATCGGGAGCGTGGCAGCCGGATGGCTGGGATCCCGGCCGGCCGCGGCGGGCGATTTGGACAAGCTCGATATTTCGCTCAAGCTCATCCCCGAGGATGCCGCGTTCTACAGCGCGACGCTCCGCTGCCGAGAGCAATTCGAGGCGATCGGCGGCAGTCGTGCCTGGGCCAAACTCAAGGCCATGCCGATCGTGCAGATGGGCTTGGGACTTTACCACATGCAGGCGGTCAGTCCCAACAGCGTGCCCGGCAAGATTCAAGCGGCCATGGCTGACCCCGAGGTCCGCAAACTGCTCGACTTGGCCCGCGACATGGTCTCGCAAGACGTCTTCATGTACGGCGAGTCAAGCTGCACCGACACCGTGGAGCTTTCCCAGCAAATCCTCGGCGCCATGCGATACGGGCCGATGGTGTTGCAGCTTACCGGCGAGGCCAAAGGATTGAGTGGCGACAAAATCAACGGCATGGTGATCATGGCTGCGCTCTCGGAGAACCTCAACCTGATCAAGATCCCCGACCTGGTCATGGGGTTCAGGTTGAGCAACCCGGCCGCGGCCAGCGAGCAACTGAGCAACCTGGAGAACCAGGCCAAGGCGGTACTGGAGTCGCAAGCGGAAACGAAAGGCCGTTTCCAGCGAAATAAAGTCGGCGAGCACGAGTATCTGACCCTGCGCCTGGACGGCGAAATGGTCCCGTGGGATCAGTTGCCTCTGGAGTACCTGCGGTCGCTGGAGAGCAAGCCCGGCGATGTCGATAAGCTCATCGCCCGGCTCAAACAGTTGAAGCTGACGATGGCCCTCGGCGTGCGCGGGGATTACCTGCTGTTGGCGATTGGTTCTTCGCCCGATGTCTTGGCGCGGCTGGGCAGCGGCAAGCGGCTGATGGATCGCTCCGAGCTGAAGCCCCTGGCGAAGTTCGCCGACAAGCGTCTCGCGTCGATCAGCTACCTCAGCAAGGCGATGGCCGGGCGGCTGTCCAACGGCAAGAAGGACATTGATGACCTGCTGGGCACGCTGCACGAATTGCTGCCGCAGGCCAAATTGCCAGCCGACCAGCAAGCGCAGATCCGCAAGGATGCCTCGGCGCTGGCCGAGGACCTGAAGAGCCTTGTTCCCGAGCCCGGGGCGCTGCTGGCCTTCGGCTTCCTCACCGAGCAAGGCATCGAGGGATACCAGTACCAATGGGGCGGCCAGCCGCGCCTGGACGGCTCCAAGCCCTTAAGCCTGCTGGAGCACGTCGGCGGCGACCCGGCGGCGGCGTTGGTCGGCCGAGGCAAGTTCTCGCTGCACGATTACGAGTTGTTGGCCAAGTGGCTGAAGATCGGTTATGGCTACTTCGAGCAGTATGGCCTGCCGAGCATGCCCACCGAGGAACGCGACAAGTTCCAGCAGTTCGCCGCTGCGGCGAAGCCAGAGATCCAGCGCATCGACAAGGCCAACCGCGAGATGCTGATCCCGGCGTTGGCCGACGGACAGAAAGGCGTGGTGCTCGACAAGAAACTGCAAAGCAAGCAGTTCGTGGAATCGCTGCCGGCCACGGAGAAGCCCATGCCGATGATCGAGCCGGCCATCGTGGTCGGCGTCAGCAGCGCCGAGCTCCTGGGAAAAGCCTTTGGCGAGTATCGTGCCGCGGCCAACGGGTTGATCAACGCCCTGCGCCAGGTCGAGCCGAACGTTCCCGCAGAACTCGAAATTCCGGAGGCCACGATCACGCCGGCGTCCACGGGCAAAATCTACGGCTACCCGCTGCCGGGAGAGTGGGGCGTCGATGAGCAGGTCGTCCCGAACTTCGGTCTGTCGGATACCGTAGGCGTGTTCTCGCTTTCCCGCGGCCACACCGAGCGGCTGCTGAGCACCATGCCGCTGAACGTCGGCGGCGTGCTGGCCAAGACCGACCGCCCGTTGGCCGCTGCGGGCTTTTGCGATTGGGCCGGGCTGGTCGATGTGTTCACCCCTTGGGTCGATCTGGCCATCCGGCAGCTCACCAACGAAAACCCTGGCGTCGACGCCCAGGCCGGCGGCATTTCGGCCCAGGTCCATACCCTGCTCGACGTGCTCAAGGTGTTCCGCACCATCACGGGCGAAAGCTACTTCGAGGATGGCGCGATGGTCAGCCACACGCTGCTGGAAATCCGCGACGTGGCAGAGTAAGGCCGCCGACAGCACCACCTGTCAATATAGATTTGACGGACCGTTGGTCGCCCTCACCCCGACCCTCTCCCAAAGGGAGAGGGAGAAAGCCATCTACCCGTCCGCTGGTCGCCTGGCAGCCCATTGCTTTTCCATGGCTTGCGCCAAGGCCTGCTCCGCTTCGGCGAGCCGGCCAGCCCGCTGGCAGATCAGGCTCATCGCCATGAAACTGAAAGGATCGTCGGGCTCTAACTGGCAGACCTGTTGCGCGTGCGTGATCGCCTCATCGTGACGGCCCAACTTGCCGTAAAAGACGCTCAAGCCGGCGTGGGCTAAGGCGTAATCAGGCTGGTCGGCCAGCAATTGCTCAAGTTTGCCGATCGCTTCCTCCAATTTGCCCGCTTGCTGCAACTCGATTGCCTCATCGTATCGCTGCTCAACAGACGGCATGGGTACACAACTCCATGGACGGGTGAACCGTGCGCAACCTTTTTCTCCGACAAGCTCCACCGTAGTCTACCCAGGCCGACTAGCGGCGGCCAGGGGCTGCTACCCATCGGCGGGATGCGAATTGGTAAAGCTGGGAAGATCTTCACAGCCGGCATAACGAGATGAACGCGATTTGCTGGGTTAACCGATAAGACTTCACGGGTGTGCTCACCTTCCTCACTTGCCAAGCCCATCCCGCCCCGAGGTAACTGCTGTGAGTATCCATCCGCTGGCTCTTGTCAGCCCCACGACGCGTATCGGTCCCAGCGTAAGCATCGGCCCGTTTTGTCTGATCGAATCCGACGTAACCATCGGCGCCGGCTGCATTTTGGAGCAGGGCGTGGTGATCAAAGAGGGCACTATGCTGGGGGAGAATAACCATGTTTTCGAGGGGGTAGTCCTCGGCGGCCCGCCGCAGCACGTCCACATGCCGCCGCGGCCCGGCCGGGTGATCATCGGCTCCGGGAACACCATTCGCGAGAACGTCACCGTCCACCGCGCGCTGGAGACCGGGCACGCGACCGTGATCGGCGACAGCAACCTCTTGATGGTCAACGCCCACGTCGCCCACGACTGCCGACTCGGCGACCACACCATCCTCACCAACAACGTGATGCTGGCCGGACACGTGGTGGTCGAAGATCGCGCGTACCTGTCCGGGGCGGCGGGCGTGCACCAGTTCTGCCGGGTCGGCTCGCTGGCGATGGTGGGCGGACAGGCCCACATCAACAAAGATGTCCCCCCCTTCGTGACCGTCGATGGCCTGAGCAGCTACGTGGTCGGGCTGAACCAGATCGGGTTGCGCCGGGCGGGCTACGACCTGGAGATGATCCGGCAACTGAAGGCCGCCTACCGCATGATCTATCGCAGCGGCTTAAGCTGGGCCGAGATCCTCGAACGCCTCCGCGAGGAGTACGGCCACGGCCCGGCCGCCCACTTCTACGAGTTTCTCTCCACCACGGTCCGCGGCATTGTGCCCGAACGTCGGCCGCCGGCAGGCGCTACCATTCAACTCCGCCGCCACGCGGAGATCGCGGTTGAAGCGGACAGCGGAGAATCGCTGCACGAATTCCGCGCCAAGGCGGGTTAAGGGCTGGCCAAAGAACTTGGGACTGACCCGATCTTCGCTTGCTGTGGCCGGGTTGCCGACCCAAGGGGAACGCGATATCGCGTGGAAGGCCCGGCCAATGACGGCCGGCTGGTGCAAGTGCTCTGCCGCTTCACGGAACCGGGAGCATTGATTATCATTACCGTCTACCAGAAGGGGCTACAAGAATGAAGTGCGAATTCTGCAATTCGGAGACAAGCCGTAAGAAAGTCAGGAAGCACCACTGGTACCAGGGAAAGCTCTACATTGTTGAGAACGTCGATGCGGAGGTGTGCGCCGAATGTGGAGAACGCTATTTTCACGCCACCACGCTCGACGCGATCGACAACCTCATCGCGGGCGACCACGCAGTCAAAGAAGTGCTGTCGGTCGAAGTGCTTTCTGCATAGCGGAGGGAGTGGAGTAGCGCCCAAGCGCTCACACGCTGAAGCGGATCAAGATGATGTCGTCGTCCTTGACGACGTAATCCTTGGGCTCCTGTCGCAGGAGGTGGTGCGCCTTCACCTCCCGTTCGCTCTCCCAGCGCACCAGGTCGCTACAGGTCATCACTTCGGCGCGGATGAAGCCGCGGGCCAGATCGCTGTGGATGGCGTCAGCCGCCTCCAGGGCGGTGCCACCCCGACGCAAAAGCCAACTGCGGACCTCCTTTTCGCTGGTGGTGAAGAAGATCATCTGGCCGGAGGTCTTCAGCAGCGTCCGCAACAGCGCGTCCCGATCGGTGCCGCCGACGCCCATCTCTTGCTCGAACTCGGCCCGGTCTTGCGGGCTCATTTTCGCTAGTTCCAATTCCAGCCCCACGGGGATCGGCAGCACCGGCAGGTCGGCAGTGGCCAGCATGCTGAAGCGCCCGGGATTCTGCTCGTCGTCGGCCGTGTTGACGATCACCAGGCGGGGCTTCTCGCTAAACAACCGGAACGCTCGGGTGACTTTGCGTTGGTCGTCGGTCATCTCGGCTTCGCGGAGCGGACGGCCCGACTCCATCGCGGCCAGCACGAACTTCAAGGTTTGCTCTTCGTGCTGCAGTGGCTCGCGCTCATTGCGGGCGATCGGCTTGCGCAGGGTGTCTTCGACGCGCTGGATGCGGCCGGAGACGATCTCCATATCGGCCAGCAACAGGTCTTCGTCGAACGAACGCATCTCGGCCGCCGGATCGCCGCGGCCGAAAGCGGCCACCACCAGCACCAGGCAGCCGGCCTCACGGATCAGGGCCAGCCGGGCAGCGTTGCCCTCGTGCGTGCGACTGAGCCCCGGCGTGTCGACAATTTCCAGCGCTGCCGACGTGATCTTCTTGGGGTTATAAACCTTGCTGAGTTGGGCGAGGCGGGGATCGGGAATCACCGCCATGGCACTCTGCGCGGTGTGCGAGAGCGAGGGATCCGGCGCCGTGCCGGTGAGCCACTCAAAGAGAGTGCTCTTGCCCGAACCCCGATAGCCCACAAGGCCGATCTTCATGCCACGTTCCCTCACGGCACTGCCGATTCCAGGTCGGCTAGCTCTGCCAGCGCATGTTCTACCGCTTCGGCCTGCGGATTGTCCAGGGGTAGGCGCCCGAAACGCACGCGGTAAAAGGCATCGGCGACTTCGACCGGTAGCGTTGCCAGCCGGGGCTGGTCGGCGGCTTGGGCCATGCGGGCGCCGGCCGCCGTGGCGAATTCGCGCTGCGTCTGGCCGGCGGAGCGCACCAGGCCATGCCGGGCCAGGAGGATCTCCAGCCGGCGATAGAACTCGACCTGGCCCGACCTGCCTGCCATTGGCGAGGCGGCGCGGCCGACGAAGCGGCCCCCCAGGTGCCTTGCCAGCCGCCGCAGCCCTCGATACGCCAACCGGAGTAACAGCAATCCGGCCACCACGATCAGCAGCGTTCGCATCCACCAGCCGCTCTGGCCCCAATGAGAGAACCCCAACCAGGGAGCGATTTCCGCCAACAGGCTGCGCCACCAGGCGGCGTCGCCCAGCCGCCGAAACACGTTCCCGACGGCGCGGAGGACCGGCTGATAGATTTCTGCACGCTGCCGGTCGCGATCCATTTCGACCACGTAATCGACCCAAAGCGATTGCAGCCAGCGGAACCCGTGCCGCAGCCAGTCGAGCGCAGAGGCATTGACGATCGCCTCTCCTTCGCCCGTCCCCGGCGTAGCATCCAGTCGCAGCCAGCCGCCGGCCGACCATTGCTGCGGGTCATCGCCGTAGCGCAAATCTGCCGGAATCTGGGCAGGTGCCAAATAGGCTTCGACCCAGCTATGGGCGTGCAACTGGCGAACGTCGTAGAAACCGCCCAGGTCGTTCCAATCGTCGCAGCGGTATCCTACCACCGCCCGCGACGGAATCCCCTGGCTCCGCAGCATCAGCGCCAGCGCACTGGCGAAGTATTCGCAATGCCCCTGCGGGTGCTCGGTGATGAAATCTTCGATGGGGTCCAGCGTGGGGTTCCGCTTTTGCCCTTCGAGGCTGTACTGGAACATGCCCGAATCGCGGAGCTTTCGCTCCAGGTTGTGCGCTCGGCCCACGCGGTCCTCCGGCGGCAGACCGGCCTCCCGGTCCCATCGCTGAGCCAGCTCACCGAGCCGCGGCAAGTCGGGCAATTGCAGCAACTGCTCGACATCGAGCGGTTCGTTGCACGGCACCAGGAGTGCCTGCACTTCATCGACGAAGGCGGTAGTGCCCAACTCGAAGGAAAAACGCTTGCCACGGAGATTCTTTGATCGCTCCAGCCGTTGGCGGCGGAAGTCGAACTGCACCGCATCGCTGCGGCGCAGCGGCACAAACGGCCAGACGCAGAACAACTCCGGGCGGTCGAGCGGCTCCACGGTGATCCTCTGCAGCACCAGCGAGCCTTGGCCGCGATTCTCCTGCCGGCCGGCATCTCCTTCCCGCGCGGCAGCGAATGCCCACTTGCCCCGCTGGTAGTGTGTGAGAATCGCTCCGCGCAGGTACACTGCTTCCTGCACGGGATAAGGCTTGCCGGTGGAGTGCTCCAGCAACTGCAAGCGCAGCACTTCTTCGGAACTCTCGACGATTTCGCCCAACTCGCCTAGCGTTACGGTGTCGTCGAAGCCGACGACGTGGCGTTCGGCGATGATGGCGCTTTGCCAAGTGGCCTGACCGAAACGCGGCACGGTGAAGAACATCAGCAGGGTCAAACACAGCGTGCCCGAGGCCATGATCGTCAGCCGGCCGAACAATTCGCGTCCGATCCCGGCCCAAGCCGTGCCCGCCGTGGCGCCGGCAAACGCCGCTCCAGCGCCGGCCAGGGGCCAACGACCCGCGGCGGCCGGGCGTTGCGGCAGCGGCGGCACCAGCCCGTAGTGACGCCACTGCCGCAGCAGGAACAGCAGCACCAGCGCCGCCAGCCCCACCGCAAACTCCAGCAGCAACAGCACGCCGAACCACAGCCCCTGGTTGAACAACGCCGCCACCACGACTTCCAACAGGCTCAGCATGGTCAACTGCCCGTAGATCCGTGCGTCCTTTTCCTGAAAGAGCAGGATGATTTGTAAAAAAATCAGCAGGTGGGCGATGGCCATCACCTGGGCTTCGCCACCCTCCAAGCGCAGAATCTTTTGCAGCGAAAAAGCCAGCACTGCCAAAGCGGCGACATTGCCCAACATGCGGCTGAGCCGGAACCAGCGGGTGATGTCGGTCAGCCAAATCGAAGCCGGCGCCGCCATCAACACCAACAGCGGCATGGTTGCGCTGCGCTGGCCCATGCCCAGCAACAAGGTGCCCAACGCGGCCAAGGTCGCGATGTGGATCTGCAACAGTCGTTCAACACGCATGGGCAACTGGCATCACTCGACTTGGAAGTACTGGCTGAACTCGTGGCTGGAGGCGTCGACGCAGCGGATCCGCCTGGCGGCACCCCGTTGGGCCGGATCGGCCCCCAGCCGGGCGAACCGCGCCGTGTCGCTCAGGTCGACCGGCCGCGTGCCAACCAGGATGATTTCGCTGCCGGGCTCGATTTCCCGCAAGGCATGTTCGAGCAGCTCGGGCAGATGATCGCCGTGCTGGGCCTCGGCCACCGCCAGCCGCCGCATCACATCCTGCAGCAAGACGAGCGAGGCTGGGCCGCTATGGAACTCGGGCGGGCGGCCCACGGTGCCCAACCACAGGGTGCCCCCGCCGGTGCGGCACAGCTCGGTGGCCAAGGTGGCCGCGAAACTGACGGCCAGTTCCACGTTCTCCAGGTCGCTTTCGGCCGGTTGCTCGGGCTGCCAAAGGTCCAACAGCACCGCCACGTCGCGGTTGCGGGGCTGCTCGAACTGCCGCACCACCAGCCCACCCACCCGCGCCGAACTTCGCCAATGGATCCAGCGGCGGCTGTCGCCGCTGCGCCAGGGGCGCAACCCGTAAAAATCGCCGTCCGGCCCGTGTCGCCGCTCGCGGCGGTGCGTCCCCTCAAAGGCCTCGTGCTGCCGCGTGATCCAGCCTGCGGCCAGCCGGCCCAGCCGGGGAAACACGGTGAGCGTCTCGCTCTTTCCCAGGAGAATCGTGCGGCGCAACAGCCCGAAGGGAAAGTGGGTCGATACCTTCAGCGGCCCCAGCCGGTAGAGCCCTCGGCGGACCAGCCGGCCGCGATAGAGGCCCCGGCTCGACTGGCCGGCGGCCACGTAAGGAAACAAGACGCTGGGACAAAGCGGCGCTTCGCCCGCGCCGTTGCTCTCGCGCTGCACCTGATCCTCGACCACCACCGCCCAACTGCCGATCCGCGGCCGCTGGTTGTGCAGGCTCACACTGGCCACCAGCAGGTCGCCGGCGCAGATCCCTTGGGGCACCTTGCGCTGGATCTCCAGGCCCTGCAGGGTGTGCACCACCGACCGCCAATTAAACAACAACGGACCCAGCAGCAGGCCGGCCACCACCAACAGCAAGTTCAGCTCCCGCAGCATCGCGCCGCCGAACACCAGCGCCAGCACCAGCAGGTAATACCAGCCTTCACGGCAGATCGTCGTTCGGCGTTGACGGGCCATACACGCTTGCGTCCAATGCGGGTCGATCTAGCCCATCATAGGCGGACGGAAGCAGCCGGGCAAGAAGTCCGCCGGAGCGCGGGCCACGGGCCCGCCCGAAACAATGCGGGCGAGACGCCCGCGCTCCCAGTCTTGGGATAGACTCTGAATCTCCCCCCTACGCCTTCAATCCGCCGCTGGCCTCGAACAGGCGTAAGGCCTGGCGGACCACGGCGACCTGGTGGACGCGAAGGATCTGCACGCCCTGCCGGGCCAACGACAGGGCGACCCCGATCGTGCCCGCCGTGCGATCGACGTTCCCCTCGCCCAGCACGTCGCCGATGAACCGTTTTTGCGAATGGCCGACGAGCACCGGGCAGCCCAGCGCATGCAGCCGCCACGCGTTGCGCAGCAGGGCAAGGTTGTGCTCGACCGTCTTGCCGAAGCCGATGCCCGGGTCCAGCGCGATCCGTGTCTGCGGGATGCCGGCGGCCAGCAGGGCATCACGTCGGCTGCGAAGATATTCGAGAATCTCCTCAACCACGTTCTCATAGATTGGCGCGTGCTGCATGGTCTGCGGCGTGCCCTGCATGTGCATGGCACACACACCGCAGCCCGCTTCGGCGGCCAACAGAAGCATGTCGGGATCGCCGCTGAGCGCGGTGATGTCGTTGATCACTTCGGCGCCGGCTTCGAGGGCCGCACGCGCGACGACCGCCTTGGCGGTATCGATCGAAATCGGCAGCGAAGTCTGCTGGCGCAAGGCGGCCACGACCGGCACCACCCGGCGAAGCTCTTCCTCGGCCGAGATCGGTTGGGAACCGGGCCGCGTGCTTTGACCGCCGATGTCGAGGATCTCGGCACCCTCGAACGCCAACCGCAGCCCATGCGCCACGGCCGCTGCCGGATCGAATACTGCGGAAAAGGGCGTAAAGTCGGGGGACGCCTCCGCTGCGCTTTCGCGAGCGGCTTCGTTTTCCCGCTCTCGGTTCCGGGAGAATTGCCCGCCGTCGAAGAAGCTGTCGGGCGTCACGTTGATGATTCCCATCAACAACGGCAGGTTGCCCAGCGGGAGCGTACGGGTGCGGAGCTGCCAGCGGTCGGCACGTAGGGTGTCGGGCGCGATCATACGCAAAAGTTTACCATGCGCCGCAACCGCCGAAAGTCCCCACAAAACT
>Ga0315289_10005665_pt1 | contig 18416 bp, 13 predicted proteins | sample YL17G11_40_MG_FD_203452 | JGI IMG/M metagenome (GOLD analysis project Ga0315289, IMG submission 203452) | Sediment microbial communities from Yellowstone Lake, YNP, Wyoming, USA - YL17G11_40 | ecosystem: Environmental > Aquatic > Freshwater > Lake > Sediment | place: USA: Wyoming | collected...
CAACCCCAGTTCACGCAACGCTTGGCGCAGTCGCTTTTCGCTCGCGGGCGCAAGAGATTTGAGTCTGTGGATCCTCAACTGCTCTGCCTCCACCAGGGGGTAAGAATCAACCTGTGCAGTTCCAAGTGGTGACATGCCGACGATTGACAATGAGCAGTCATGCTCCTATACTCGCGCTGGCGAGCCGCGCAAAGACGATGGGTTGGCGCGGTCGCCAGCGGAAGGCGGCGATGCTCAAGGCCGAGGCGGGCGTTGTCATATCCATCGAGGCGACGCGGCCGGGCGCGCAGGAAGCCCTGGTCGAGGTCGGCGGCAAGACTGAACGCGCGCTCAACTACCCTGTTCTTACCGGAGCGATGGCGCCCGGCGATCGCGTGCTGCTGAACACCACCGCGGTGCGGCTCGGCCTGGGCACCGGCGGCCTGCACTTCATAATGAAACGTTTGGGCAAAGACGAAGAAGAGCACTCGGAGACACCGCCGGAGCAGCCCGGCCACATCATCAAGCTGCGCTATACGCCCCTGCAATTCTCCTTGCTCAGCGCCGAGGAGCCCGATAGCCCGCACCACCAGGCGCTGCGCACGGCCTCGAGCCTCGGCGGCGCGCCGGTCATCGCTTGCTCCCTGCACAGCATGATCGCGCCGGCGGCGGCGGGGGTAAAGGCGGTGTCGCCCAAGCTGCGCGTCGCTTACGTCATGACCGATGCTGCGGCGCTCCCGATGGCGGTCAGCCGGCTGGTCGCGCAGTTGACGGCGGTGGGGCTGCTCGATGCAACCATCACCTGCGGGCAGGCATTTGGCGGGGATTACGAAGCGGTGAACATCTTCTCCGGCCTGCTCACCGCGAAGCTCGCAGCCCACGCCGATGTGATCATCGCCGGTCAGGGGCCGGGCAACGTTGGAACGGATACCCTGTACGGCTTCGGCGGCATTGAGCAGGGCGAGATCATCAATGCGGCATCGGTGCTGCGGGGGCGGCCGGTGGCGGTGCTGCGCATCAGCTTTGCCGAGCCGCGCGGGCGTCACCGCGCAGTGAGCCATCATTCCCTGGTGGCGCTGGGCCGCGTGGCGCTGGCGCGGGCGGCGGTGGTCATCCCGGAAATGGCGGAGGATCGGGCGCGCCAGGTGCAGGCGAAGCTCGAAGCGGCTGACATCCCCGCGCGCCACGACATCGTTACGCAAAGCGGGGACGCGGGCCTGGCGGAGCTGGCCGAGCGCGGGGTGGAGCTGAAGTCCATGGGCCGGAACGTCGCCGATGACCGCGAGTCTTTCCTGGCCGCCGCGGCGGCGGGTGAATACGCGGCGGGCCTGGTGCAGGCGAGCGGTGGAGGCGTATAGGTGAGCGATCCAGCAGACGAGGCCCTGCGCGAGGAGACGATTGCCTCCACCCGAACCTTCAAAGGGCACCTCATCAGCGTTCGCGTGGACCGGGTGCGCCTGGCCGATGGCAGCGAGGCGCGGCGCGAGGTGGTGGAGCATCCGGGGGCGGTGGCGGTGCTGCCGATGCTCGATGATGGGCGCGTAATCCTTGAGCGCCAGTTCCGCCAGCCAACGCGCGAAGTGCTGTGGGAGATACCGGCGGGGACGCTGACCCCCGATGAATCTCCGGAGGATTGCGCCCGGCGCGAGCTGGAGGAGGAGATCGGTTATCGGCCTGAGAGCCTGGAGCCGCTGGCAAGCGTTTACCTGGCGCCGGGCTACAGCAGCGAGATGATTCACCTGTTTCTGGCGCGGGGGCTGCGCGAGGTCGGGGCGAAGACGGATCACGATGAGCGCATCCGGCCGGTGGTCATCGAGTTCGAGCGCGTGCTCGCGATGATCGCCAGCGGTGAAATCAAGGACGCGAAAACCGTGTGCGCGGTGCTGCTGTGGCAAGAGCGCGGCGGCGGCAGCGCGCGCTAGCAGGCACTGCGATCCATGCTGAGGGAGGGCAGCGGAGATGGGCAAGACTCTACTTCCTCGTGTGTGGGCTCTGCTCGGCGTGGTGCTGGTAGTTGCATGCGGCGGCGTTGGGGCTGCCAAGTCGTCACCTCCACGCATTGACCTCGCGGCGCAGTTGGCGGCGATGCAACCGCAGGAGGTCAGTTGGGGCCGGGTGGACACGCTCGTCGCCCGGGCATTGCTCCAGGCCGACCGCCAGGTTGTAGAGGACAATCTGGCCTCGGCTCCCGCGACCTTGGCGGTCCTGCTCGCGCGGTTCGATTTCCACTTGCGCGCGGGTCATGATACGAAGACGCGCGAGACGCTGGTGCGGTTGTGCCAGCGGCAGGACTTCTGCACACCGGAGGTGGCGGGCGCGGTTGCGAGCGAGCTATTGGAGCGAAAGAAGTGGGGACTGGCCATCCGGGTGCTGAATGCGTGCCCGGCCATCGGGCCTGGAATCGGCCAGCACATCGTCAACTACGTGGCGAAGACGGAAGGTGATGAGGCGGCCGACAAGCTGCTGCAAAAGTTCGCCGGCGGCGGCGACGAATGGATCGGCGAATGGGTTTGGTTCCGGGCGCAGCGGCAAGGCGCAGACAGTATCTTCCGCAAGCTTGAGGCAGCGGTGCGCGCCGCACCGGCTTCACTCGCGCGGGCGCAGACGTATCTGCACGCGGCACAGCGTGAGGGCAGGCATCGAGACGTTGATTGGATGGGCGCGGTCTGCCGCCCGGCGGGAGCGGTTGATAGCTCCACCCTGGGGCGGCAGTTGTTCCATGCCGGCGCCCACCAGGCGAGCATCACCTTGGTCAAGCGCTCGCTTGCGATGGACATCACGCCGGGGGAGGCGCGGAGATATGCGAACTCACTCGCGCAGGTCTGCCGCGATCCCGTGGCCGAGCTGCGTGCGTTGGCCCGGCACACTCTCGCGGACGCTTATAAGGCGATCGGCAGGCCAGACCTCGCTCAGCCCGTCGTGGAGGAGCTGGCCAGAGCGGAGCGTGCCCGGGGCAGAGTGAGCCCGGAGACCTCCCGGCAGGCCGGTGAGGTTCAGTCGGAGGGCGGCCAGCGCACGATTGAGCGCACGCTGAAGGCGGATGAGAAGACGAAGGCGGATTCGCCCGCGTACTGGCTGGCCCGAGCCGAGTACTACGCCGGACGCAAGGACGACGCGCAGGCGCGCGCTGCCTTCAGCAAGGCGCTGAGCCTGGCCCCGGTTGGGCCACCATACGAGCGTTCGAGGTTGAAAGGCGGGTCCGTCCGCTATCAAGTCATCTCGGCGTATGTGCGATACCTGCGGTCGCAGCAGCAATGGCCGGACCTCGAGCGGCTTCTGCGCGCCGAACTCCAGCAGGGGCCATATGGGTGCGACACCCGCGAATTAGCACTTTCGATGCTGCTGCACTTGGCGCCACAAGGATACGCCACCATTACCCACGATGACGAGGTGATGTGGAAGACCCTCGCCATCAACAAGCGCTGGGAGAGTACGGAGAGCTCGCTGCTCGACCGAATGCTGAGGCGCTGCGCGTCCGCACAGAAGAATGCAGCCGTCTCCCGCGCGGAGAAGCTCTGCGTGGGAACGGACCCCAGTCGAGCCGTCGTGCTTGGGGGGCTGTTTAGCCGCTATGGGTTGTACCATAGGGCGGTCGCCTTGTTGCGCCATGCAGTTGCGCGTCTGGCTGCACCCGAGCGAAGATCCGAGCGGGAGCGAGCAGAGTGGGCGTTGTTTGACGCCTACCTGAACCTGGGACGCCCGGCCGAGGCAGAGAGCCTCTTCGCGACCGTCGGCCCCCGCCTTGGCGCCCAGGAGGAGGAGGCCGCGGCTCAATTGGCCCGGATCGCGGTGGCGGCGGCGAAGGTCGGCGACACTCGTCGAGCAATGCGCCTTTGGCGGCAGGTCACCCGTCTTGACGCCACAGCGATGCACGGCCTTAGCGAACTTGCCAATGCTGGCCTGCGCGAGGAGCTGCGGCGCTTCTATGAGGAGTGGCGGCGCAAGGATCCCAAGAGCTGGGTGCCCAGCGCCGCACTTAAGCGGATCAAGGCCTCGCCTGGGCGATGATTGTTTACAGCCCACTGGGGCTGTGTTATAGTATCGGCGCGGCTAGGTCGCCGGCGGCGACCGCCGTGGCAGCGGTAGGCTTAGCCACTTGGGACTCGCGGCGTCACCATTCCCGAAACTTCGCGTCTCGGAGGCATCATGTCCCAAATCAAGCGCGCCCTGGTCAGTGTTTCGGACAAGACGGGGCTGGTGGATTTCGTCCGCGGCCTGGTGGATATGGGGGTCGAGATCCTGTCCACGGGCGGCACGGCGCGCGCGCTTGCCGAAGCGGGCCTACCGGTGCGCCAGGTGTCGGATTACACCGGCTTCCCCGAGATGATGGAGGGGCGCGTCAAGACCCTGCACCCGAAGGTTCACGGCGCTCTGCTTGCCCGCCGCGATAACCCCGGCGATCTCGCTTCTGCGCGCGAGCACGGCATCGAGCTGATAGATATGGTGGTGGTCAATCTCTATCCGTTTCGAGAAACGGTGGCCAAGCAGGGAGTCACCCTGGCCGAAGCGATGGAGCAGATTGACATCGGCGGCCCCTCGATGGTGCGCTCGGCGGCGAAGAATCACGCGCATGTCGCCATCGTGTGCTGCCCGGCGCGCTACGATGAGGTGCTGGCGGAGATGCAGGAATCCGATGGCGAGCTGTCGGACGAGACGCGGCTGAGACTTGCGGTCGAGGCTTTCGCGCACACAGCGGCGTATGATGCAGCGATTCACAGCTACCTTTCACAGCGATCCGACGAGATCCTTCGCTTCACTCAGGATGACAGAAAAGAAACGAAGGACGAGGCGGCAATGCCCGATGCGCTCATCCACACCTGGCACAAGCAGCAGGACCTGCGCTACGGCGAGAACCCGCACCAGGCGGGCGCTTTCTACAGTGACGCCATTGGCGGCGTGACCGGCCTCGCCGCTGCCCGGCAGCTCCACGGCAAGGAGCTGTCTTTCAACAACTACCTGGACCTGGATGCCGCTGTGGGGATAGTCTGCGATTTCGCGGAGCCCGCGGCGGCGATCTTCAAGCACACCAGTCCCTGCGGCGTGGCCACGGCGCCGAGCCTCGCCCAGGCCTATCGCGATGCCTTGGACTGCGACCCGCTGTCCGCCTTCGGCGGCATCATCGGCTGCAACCGCCCCGTGGATCTTGAGACCGCGCAGGCGATCCTGGAGGGCATCAAGGAGTACGGATTCATGGAATGCGTCATCGCGCCGGGGTTCGAGCCGCAGGCCCTGGAAGCATTGACGACGAAGCGCGACCTGCGGCTAGTCGAGATGGTCGGCCCAAGTGCCCCGGAACGGTATGATTTCAAGCGCGTGTCCGGCGGCCTCGTGGCTCAAGAGCTGGATCACTTCGCCGAGGGTGAGCCGGAGCTGACGTTCCCGTGCGAGAAGAAGGTAGCGCCCGAGGTCATCCCGACAATGCGGTTCGCATGGCGCGTGGCGAGGTGGGTCAGGTCTAACGCCATCGTCATCGCGCGCGACACCAAGATGGCTAGGCCTACAGCCGCCATGTCCCTCTGGGATGGCGTTGCCCGTCCCAACGGGATGGCAGAGCCAGCGGCTCCGATGGCTAGGCCTTTGGCCGCCATGGCGGCTCCGACCAGTCGGAGCCTAGCCACCAGTCGGAGCCTAGCCACCGTTGGCATCGGCGGCGGGGTGACGAGCCGAGTGGATGCGGTGTGGCTGGCGGTGCGCAAGGCCGGGGAGCGGGCGCGCGGCGGGGTGCTGGCCTCCGATGCGTTCTTCCCCAAGCCGGACGCGATTGAAGTGGCAGCCAAAGCAGGAGTGGTGGCGATCGTTCAGCCGGGCGGTTCCCTGGGTGACAAAGAAGCGATCGCGTTGTGCAACCGGCTCGGTATCGCCATGGCCTTCACCGGCCGGCGGCATTTCCGGCACTGATCGTCAACCACAGAGAACACAGAGGACACAGAGAGATTCCGGGGACTCTGAACCTTCTGAATCTCCGACTCTGTGATCTCTGTGCGCTCCGTGGTTAAGATTGTGTGCAGGGAGTCCCTAATGAACCGCACCTTAGCTGAAGTTGACCCGGAAGTGGCGCAGGCGCTGGCGGGGGAGCTGGAGCGCCAGCAGAGCTGCCTGGTCATGATCCCCTCGGAGAACTACGCCAGCAAGGCGGTGCTCCAGGCCCAGGGGTGCATCATGACCAACAAGTACGCCGAGGGCTACCCCGGGGCGCGCTGGTACCACGGGTGCGAGTTCGTTGACCGCGCCGAGAGCCTGGCCATCGAGCGCGCCAAGCAGTTGTTCGGGGCCGAGCACGTCAATGTGCAGCCCCACACCGGCTCGCAGGCGAACATGGCGGCCTATTACGCGCTGCTGGAGCCGGGCGATACCATCCTCGCGATGTCGGTGGACCAGGGCGGCCATTTGACCCACGGCAACAAGCTCAATTTCTCGGGGCGCTATTATCGGATCGCATTCTACGGCGTTGATCGCCAAACCGAGCGGCTGGACTACGACGCGATACTCGATGCAGCGCGTCATGAGCGGCCGAAGCTGATCGTGGTGGGGGCCAGCGCCTACCCGCGGACGATAGATTTCGAACGCTGCCGAGCCATCGCCGACGAGGTTGACGCCTATCTCATGGCCGACATTGCGCACATCGTGGGGCTCATCGCCGCCGGGGTGCATCCCGATCCCGTGCCCTACTGCGATGTCATCACTTCCACCACCCACAAGACCCTGCGCGGGCCGCGCGGGGCGTTCATCATGTGCCGCCGCGAGCTGGCGGAGGCGATTGACCGCGCGGTGTTCCCCGGGGTGCAGGCGGGGCCGCTGATGCACGTCATTGCCGCCAAAGCGATAGCGTTCAAGGAGGCGATGACGGAGGAGTTCCGGCAATACCAGCGCCAGATTATCAGCAACTGCCAGGCGCTGGCGCAGGGGCTGCTGGAGGAGGAGTTTCGGCTGGTCACGGGCGGCACCGACAACCACCTGGTGCTGGTGGATCTGCGCCCACAGGGGATAACCGGGAAAGAAGGGGCGGATCTGCTGGAGGAGGCGGGGATCATCACCAACAAGAATGTGATCCCCTATGACCATCAGCCGCCGGCGATCGCCAGCGGCATCCGGCCAGGCACCCCGGCGCTCACCACGCGGGGGATGAAAGAGCCGGAGATGCGGCAGATCGCGGACATGATGGGGCGCGTTCTAGGCAACCGGCATGACCTCGCGGTGCGAGCGCATGTGCGCAGAGAAGTGCGCGAGCTGTGCGCGCGCTTCCCGGTTTACACGGACCTGACGTGTCACGTATAATATCAATGGGGATGGCAGTTGCCGACACCTTGGAAGACCCGGCTAGCGCCAATGCTGTTCAGTTAGGTGGGGGCAACTGTCATCCTGAGCAACGCGAAGGATCTTGCCCTGGAGAACATCCGGCCCCAAGATTCTTCGCCAAGGCTCAGAATGACATCCTTCGCCCCTAACTGAACGGTATTGCGGCCAGCGCCGCTGAGGCGCTTGCCGGATACCAGTCATGGGCTGACCCGCGCGGCGATTCGCGATGAACTACCAGCAGGCGGTGGAGTATCTGGAGAGCCTGGTAGATTGGGAGCGGCTGGCGGCGGCGCGGACGTGGAACCTCGACCGCATGCGGGTCATGCTGGAGGCCGCGGGGCGGCCGCATCTGGCGCTGAAGGCGGTGCACATCGCCGGCACCAAGGGCAAAGGGTCAACCGCGGCGATGATCGCCTCCGCCTTGACTGCCGCGGGCCTGCGCACCGGGCTTTACACCTCACCGCATCTGCGCGATTTCCGCGAGCGCATATGCATCAACGGCCGCCAGATCCCGCAAGCGGAGGTGGCGCGGCTGGTAGTGCGCGCACGACCCGTCATCGAGGCGGTGCCCCAGCAGAGCCTCGGCGCGCCCAGTTTCTTCGAGGCCTATACCGTGATCGCGTTTCTTTATTTTTGCGAGCAGGCGTGTGATGCGGTGGTGCTCGAAGCCGGGCTTGGGGGCAGGCTGGATGCGACCAATGTCATCGAGCAGCCGCTTGTGGCGGTCATCACCCGCATTGGCATTGACCATACCGCGGAGCTGGGCGCGACGATCCCGCGCATCGCCGCCGAGAAGGCAGGCATCATCAAGCCGGGATGCCTCGTCGTCTCATCGCCTCAGCCGCAGTCGGCGTGGCGGGTATTGACCGAGACCTGCCGCGAGCGAAAGGCGGCGCTGCACGGCGTGCGAATCAGACAAGCGTCAGGGGCGCCGCCGCTTTACCGGCGACTGCTTCCGGAGAAACGCAAGGCGTCGTTCATCCTGGGGCAAATCGAGTCCGGGCCCGGCGGCCATCGGTTCAATCTAACCGGCATGGGCGCCGACTATCGCGACCTGTACTGTCCGCTCCTGGGGGATCATCAGCTTCTCAACGCCGCGACCGCGGTAGCGACGCTGCACCTACTGTCAAAGCGCGGGCTGACGGTGCCGGAGCAGGCAATACGTCGGGGACTGGCAACCGTGCGCTGGCCGGGGCGTCTCGACGTGGTCGGCCGGCGCCCCTGGATTATCCTCGATGGCGCCCATGATGAAATCTCGGCGCGGGCGTTGGCGCGGTCGGTGATCGAGCTCTTTCCGCATCGCAAGCTGATCCTGGTGCTCGGCATCTCGCGCGACAAAGACATCCGGGCGGTGGGCAGGCAGCTTTGCCCGATCGCCGACATCGTCATTCTGACGGCGTCGAAGCTGCCGCGCGCGGCAAGCGTGGACGAACTGACGCAGGCGCTCGGCGACCGGTGTCGAAAGCACGCCAACGCGGCCAGCGTGGCGGAAGCCCTCGACGCCGCGCTCGGACAGGCGGGCGAAGAGGACCTGCTTCTGGTAACCGGCTCGCTCTACGTAGTTGGCGAAGCGATGGAGGCGCTGGAGGGCAGGCGCCGCGCGCAGCCAGCGCAATGAATGTCATGCTGAGCCCTTCGACTTCTCCTCTAGGACCCTGAAGGGCCCCAGGGGGGTCCTGATGGGCGCTCAGGGTGAACTGCGCGAAGCATCTTGCCACCGATTGCTGTCACCACGCCAAGATTCTTCACGCAGTTTACCCTGAGCGAAGTCGAAGGGTTCAGAATGACACTGACAGGGTGAGGATCGCACGGTAATGCTCTGGTATCCGGCACACGTGCTGTTGCTAGCGGTAGCGCTGGCCCTGGTACTCCCGGAGCCTGGGCGGTGGAACCCATTCGCTCTGGCGCCGAGCGCCGCGCGGGCGCTCGCCAGGGATCTTCCGCGAGCCGGGCGCTGGGCGGTCGGGGCGGGAGTGCTGGTGATCGCGCTAATCGCGGTGCCGGCGGCGCTCATCACATGGGGCCTGACCTCCGGGCTACCGGTGGGCCTGCGGCTTGTTGCTCCTGATGCCTCCCCTATCGTCGCGCTGGTGTGCGCGGCCATCCTGCTGCGGCTGACTTTCTGGCTGCCGCCGGTATGGGTGTGGCCGAGCAGACGACAGCGACCCGGCGGGTCGCCCCCACAAGCAACCGCCGCGGCCCCCCCACGCGAGGAAGGGACACAGCCGAGCCTACTCCGCCAAGGCTACGCAGCCCGAGGGGCGGCTCCTTCGACAGGCTCAGGACAAGTTGTGCCACATGAAGCCGCGATGCCCGACGAGCTCCTGACCCGCTGGGGCGCGGAGCTTGCGGCGCCACTACTGCTGTTCGCGCTGCTCGGGGTTTATGCGCCAATCATCTACCGAACAGTGCTCGAGGTGGCCCGCGGCCTTTGCGAGCGAGGTGAGAACGAGCAAATCGCGGCGCCCGCGATGTGGCTGACGTATCTCCCGGCGGCCCCGGCTCAGAGAGTGGTCACGCTGTTCACGCTGCTGGCGGCGAGGATGAGCGGGCCGGGGCCTACGTCGGGCGCGTCAGCGCGGATGTGCGTTGTGGCGGCTGGCGCCACCATAGCCCTGGCGGCGCTTATCGCGATATGGTGATCAAGGCGTTATGACCAATTCTCGAGTGCGCAGGCGTGAGTGGGCTGCCCTCGCCATTATCCTCGCAATGGCGGCGCTTTGGCGCATCGCCTATTTTCACACCGCGCCACCGCCTGCGAGCGGCGGCGATGCCGTCGAATACGACATTATCGCCACGACGCTAGTGGAGCGCGGCACGTTCCGCACTCCGGCCCATGGTCTGCCCCACGGGGAGTATGCCGTGCGCACGCCGGGCTACCCGGGTTTTCTCGCGGCGAACTACTGGGCGGGGCAGCGCTGGTTTGGCTCGAAGTTTGCGCTGCTGCGACCACTGCAACTGGCGCTCGACCTGGGGACCCTGCTCATTGTATTTGCGCTGGCGCGGCGGCTGCTCGGTCGCCGTCATGCTCTGGTTGCCGCGGGTCTGTATGCAGCCTATCCAGGCTTCTGGTGGGCGGCGGCGGTGGCCTACACGGAGACGGTGAGCATTTTCCTTTGGGCGGCGGCGCTCTTGACCCTAACCCTCGGCTTCGAGCGCCGGCGCGCGAGGGCGTTCGTCGCGGCCGGGGTCATACTCGGAGCGGCGGCACTGGTGCGCCCGACCGGCCAGGCTTTTGCGCTGTTCCTCCTGGTGTCGCTGATCTGGGCATACGGTGTGCGCGATCAACGCTGGCTGTGGCATTTCCTCGCCTTCATGGTGGCCTTCGCCGCGGTCACGGCCCCGTGGAGCCTTCGCAACTACCGCATCTTCCACCGACCGGTCGGCCTGTCCAGCTACGGTGGGCTCAACTTCTGGGCGGGAAACTACTTGCCTTTCCACGGCCGATACCGTCAGGCCTCATATCCAATTGTGAAGCACATCACCGCCAGAACCACCGACGAGTTTCAGGCCGACCGAGCCTTGTGGCACGCTGGCTGGCGCAACATTGGAACGTACCTTATCCACCGCCCAGGGGATTACGCCGAGCTGCTGTGGCAGAAGTTTCACACATTCTGGTCTCCCTACCACGGTGAAGCGGTCATTGCCGGGTATCGTGGGTGGGGCTTAAGGGGCTGGCAGCTCCACGCGGCGCTGCTGCTGCTGGGGCTGGTGGGGCTGCTGGTCGCTGCTCTCTCGGGGCGCCGGTATGCCCCCCTGTTTGCCGCATTGGCGTTCGTCAGCCTAGTGCACGTCGCCACCATCGCCGAGGAGGGGCGCTACAACCTGGTGGTCATGCCGTATGTCATGATTCTGGCGGCGGCAGGGCTGGGGTGGCTGCTGCCGGGGTCACTTGGGGCGGAGGCTGAGGGGCCGCCGAACTGCTCCGCCTGAGCGAGCAGCGCAGGAAGAGCCGGGGCGAGAGAGGGCTGCTGTCGCATCCACAGGACAAGACCCGCCAGCATTTGTCTCCCCCATCATCCAAACCTGCACCCAACAGCGGCCGGAAAGAGTCTTGACAACAATATTGTCAAGGTATATATTAGTTGTGCGCGCAACCAAAGCCCGACCAGTGGGGCGCTGCCGACGGGGCCACCGTGTTCTCGATGGGCGGCGTCGAACTCGCACTCGGTGCGGCGAGATCGGTTGCAGGGCAGGCGGCGCGTGCTCAAATCCAGGGGAGGTATGAATCCCAATGCCTAAGATCATAGGAATTGACCTAGGTACCACTAACTCCGTGGTCGCCGTAGTGGAGGGCGGCGAGCCGCACGTCATCACGACTGCCGAGGGCGGCCGGCTGTGCCCATCGGTGGTGGCCTTCACCCGGACGGGAGAACGGCTGGTGGGGCAGCCGGCCAAGCGCCAGGCGGTCATCAACTCGGAGAACACCGTTTACTCCATCAAGCGCTTCATGGGGCGGCGCTATGGGGAGGTGCAGCGCGAGCGCGAGATGGTGCCATTCAAGGCGGTGGCCGGGCGCAACAACATGGCGGTAGTGGATATTCAGGGCACGCAGTACGCGCCGGAAGAGATCTCGGCGATGATCCTGCAAAAGCTGAAGACAGACGCCGAGGCCTACCTGGGCGAGAAGGTGACGCAAGCGGTGATCACCGTGCCCGCATATTTCAACGACGACCAGCGCGCGGCGACTAAGAACGCGGGGGAGATCGCCGGGCTTCAGGTGATGCGGATCATCAATGAGCCGACCGCGGCGTCGCTCGCCTATGGCTTGGACAAGAAGGCGGAGGAGACGATCCTGGTGTGGGACCTGGGCGGCGGCACGTTCGACGTGTCGGTGCTCGAGGTTGGCGAAGGGGTGTTCGAGGTCAAGTCCACCAGCGGCGACACCCACCTGGGCGGCGATGACTGGGACGAGCGCCTGGTCAACTACGTTGCGGACCAATTCAAGCAGGAGCAAGGCATTGATCTGCGGGCCGACCGCCAGGCGCTTCAGCGCTTGCGTGAGGCGGCAGAGAAGGCCAAGATCGAGCTTTCCACGGTGGTGCAGACCAGCATCAACTTGCCCTTCGTCACCGCGGATCAGACCGGGCCCAAGCACCTCGATATCAACATCACGCGCGCCAAGTTCGAGGAGCTAACCGCGGACCTGGCGGAGCGCTGCATCGGCCCCTATCGCCAGGCGATCGCTGACGCTAAACTCTCGGAGCAGGATATTGACGAGGTCATCCTGGTGGGCGGGGCGACGCGCATGCCGGCGATTCAGGAGCTGGTGCGCAAGCTGACCGGCAAGGAGCCGAACAAGAGCGTGAACCCGGATGAGGTGGTTGCGGTGGGCGCCGCCATCCAGGGCGGCGTGCTTGGCGGCGAAGTGCGCGAAGTGGTGCTGCTGGACGTGACCCCGTTGTCGCTGGGCGTGGAAACCCTGGGCGGGGTGATGACCCGGCTGATCGAGCGCAATACCACCATCCCCACGCGCAAGAGCGAGACCTTCACTACCGCGGCCGACGGCCAGACGGACGTGGAGATCCACGTCTTGCAGGGCGAGCGCGAGATGGCGCGGGACAACCGGACGCTTGGGCGCTTCCACCTGACGGGGATTCCACCGGCGCCGCGCGGCATTCCGCAGATCGAGGTGACGTTCGATATTGACGCCAACGGCATCGTGAATGTGAGCGCCAAGGATATGGGCACGGGCCGCGAGCAGAGCATCACCATCACCGGCTCGGGTCAACTCGGCAAGCCGGAAGTGGAGCGAATGGTGCGCGACGCTGACGCGCACGGAGAGGAGGACCGCCGGCTGCGCGAGGAGGCGGAGGCGCGCAACCGCGCCGATTCGCTGGCATATACCACGGAAAAGACGCTGCGCGACCTGGGGGACAAGGCGCCGGCGGACCTGCGCCAGGAGCTTGAGGGCAAGGTGAAGGTGCTGCGAGAGGCGGTGGCGGCCAATGACATTGGGCGCATCCGCAGCGCGAGCGATGACCTCCAGCAGGCATCGTACCGGCTGTCCGAGATTCTCTATCGCCAGACCGCGGGCGCCCAGGCCGGCGCGGGGGGCCCGGAGCCGCAGCCGGAGCAGCCACCCCAGGGGGGCGAAGACGAAGGCGTCATAGACGCCGAGTACAAGAAGAGCGAATGAATGGGGGTATCCACAGCTTGCGCAGATTCTAATCCGTGTCATCTGCGAAACGGCTAGGCTCCGACAAGTGGCTAAGTCCGACTTGTCGGACCGCCATGGCGGCCCGCAGGGTCTAGCCATCGGAGCCGCCGTGGCGGCATACGGCCTAGCCATCTGCGGATATTCAGGTTTTACTAGAGATTGTTAGCGGCGAAGCGGGAGGATCGGGATGGATCTACGGTGGTTTCCGCTGGAGGATATGGCCAACCTCCGCGACCGCATCAATAGCATTTTCGAGGAGCACGTCCGCGAGCACCTGCGGCCGGCGGCCGGGGAAGCGCGGGAATGGGCCCCCCGCGTGGACATCTACGAGACCGAGGCGAGCCTGGTGTTCGAGTCCGAGCTGCCAGGCTTGAGCCGCGATGACATCGAGATCGAGCTCGACGGGGACCGGCTGACGATCAAGGGCGCGCGAAAACTTCCTGAAGGGCGGGAGTGTATGCGGGTGGAGCGGCTCTACGGGCCCTTCCGCCGCTCGTTCGCCATCGGGGTGCCCATAGAGCAGGGCGGGGTGACGGCCGCGTACCGCGATGGAGTACTGACCGTAACCTTGCCCAAGGCCAAGCAAGCACAAGCGAGACAGGTCAAGGTGAAGGTGGAATAGCAGCGCTCGCTGCGCGCGGTGCTGGAAACGTGAATGAACCGCAAGGATTTCTATAAGACCCTGGGCGTTAGTCGCAGCGCCACGGAGAAGGAGATCAAGCAAGCGTACCGGCGGTTGGCGCGCAAGTATCATCCCGACGTCAACCCCGGGAATAAGGACGCCGAGCGCAGGTTCAAGGAGATCAGCGAGGCGTACGAGGTGCTCAGCGACCAGGAGAAGCGCGCGCAGTATGACCGCTTCGGACACCTGGGGGACGCCTGGCGGCGGGTGCAGCACCCGGGTGCGGGCGGCGGCCCGGATGAACAAGTATGGCAAACCTTCGACTTCGGCGGCGGCGAGCGACCCGGCGTCGGCGACCTGTTTGAGATGTTCTTCGGCGCTGGCCCTGGCAGAACGGGAGCGCGGGCGGCGGCGACGATGGCTAAGGGACAGGATCTGCACCAGGAGGTGGAGATCACCCTTGAGGAGGCAGCCTCGGGGACGCAGCGCAGCGTGGTGATAGCGACGCCCAACGGCAAGACCAAGCGGCTGGAGGTCCGGATCCCGTCCGGGGTGCGCGAAGGCGCAAAGGTTCGCGTTGCCGGCGAAGGGGGCCCGGGCATCGGCGGGGGACCCGCGGGTGATGTGTATATCATACCGCACATTCGCCCGCACCGCCTGTTCGAGCGCAAGGGCGATGATCTGCACACCGAGGTGGCGGTGACCTTCCCCGAGGCGGCGCTGGGGGCGCAGGTGGAGGTGCCGACCCTGTGGGGAGGTGTCGCGATGACGGTACCCGCGGGCAGCTCTTCCGGGCGCACGCTGCGGCTGGGGGGCCTGGGGATGCCCAGGCTGCGCGGGGACGGCAAGGGCGACCTCTTCGTCAAGCTGCGCGTAACCGTGCCCAAGCACCTGACCGATGAGGAGCGCAGCCTCGTCGAGCGCCTGCGCCAGCTACGGCCAGAGAACCCCCGACAAGGGCTGCGCAGTTGACTTCCGTCCCGCCCGGCGCGCCGGCGGCGAGGGAGTGCGGTAGATATGGCAACCAGAAACGAGGCTGAGGAGCCGGTATATGTAATAAGTATTGCGGCCAAGCTGCTGGAGGTGCATCCGCAGACCCTGCGGCTGTACGAGCGGCTGGGGCTGGTAGCGCCCGCTCGCAGTGGACGCAACATCCGCCTCTATTCGCGGCGCGACCTGGAGCGGGTGCGCCGCATCCAGCACCTGACACAGGATATGGGAGTAAACCTCGCAGGTGTGGACGTGATCCTCGACCTGCTGGAGAGGATGGAGCGGGAGCGAGAGGCGGTGGCGCGACGGATGATGCAGATCCGGCGCGAGCTGGAGCAGCGGATCGCCCGTATGCGGGAGGACCTGGAGGCGGATCTGCGCCGCCAACTGGAGCAGGAAGCGACGGTGAAAGGCTGAGCTATGGACCTGAGCAAGTTCACCGATAAGGTGAGAGAAGCGCTGCAGATGACAGCCGAGATCGCGCTGCGCTACCGCCACACCCAGGTGGATACCGAGCACCTCCTGCTCGCGCTCCTGGAGCAGCGCGATGGAACCGCGGCGATGATTCTGCGCACCGCGGGCAAGGATCCGGGGGCGATCAAGACTCAGGTCGAGAACGCGCTTGCCCGCGCGCCGAAGGTGCAGGTGAGCGGGGCCGGCGGCAGCCAGGCGCAGATCTACGCGACACCAAATCTCGACTACCTTCTGAGGGAGACCGCGTGGCAGCAGGCGCAGCGGTTGCACGACAACCTTATTGCGACCGAGCATGTCCTGCTGGCGCTGCTGGAAGCCCCCGGCGGCGCGGGTCAAATCCTGCGCAGCACGGGGCTAACCCAGGATGAGGTGGATCGCGCTCTGTTGCAGATTCGCGGCGGCAAAACCGTCACCGACGAGGGGGCGGAGGCGACCTACGCGGCGCTGGAGCGCTACAGCCGCGACCTGACTGAGATGGCGCGCAAGGGTGAGCTCGACCCGGTGATTGGCCGCGAGGAGGAGATCAAGCGGCTGATCCAGGTCTTGAGCCGGCGCACCAAGAACAACCCGGCGCTGATCGGCGACCCCGGGGTCGGCAAGACTGCGGTGGTCGAGGGGCTGGCGCAAAAGGTCGCCGCGAACCAGGTGCCCGAGAACCTCAAGGGCAAGCGCGTGATCGCGCTCGACCTGGGGGCGATCGTCGCCGGCTCCAAGTTCCGGGGTGAGTTCGAGGAGCGCCTGAAAGCGGTGATGGACGAGATCCGCAAGGCCAAAGGCGAAATCATCCTGTTCATTGACGAGCTGCACACGGTGGTGGGCGCCGGGGCGGCGGAGGGCGCGATTGACGCCGCCAATATGCTCAAGCCGGCGCTGGCCCGCGGGGAGCTTCAGTGCATCGGCGCGACTACGCTCGACGAGTACCGCAAGCACATCGAGAAGGATTCGGCGCTGGAGCGCCGCTTCCAGCCCGTGTTCCTGGAGGAGCCAAGCATCGAGGAGACGATTGAGATTCTGCGCGGCTTGCGCGATCGCTATGAAAAGCATCACCAGGTCAAGATCGAGGACTCGGCGCTGGAGGCGGCGGCGAAGCTCTCGGCGCGCTACATCACCGACCGCCATCTGCCCGACAAGGCGATTGACCTGGTGGATGAGGCGGGCGCGAAGAAGCATATCGAGACCACCTATACGCCGCCGCAGATCAACGAGCTGGAGGGGCGCATCGCGCAGCTCGAATCCGAGCGCGAGAACGCCGCCATGGCGCAAGATTACCAGCGCGCGGCTCAGCTCAAGCAGGAGATCGAGTCACTGCGCGCATCGCTCAACGAGCAGCGCGCGGCGTGGGACGCCGACCGCGGCGGCGCCGAGGCCGCGGTGACAGAGGAGGACATCGCGCAGATCGTCTCCGGCTGGACCGGGATACCGGTGTCGCGCATGTTCGAGCAGGAGGCGCAAAAGCTGCTGGAGATGGAGCGGCGCCTCCACCAGCGGGTAGTGGGCCAGGAGGAGGCGATAACCGCGGTCTCGGAGGCCATCCGTCGGGCGCGCGCCGGGCTCAAGGATCCCAAGCGCCCGATCGGCTCCTTCATCTTCATGGGGCCGACCGGCGTGGGCAAGACCGAGCTGGCGCGGGCGCTGGCGGAGTTCCTGTTCGACGACGAGGAGGCGATGGTGCGCCTGGACATGTCGGAGTACCAGGAGCGGCACACGGTGTCGCGGCTGGTGGGCGCGCCGCCGGGATACATCGGCTATGAAGAGGGCGGGCAATTGACCGAGGCGGTGCGGCGCCGGCCCTATCGCGTGATCCTGTTCGATGAGATCGAGAAGGCGCACCCGGACGTGTTCAACGTTCTGCTCCAAATCCTGGAGGACGGCCGCCTGACCGATGCCGGCGGGCGCACGGTGGATTTCAAGAACACGGTCGTCATCATGACCTCGAACATCGGGACCCAGTGGATGAAAGCCGCCTCATTGGGATTCAGGCCGGAGCAGGAGCAGGCTGATTTCGAGGCCATGAAGACGCGCATGCTGGAGGAGCTGCGGCGCATCATGCGGCCCGAGCTGCTCAACCGCATTGACGAGATCATCGTCTTTCACCCGCTCACCCGCGAGCAGATCCGCCGGATCGTGGACCTGCTCGTCAAGCGCGTGGAGCAGGAACTGAAGGAGCGCAAGATCTCGCTGGAGCTGACCGCGGCCGCGAGGGAGCTGCTGGCTGAGGTCGGCTTTGACGAGGAGTACGGGGCGCGGCCGCTGCGACGCACCATCCAGCGCATGGTCGAGAACCCCATCTCCAAGGGCATCCTGGAGGGCCAGTTCCGCGAGGGCGACACGGTGGTCGTGGATGTCGAGGACGGCCAGATCGCGCCCAAGCTGCTGGTGCCGGCGCGGGCGGAGACAAGAGACTGAACCGCCGAGCCCGCCCCGCCTAGTGCTGTCTTGTATGTCTGTTGTTCCCTCGATGCCGCCGCGAACGCGGCTCGAGACCCCTCTCCCTTTCAGGGAGAGGTTGGGTGAGGGTGATCCCCTATGGAACAGCGGTCTCGCAAGAAAGCACTAGGCTGCGGAGCCCGGGGAACGCAGAGGACGCGGAGCAAGAGCGATGTGGCACCGCGAGTTTACCGCGTGGCTCCGCAGCGCTGGGCTGTGCAACATGCCTATCCGGACGTGGGTTCCCTTCGACAAGCTCAGGGTAAACTCCGCCGAACCATGGCAGGTCGTTTTCCTCCACGAGCACCCAAACTCCCTGGCGTCGAAACGGCTCGCGGCAGGGGGATGTACAGGTAGATCCTTACCCCTCAGGCGTTGGATTTCCTTTGGCAGCAGAATATGCAAATGGTCCTCGAGCAAGACCGAGCGCCAGACGACGATACGCGGATTCACTTGGGGTGTGATCTG
>Ga0315289_10005666_pt1 | contig 18416 bp, 30 predicted proteins | sample YL17G11_40_MG_FD_203452 | JGI IMG/M metagenome (GOLD analysis project Ga0315289, IMG submission 203452) | Sediment microbial communities from Yellowstone Lake, YNP, Wyoming, USA - YL17G11_40 | ecosystem: Environmental > Aquatic > Freshwater > Lake > Sediment | place: USA: Wyoming | collected...
ACAGGGATAGAATGTTCAACCTTGCCTGTTATTATGTCATCAAGGATGACAGTTCTTATTTCCTTTATCAATACGGTGGAACTTATGGCGGTATGCTCTCAGATACAAACAATTGGTGGTTTGGGTTGATGGGTGTGGATATGGGAACTCCGACTGACACTGCCAATAATACTGGTGGCTGGGTTTGGGAACGACCCTTTACAAAGGGTTACGTTATAGTCCGATTGGCAGATGGACTCTTAAACTTTGGTGATCCGCTTCTTTATGACTTGCCAGGTTATTATTTCAGACTTTATGCAGATGGAACTGCGGGTGATTCTACAGATACCGTTACTCTTAACAGGGGACAGGCGTTTTTTGGTCTATCTACAACAGAGTATGAACCACCGGTGGATTCCATAATTCAGTACGTGGTCCATAAAGAGACTACGACAACATCCTTTACCGTGAGAGATTCACTCATCACAATTCCTCCTACACCTGATAGCGCCCAACTTTGGATAGCCACCCTGCACTCCTTTGCCGACTCAACCAAGAAGGCTCGTTTCGGTGCAGTTATAGCAGGAAACCTACAGGCAAGCGGACTGGTAGAAAATACTAAATATTATTTCAAGTGCGCAGGCTGGAAAGATGGTAAGACGGATTATACGGTGCTGGATTCGATTACTACAGAACAGATACCTGCGCCTCCGGATACAACCAGAGGGGGAGTACTCATGTTGCGAAAGAGGTAAGGAAAATTATGCCTAAAAAAAGATTAGATCCTGTTTTAGACAAGGGTTCCGGTATTTTCTTAATTCTTCTTTGCGTTTTTGTGATTCTATTTATGATTTATCATCTCTGTAGCGGCGAGATTAACAACACAATCGCTTATTCGATTTCTAATACCTCCTCGACTGCAGGATGGGATCTGGGACCGGTTAGCTCAAAGACGGTTGCTCAAACGATTAGAGCAACTACGAGCGAGACCTGGTATGGCATTGTAGTTTATTTGGACAGGAAAGGACTTTCTTCCAATGCTGATTCAGTAAAGTTAAGATTCAGGGGGAATAGTTCAGGTGCTTGCACAACTCCGGATACTAATCTTACACCAAAACGAGATTGTTATGTAAAAGTTCTGGATATTCCTGATGGCGATGCTGATGGAAGCACAATGCCACCAGATTCTATAGGCAGGGGGTATGCTATCTGGTTCATCTTCTCCAGCCCAGTAGATGTAACTACCGGATATTGCTATACTCTTTTCTTAAATGCTCCTTATGTTGATGCTAGTAACGACATCAATCAGATAAACGGAAGTAATGGTTATGCTGATGGTTCTTCCTGGGAGCAAACAACGGGTAGCTGGGAAGACCAGGGTACTGATATGGATTTTAGGGTGATCAAGGATAAATATGCCCTGGTGGCTGTGAGGAGATATCCTTTTAATGATAAGGGAGTCCTTGCCATCAGCTCGGACATAGATCATTCTTCTGTTACTTACTTGGATTCACTGCACCGCTGGCTCAATACGTCTCAAAATGTAGGCGGATCCTGGGGCCAGGGATTGAATGGCAGTATAGCGGGAAACGATCTCTGGTTCGGGCGGGCCTCTACTGCAGAATCCGCGGGCACTTATACCAATGACCCGATTCCTTTTTATTTTCACGGGCTGGACACCACTTCAACTTACTACAAGGATACGATCGATAATTATATCTCCAGAAGATGGATGGATACTAATCACGGTTTTGTCAGTTGTGATGGCACGTCCAACTGTGCGGACTCCACCAATGTTTTGAAGTGGCTAAATTACATGCTCGCTCGTTCATCTTTTGACAAGATGTATAGGGCTGGGGTGTGGGTTAATCATGGCACCAGCGGGCAGAACACGATCAATTTTGGATTTACCCCAGGGGAAACCGGACGATTAGGTGATTCTTCGGGCACGGTTTTTCATCATGCCCATAGAACTCTGGCCTCCGGGAGATTCAAATTCCTCTGGAACACAGTCCAGGATCCCGGGACCAGCAGCTCTCAATATCTCCAGTGGATCAACTGGCAGTCTAAAGCCGGAATCGATTCTTTGAACATGAACTGCACTATCTTCGATACCAAGACCCTGAGAGACGGGGTTAAAACATATATGTTCGACCGGATCGGCAGATCTTCCTCTGCTCTGCCCGAATCTCTTTATAAATTTTTCAATAAGAGTGTGGCCAGGCAATGTGTGGACTCTAACTGGGTTTCGCTCATCTATACACACCTTGGTAAAACTAACGGACTAACTTCCGCGGTTAAGGATTCTATCCGGGCGGTTTATGACTCTGCTGCCTCCTGGAAGTTGTGGATCCCGGGTACTAAGGTTCTTTTAAACCAGCAATCCGCTTCTGCCTTCTCTCAGATCACAGTAGACAGGCCTGCAAACTCAAAAAGAAGAATAAACATAACCAGCCTGTACGATTGGTCCTGGGGATCGCACGTGCCCAACCGGGAAGAACTTTATTACCTGACCTTTATCGCTTATGCACCTGAGAGCTTGATCGTTACGATCAATGCTTCTGATACCTTGCGTGACAGCAATATGACTGCTCAGCAGGACGTCCCCACGAATTATAATGACGTGGCCTCCGGGGTCAATCCGAACCGGGCCATGTCCTGGGTGGGAACTTATAACCGCACTGCAGGAAGAAAGACGGTGATTGAGGGCACAGTAGCTGCACCGCCCGGAGTTAGACAAAGAAATCGCCTCATACTTGAGGCAGATGAGCACTGATGAAAAAACTAATTTTAAGTTTATTTTTAGCCCTGATTCTAACCCCGCCACGGGCGGGGGCAGTTGAGAAGGTTTTATACCCCAATGCAAATGGCTCGACTGGTTATCAGGATTTAGCTGCTAAGAGTGCTGGTAATCATTATGTAGAAGTCGATGAATCAGACTCTGCACCCGATACGGGAACTTATGTATATGGTGTGACTCCTTCAGGTGGGGCGACTAAAGAAGAAACTGAAAATATGGAAGATTGTGGTTCACTGGTCAATGGTGATTCTATCCCAGATAATGCGGTTTTTGATAGCGTAAAAGTTCACAATCGCACCAAAGTATCTACTGTTTCGACTGATGCCCCTATGACGATTTTATGGTATAACGGAACAACCGCAGTTGATGTGACCAACATCACACCTTCACTTACTTATGTTGATAATTATGATAAGAGAACCACCAATCTAACTGGTGGGACTTGGACTAAGGCTAATATAAATGCATTACAATGTGGCTGGAAAATATATTCTTATGAAGCAGTATCTGCAACTGTAACTGGAACACTGACTAATCTACATATTTTTTATCATCTACCATCGACTGCTCAAAGATCGCGAACAATAATTAAAGATACAGAGGACACCAAGGGTCTAACCGAAGGAGGACTTATAAGATGAGAAAATGTATTCTAATTCTGGGTTTAATTTTAACTGTCTTTTTACCGCAGCGATTGAAAGCTGATACCTATTTATCCAGTGACAGCCTTCGATTAGGGGTGTCAACTTATGATACTGCTACCTACCAGACCTTAACTAATGCGGATAGCGTGGTGTGGTACCGGATAAATTATAGTGGCACTCGCCAGCGAATAGGAGCACAAACCACTGGAAACCAGGAGACTGGAGTTTATTTCTATCTGATCGCAGCCTGCTCTGCCTCGTCTGGCTCTTATGCAGGCTACTATGGTGCTTATGCAAAAGCTTACGGGTCCGCTAAAACTGCCGCCAATACCAGGTGGACATGGAAGGCAGTTCCCGGATCCGGATTGAGATTATTGGGCATTAACGATAGCACCCAAATTTATAATACCCTTGCAAAGGTAAGCGCCGATTCACTTTTTGCCAAAACCGGAATAGCGAGAACGTGGACTCTCCGGGGATTATATCTTAGGGGCACAAGTGGCTCTGATACCGGTTTCGTAGCTACGGGATTTGGTGGCGGACCAGGTGCAGTATTTTATGGTGGTGCCACTAATGGATATGGCTTGATAACCAGCGGTCAGGGAACGGGTCATGGTATGTATGCTCAGGGTGGCACAACTGGTGATGGTATTTATGCTCAAGGCGGTAGTGGTGCTGGTGCCAATGGTGCTAAAATAGTAGGGATTAACGCGGATGCTCTTTTCTTACAGGGTGGAGGCACTGCCTCTGCCGGACTTTATGCTACTGGCGGAACTAATGCTGATGGCATAAAGGCAGTTGGAACTGGAAGTGGTTCTGGGATTAATGCGGTTCATGGTACAACCGGTTATGACTTCCTGGGGAATATTCAGGGCAATTTGTCAGGATCAGCGAATTCTGTTATTACCCGGGTTCATATCTACAGTACTGATACCACAAGGGTTGATCTCTCTAACTCTTTTGGCACACTCGCAGCTGCAAACTACTCGGCAACCTTCTGGCATTATGTGGCGATCTATGCTGATTCAGGTGCAGCAGGAGGAACCGGCTTATGGACACAGGCTCAGATTGATTCAATGCTTGAACTCCGAATTAGATACTCCGGTGATAGCTCCAATGTTGCATTGCATGAAGGTGATAGTGTTCCTGCCTATTTGACCCCCGGTGATTCACTCAAGCTTGCCACGATCAATGGAAGAGTAGATGCCACTGTTAGCTCACGATCCACATTTAATCCGGCCACTACCCGGGTACACGGTTACAACACAGATACCACCAGGGTTGATCTCTCTAATTCTTTTGGTACACTTACAGCTGCAAACTACGCAGCAACTTTCTGGCACTATGTGGCAGTCTATGCTGATTCAGGCGCGATAGGTAGTGGGGTTTGGACAGCAGCAGAGCTGGATAGTATTATGAAAGGAAAGTGGAGATACTCAGGTGACAGCTCGAATGTTCTCTTGGCTGAAGGCGATACTGTCCGGGCATATCTTGCCCCTGCTGATTCAGCAAAGCTTGCTGCGATCAAAGCTAAAACCGACAAAATGAAATTTTACGGGACTGCTCCGAATGACAGTGCGATTTACTCTTATGGTATAAATGCCACGGGCACAGCTCCAACTGCTTATCAAAATGCCCAGGCACTTGTTCATTATCCCCTGGATTCTACCTTTACTCAATGGCTCCTTGGGTGGTATGTTCATTCAAGACTTGATACCAATATGGCCAGTCGATCTACATTTAATGCGGCCACTACACGGGTTCACGGTTACAACACCGATACTTCCCGGGCTGATCTCTCTAATTCTTTTGGCACGCTTGCAGCTGCTAACTTTGCGGCAACCTTCTGGCATTATGTGGCGATCTATGCTGATTCGGGAGCATTCACAGATTCAGTAACGGCCGTAGGTAGGATATCAACAAATCTTGATAAAACCAGTTATGGGTTATCTGCGCAGGAAAGAGTTTATCTCTGGACCGAAGATACTACCGGCTTAGCTACTGGCTGGGCGCAATTCTTTAAGGGACGTCTGAATGCCAACATCAGTACCCGGTCGACCTTTAACCCTGCGAGCGATTCAGTTATCCAGAAATTCGCCAGCAAAGCCTCTCAGGCAAGTATTAATGCTGACAGCCTGAATACCAGATATACTTTATCTCAGCTTCTGGTCATGGCGAAGATCCTGAACGGCGGACAATACCGGCAGAGGTATTATCGCCCGGCAGCTACCGATGCCCCTGATTCTTTAAGAATTTTCAGTGGGGCAACTGTAGTGGCAAGGCAGCTCTACTGGTACAACGCCTCGGGTAAGCTTGACAGCGTGAGAACTTATAGCTATTAAGGATATCCATGGGTTCAGATGACGGAACAGCAGTAGGAACAGGCGGACGAGTAGATGGTGGAGGCACTGGTGTAGGTACCGGTGGACGAGTATCAGATACAGATACCGGAGTACCAGCTGCACCAGCAGTAATTCGCAAAGCGCCCTGGTATGGAGAAGACAATGTTATGCTTGACCAGTAAAACAACTGTTGCCCAACCCAGAGCCTATTCTCTGGGCCCAGGTGGGAAATTTACAAAGCCACCCGGCTTACGTGGGCAACAGTAGGCAAGCTCAGGGCGGTTACTTAGGACCGCCCTGGGAGAGTTTCTCGTTCAGAGCTTTGAGCTGAGAATTGCAAGCTCTGAGTAGTCCAGTATGTCTAACTTGGTTAGACCAAGTAACTATGAAGCAGATGACCAGAATAATTATACCGCCGGTGATGAGGCGTTCCAAGTCAGACTGCAAATTACTAAAAAGAGAGTTTAGTTGAATGGTAAGATTGTCCAAAAATTGTTTGGTGGTGAAGATCACAAGTATCACCTCCTTTAAGTAGGTAAGTATATGTATGCTAATATAAAAAATGAACTTGTCAAGTCCTATTCCTCTGGATTGGGACAGATAGAGAAAGACCCGGGCACTACTGAGCCACAGGCAGGCTCTATATTCGTTTTCATATACAGCACTGCGGGGAGCTTAGCCACAAAGCCCTTGAATGAAGCATTTGCAGAGATGATGAAACAGGGCAAGGGCATATTTGATCGGAATTTATTTGGCCCACAGATGTACGAGGTAACAGGTGTAGGATTTAGTAATGGAGAGATTAGGATTTGGGTGAAGTTTTATACTGACCTGGGAGCTTATTTCGGATTCATTCATTACTCTTTGGCAGCATTTGTAGGCGGATTTGATAAGATATTAGCAAAACATCTGGGTAACGGTGTTGCGAATTTTAAGGGTGTCTATCAAATGAGCGGGACAAGTAAAACAGTCTCTGGTTCAATAATCTGGGATGTCTTAAGACCGATTCTTCCTTATGCCGCTGCGATCGGTGCGGCGTATTTTTTGATCCCGCCGATAATCCGCGAGCTGAGGAAAAAACAATAGGTGGTGGTCAAAATCGCTATGATCTAACGGATATCAGCTGGAGCTGAGGGCGATCGACCACAAAATATAGAAATTGAAGGAGGTGATACGATGCAACCGATGCAGATAACCATTTATAAGACCTGGCTGCCATTTACTGTAAAAGTAGTAGGTGACACAGACGAGGTCCTATTTGAGCAGGTGGTGGATTTTCCGAAAAAAGTAGATAATCCTCCGACTCCGAAGTCTGATACTGAACCCACAGAGGAAAAGTAGATGCAGAGACCAAACTTAATCATCACTCTGAAAGCCTGGATCAAAGATGATCCGGTTAAACAGGAGCAGCTCCTGGTCAAAGTTGCCAGGGCGATAAAGGATATCCCCGAGCTTTCGCTCGGGCCAATTTACAGTGACATAACCCCAAAACTTAAAGGAGGTGGTAAGTATGCACATAGACCCAACCGTAAGTAATCTTATCTTGGGTGCGCTGGCTATTGTTTTCAGCTTCTTCGTAAAGAAGCACATCAATAGCACGACCGACAAAAACCGCGCGACTCTTTACACGCAAATCGCAGGGGATATAGTTTCCCTGATCGTTCTGAATAATCCGAATCTTCCCTGGCAAGAAGTAATGAAAGATGCTATCGCTCAGATACGGGCGCAAATAGCTGACATCCCTGAAGATGTCGCTAAAAGGGCAGTGGCAGGAGCACTGTACGATAAGGGCGTAATCGCATTAAAAACCGAGGCTGGTAAATAATGGGTTTCTGGGATACTATTCGCAATCTAAGACCGCAGGACGTGCCCCGCTGGGAAAAGTTAGATCTGAATTTGATCCGGTGGGTTGATCAGTTGATCACCAATTTAGGCGTGACTACCTGGGTGATCACCTCCACCTTCAGAACTTCGGAGGAAAATGCTGCTGCCGGCGGAGATTCTAATTCACGTCATCTCACTGGCAAGGCAATGGATATCGTCTTCAAGGGAGTGTATCCGCTGCACGTGGTAGAGGTGGCAAGAACCATGCTCTGGCCTGGCGGAGTCGGAGTCCAGTATCCTACCGGCGCAATCCACCTGGACCTGCGCTCGAGCGGTCTTTATCTCTTCGGTGAGATTGTGGAGATGGTCGAAGGCGTGGCTAAGAAAACCTATGTTGCTTTTGCCCAGGTCCTGGACCTATTCATAAAAAAAAAAGAAGTGGCGATAGCGGGGATAGCCGGGTTACTGCTCCTGTGGCTCCTGTTGAAATAAAACCGGTGGAGCCGAAGCCAGTGCCCCGGTGGAAAACGTTACTTGAGATGATCTTAAAATTTTTCAGGAGAGGCTGATGTCAGAGAAAGAAAAAAAGAGGCCGCTAACCTTCACCCTCGATGAGGGAGAGCTAACAGATCTTGAATATCAAAAAAGCCTGGATGAGTTTTTCGGAGATGAAGAGGCGATCGAATACCGGGTCGAGCGGATCAGGCCCAAGGGTGAGGGGATCGAGGGATACCTGGGTCTGCATTCTTCGCCTTTTACTTTTGAGGATCTCAAATCCCTGTACGGCGGTGGGGTTTACCGGATCGTCAAGCAAAAAGCCGGCGGCGGCAAAGCAGCCTTGCTCGGTGCGAAAACTGTTACAGTTGCTGGAGTGCCTAAAGTTACGTCACAGGATAATCAGGATAAGTTTTCTCCGCACGAAGATCTCCGCGCAGAGATCAGGGCACTCCGGGAAGAAATTAATAAGCCCAAAGGCAACACGGTTTTCACTCCCGATTTTGTGCAGGAGCTGGTAACTGCCAAGCTGCTTCTGGACAAGGGGAACAATGGCGGTACTAATAATGAGCTGATCAAGATGCTGGTTGCATCCGGGGATAAAAAGTTTGAAGGGTTACTTGAAGGCATCGAGCTTGCCAAAACTTTAGACCGGGGAGGGACTGAAGAGGAGCCCTCATCCTGGATAGAAAAACTTGGCTCGATTGTAGCCCAGTATCTTGAGCGAAAGAATGTCGAAGTCAGCACCGTAAAGCGCTCTCCCCAGAGTGTAGATGGTGCTCAAATTAAAGTAACCCCGACACCACAAAATCCGGAGACACCAGAACAGATGCTATGGAAAAATCTGATTGAAGAGCTAACCGATATCATCCTGGATGGTATCGAACAGAAAGTCCCAGCGGCCGAGGTGGCAACTGAGATCAAGACTACTGCTGGCTCATTTTTACTCTCGCTGGTCCGCAACCTTGGTCCGGACCAGATGCTCAGTTTTCTCGAAAGCCGGTATGCGGATGATCCAGATGTTATGGCACATTTAAAGAATCCCGAAACCCGGACTTATCTAACCCAGATCTTAGAGGAACTAAAAAAATGAGAGAGGTTAATCTTTTCTTAGGTCGCCCTGAACGGCGACTCCATTCATCCTTACCAAAATAGATGAGTGGATAGGGGGGAGATGCAAGCGACCTGCTCCCCCCGCCTCTCTAAAATAAAGGAGGATTCTATGAAAAAATGTCCTGTATGTAAAGGCGAGGGCAGATTCCTGAAAGTGATTGATCCAGGTGGACAGTACAGAACTGTTGTTTGTATGGTCTGTGATGGCAAGGGAGAGGTTGGCCAAATCCCTCCACCATTTATCATTAAGGTCCCCTGTCCACAGTGCGAAGGCTATGATTTAACATTCCATAGTGAAGACCCTCCACATAAACATACTTCCTGTCCAGTTTGTCTCAACAGAAGAAGTGTCAAGGTTAGAGTGCCCCGTATAACGCGGGAGGCGATTCGTGCCTAAAGAAAATGAAGAACTCTTTTGTCCCTATATGTGCGGGCTGGCGATTGTGATCAGGGATATCACTAATCTCCTAATGGGAAATCCTAATGTTGCTCCGGCTGGGCAATTGAAAATGCAGGGAACACCGGCTAATTATCCCATACCCTGTCTGCGGGAAAAATGCGGGGACAAACGCTGTCCCTCATCCAGAGGAAAAAATGCAAGCGACGATTGAATACCATAAGTTTGGTCCGGTCGATCCAGTTTCGACCGAAATTATAGATAGCATTCAGGGTTTTAGAATTAGTTGTGAAAACGGAGTCGCGAAGAGGATTTATATTAAATCCGAAGACCACTCTGAGCGATGCTTTATATTTGACCACCTGAAGGGGATCATCTTTACATTTAGCGGCTCCACTAACTACGAAGTGGCACTTGAATTTTTCTCAATATAGACAAAAAGGAGGAGACTTGATTCTTTATAGCATCTGTTTTATCGCGGGGTTATTTGTGGGAAGCCTGGGCTCATATCTGGGCCACCCATCCAACATCAAAGAATGGGCCGGCAAAATCTACAAGGAGAGATCTGCACGTTTGCAGTGCGAAGCTCAGTTAAAAGAATTGAAAAAACCCTTTTAGTCAAAGGAGGCAGGAATGATTAGGTCCCCATAAACCCGACCGCAATAGAAGCTCTACAGTCAACGATCTCTTGTTGGTTAGACTATCTGGACGTTGGATTTCAACCTTTAAACAATAATTAATGGCCTCACCTAAAAAGCTGGTAATCGACCATTTTTTGGAACCACCGATGATCCACCTTAAGACGGCTGAACAAAAGCTCTTCTACGCCGGGCTGAGGGCTTGCTCAGATTGTGAAGGGATCGTACCCGAGAACATCGATCGGCTACGCCTTTCCATATTTGCAACCCCAAATCTCCGCAACGAAGACCTGATTAGTAACCTGTCTTTCATGAATAGGATCGGGGCCATCTATCGTTACAAGGCAGAAGGAGAAAAGTTCATCATCCTGCCGCATCACTTTTCACTTGAAGGTAAGCTGTCCTACTTTTCTCCGACTGAATATCCGCGTCCGCCCAGGGAGTTCTATTTAAAACATCCACAATATAGTAGGAGGTGGAAAGTCTATCTGGATAGAGTACAAAAATCCGCAGAGGGTGGAAAGCACCCCTACTCCCACCCTCTCCTCGACACAGAGGGGGGGGGTAGGGGGGGGGTAGGGGGGGGGGAGGGTATACCGCAAAAGCTGAGACCAGTGCTGGAGCGGTCTTTCAAGAACCATAACATCCCTTATGATCCCTTAACGTTAAAACCGTTAAACGTTTCGCATAGCGAAAAAACGTTAAACGTTGGTGGTAGTGATGAGGGGAAGGGATCCGTTAAGGGGGTGATGAGAGAAAAAAGGGAAAGCCCGAAAGGGGAAAAGGAGCAAGCGGGGGAGATCACCCTTGATCGCATCCTGGCGGTCTGCGGCGATGAGCACTCTAAAAAATTTTACAACCTAGTCCTAACGCGATGTCCGCAAAAGATGGTCCGCACCGCATTCATCGAAACACAGTGCGTCATCCAGGAGAAAAAGTTAAGGACCACACCGGGGAGATATTTCACTGGATTGATTAAGAAGTTAGCCGCAAAAGAGAGGATAAATTTAGATGGGAGCAAAAGAAGCCTCACAGATTGATCACTGCAAAGAATGCGACTACCGGTTAGCTAAAATTTGTGATCCACTCAAGAGGGGTAAGACTTTCAGGCACTGCCCGAATAAGCCACAATCAAAACCTAAAGGAGAGGAGAAGAAAAAATGGGAGCAGAAGAGTTTAAATTTGGGGATAAGGTAAGGCCACGTCTCTTGAGAGGTCAAAAAGAATTAATTCTCGAGAGTGGTGCGAGTGTAATGGTTAATTTTGATAAATGTATTGTAGTGGGAATTTCAGAAAATATGGGTACGGCAGCTATAGTGGTAGAAGGCACAGAAAAACCGTTGATTTTTTCGGCCGGCTTTATTGAGAAGACAGATTTTTAAAGGAGAGCTTCGATGAGAGATGGTGTATTAAGGCCAGACATCAAGCGGCTTTGCGGCACTCGAAAAATAGGGCATCTTTATCTGATCGGTTTTCCTAACATTGATCCCTGTCACGCGCTGCCGTTTCCGCTGGTCAAGTGTCCGGTATGCGGTAACGGGTTCAAATTCTTTCGCGGGATAAAATTCAACCTCGATCCGGAGCTGCTGTTCGGGGATGCCTGTGCAAAAGCAACCATACCTACGATCAGCTCCTTACATTGTGAAATCTGTTCTGTCTGTTCTCCGAAACACTGGAAAGATGAGGATGACAAATTTGCGCTGATCTGGATCGGGGAGAAATTTTACAGCCCGGAGACTTTTTACCAGGAAGCGTACAGGCATGGAGTATGTCTGAATATATCGAGAATGCCAAAGCAGTTGAAGGGCTTGGAGTGTGATGACTATCCTGAGATTTTTCTTGCGCATAAGAAGGCATGCAACGGCTCGCCAGGAATATTTATGAGCTTTGGTCCGGTAGTCATTCAAAAGCTGGTGCCGGATGATACATTGGTAGAGGAGCTGGAGAAATTAAAAAAAGACGGCATCGAGCCGGTCTTAGTGAATAAGAGCGATCCCAGGCATAAGCCACAACTAACATCACAGGAGGTACTGGTCTGATGGGAAACATCTACACGGGATTTTGTCAGATCTGCGGAGAGCCGATCGACTTTAATAGGGGCCCGCGAAAGCATTGTGACGAATGCAAGTCGGTCTTAAGGTTCGACTACTATCGGACGTGGAGAAAAAAGAGGAAGCCGAGGGATTCCCGCATCATTCCGGGCCGTACAATGTATTCTCTCGCTGGGCTGGTCAGGCTTCCTACTGAAAAATTTCTTAATGTAGTGCAAAGGCAGATCCATGGAGAGGATTTGATCAGAGGAGCCCTTAGATAGAGAGCCTATAAATTATTTTAGGAAACCTTCATTTTTTACTTGACAAACGCAAAGCCGACATATATACTTAGGTTCAAAAGAGGCATATAAAGAGGTCGGCAGGCCATCAGGAAGATGGAACAACAAATCTCACAGCAAGAATCATCCGTTAAATATGTAAACCAATTTTAGTGTAGAGATAGCTTTAGTTACATAATCAGCGTTCTTTGAAATGAAGAAAAAGGCACACAAGCTTATAGGTTAAAAAGGTTTGACTCATTGTAGGACGAGCCGTAATGGAAGCGAGTAATTCAAGAAAACGTCTTATAATAGATAATATGTCCCCGAAGCCCTAAAAATCAGCATTACAGGGCAACGGGTTACAAAGTCAAACAAAAATTTTAATTTGTAAGCAAGTGTAAAAAATACACTTGCTTTTTCATTTATGAACTATCAGATCAAACAAATCCCCTCGGGAGACCTGGGCACAGACGTTACGGTCCAGGAGATGGAAAAGCTGATCAGGGATGGTGTAAAAACCCCCCTGGTCAGGGAGCTGGCACTTGGGCTGATCCGGGGCATCGCTCCCAAGGACTATATGGGCGAGATTTCGAGGATCTTTCAGTGGGTGCAGCAGAACATCCGCTTTACTAAAGATCCTGTCGCCCTGGAGCTCCTACAGTCAGCCCGGAGGCTTTTACAAGGTAAAGCAGGAGATTGTGATGATTTTACCATACTTACATCAGCGTTACTCCAGGCCATTGGACATCAGACCCGTATTAAAACCATTGCGGTCCGGCCTGGGGAATATCATCACGTTTATCCTGAAGTGTTTGTCCAGGGACAATGGCTGCCTCTGGATGCAAGCCACTCGTTGGCCATTCCCGGATGGCAGCCACCTGGAATCCGAAGACAAAAAGTCTACGAAAATTTAGGAGGTACCATGGAAAGTTATGTAAGATCAAACATCGATCCCTATGCGAACTTCTGGAGGGACCTGCAGAAGAACATCCTGAATCGGTTAATCAACGTGAAAGATCTGCAAAAAGGCAAGGAATGGATAAGGCAACAGAAGATTCCAGGTGAGTATATCACCAAGGCCGGGCAGATGATCGACCAGGTGATTCGCTGGATCGAGGAGAACCCGAAGTATGCCAAAGTTCAGTCTCTTGCTGGGATGGATGGCCTGGGAGATTTCTGGGATGACGTTCAGAGCTTCATCAAAAACGTGGCAGAGATCGCCGGCTCGATCTATCAGACTTCGAGCACAGGGCAGCAATCTCAGGTTTATTATCCACCGCAGCAGCAACAGACCCAGACTTATGTTGTGCAGAAGCCCTGGTTTGAACAGCTCCTGGAACCGCCAGCGATTTATTATATCCTGGGAGGATTCGGGCTGTTGCTGTTTGGGCCCAAGCTGCTAAAGTCCCTGAAGGGAAGGTGAAAAAGTGTACGTAGATGTGCAAAATCGAAGAGGATTAGGAGAGATGGGGAGCGCGATCACGGTAGCGGCATCAGTTGTTTCTTTCATCGGCAGCCTGTTTGGGAAAAAGCCCTGGACTTATAGATTAGTTGCTCTGGTGAATCGCCAAGCGATGAGCGGCTTTTTCACCGTGCTTGCCTACCTAAACAGAACTGACCGGATCCAATACTGGTTTAATCTGATCACCACGACCAAGGGAATCGGAATAGACGATGGCCCAAATTATATCCATCAGTTACATCTTGAAACTGTTAAACTCGCAATAGGTGCAGGGATATCGACAGCAGTGCGATATCCCAGCTTTTCAGCCGGAAGTATAGCCCAAACTCTTTATGAAAAGGGCTATAGCAACCCCATAGCTGATGATGGCTCATGGTCTATTCCGGCGGATCTGATACCATCTACAACTCAGACACAGCAGCAGACGCAGCAGCAGGCGCAGCAACAAGTACAAACAGCCCAGGCAAGCATTGTACCATCAAGCATCGGCTCGCTAATCCCAGTTCTGGCAATCGGGGGAGTGGCATTTCTGGTCGCAAAAAAGATGAGGGTGATATGAGCTACATGGGAACTACAGATATCGACAAGAATGGTTCGACTGGCATCGATCTCGTATGGGCAAAGCAGATGATCAATAAATATGGGGTCGTCCTGGGCTACCAGATTGTCAAGGGAGTAAAGACCATTGCCCAGGCAGATGCGGAACTGGCGGCAATGATAGCATCTCGGGCAGCAGGTCAGGCTCCGGGCATCATCAATACGATCGTGAACACGGTGAAGAGCAACTGGCCACTTTTCCTGGTCGGCGGGCTATTGCTCTTTGGACCAAAGCTTTTTAAATCGAGACGGTAATGGCGAATGGGAACGGGAAGACGTTCACTTACCACGATCTATTTGATCAGGTCGAGAAGGTAGAGCAAAGGCTGAATGTGAGGATTGACAAGGTGGAAGATACCTTCACCGACTTTAAGGATAAAAATTTTAAGGAACTGTGTGATCAGATGATCGGGATAGCAATGGAGATGAAAATTTTCAGACAGATCGGGTACTGGATACTATTTGCCTTGGGCGCGAACCTGATAGTTTTTATCCTGCACTGGTTCAATATCCCGAAGTAGCTCTTTGAAAAGAAAATAAAGTACAGCATCGATTCCTCCTTGTTCTGGGTGAACGTGGTCAATGGGATGCCCCAAGAGGGAGCCAGGACTCAGCCCCCGCCTGGCTCCCTCGAAAAGAGGAACGAGCTGAAAGATAAATATCTCCGAGCCTGTCACGCTCGGAAGGTCACCAAGTGGAGCCCCCACGTGAGGGCTTCACTTGAAAAGTTCTTTGAAAAGTGATTTTCCCGAAGCGAGCGGTATCCATCAGTCACATTGCGACCTAAAGGCCTCTCCGTGACTCTTAATCTTCCGCTCCGGACCATCCCACAAGGGACCCAGGCATTAACTATGTCTGCCTGGTGCGATAAGTCGCGTAGACCGTCTTCGGGGCCTTTACACTACTGATTAAGTTGAGGCCTGCATAGTCAGGCTTTCAGGAAGTAGTGTCCTCAAAAGTTTGGTGAACAAAGTTCACCTCCTTTCGAGAAACCAGGGCGGTTATTTGGGACCGCCCTGGGAAAGTTTCTCGTTCAGAGCTTTGAGCTGCTCTTTGAAAAGTAATTTGTTAGCCTGGAGGGCCTGGAAAAAACCTAACTCTGTGAATCCAAGCCCGTTCCTCGCGGAGCCCGGGAACTCAAAGCGATAAAGGTTTGAGTTCTTCCAACTTGGCTCACACCTCTCCGCCCTCCAGGTAACGCGCTCAGCTCTTACTGAGTTTCTCGTTCAGAGCTTTGAGCTGAGAGAGACAAGATTTAGCAACACTGAGGATGGCACCAAGGAAAGTGCCAAGAACGATAAAGGCAACAACAATGATTACCTGGAGTTTTTCAAAATCAGTCATGGAGAGCTCCTTTGTTTATAGGTGAGTTACGGTATGTATAGTAACACAAAAAAAATACCTGTCAAGCCTTATTTCACGGGCTTAGGTCAGATTGAAGTTGACCCACAAAAGACTGCGGCTGCTACAGGCTCGGTCTTTGTATTTATCTTTTCAGCACCAGGTGCGATAGCGACGGATGTATGGAATGCTTTAGGGAAAGACCTGATGCAAATTGGTAAAGAGTGGTGGAAATGGATGTTTGGCACTACACTATATGAAGTTCAGGGTGCTGGATACAGCAATGGTCAAATCCGGATATGGGTAGTTTTTAGGAGTGATGAAAACAGGGCGGTTGCAGAGCTTATTCCAACACTCAAGGCAGTTTTAGATAAATACCTGGGTAAGGGCACCTGTTCTTATCAAAAGACAATTTTAATGTCCGGGCAATCGGCCGAAATAAAGTCCACAGTGGAAAAGGTGATTGAAAGCACTGTGGGAGCAGTGGCAAAAGGTGTAGGAATTGAACTTAAAAAACTTGTGGTGCCGGCTCTCATCATCGCGGGTGCATATTTTTTGATCCCGCCGGTTATTAGGGAACTGAAAAAGAAGTAGCGAGTAGTGAGTAGCGAGGAGTGAGGGAAAGAAATGATAACCTGTAAAAAGTGTGGAAGGTTCGCTGAAGCCAAAAGCATCATCCACTTTCCCTATACGGATGAAGTGAAGGACTTTAAGGTAAAGTGCAGTAGATGTGGCATTATTGATGGCAACTATGATGATTTCTCGGAGCTGCCTTTTGACTTTGTTCAAGAACAGTTAGAGGCAAAAGAAAAATGACTGAAGAGCAGATGCTGGTGGATAGATGCTTTAGAGCTTGGAAAGTTATGATGCATAATTTACTCAGAGCGTGTTTGCTCAAATACCAGGAAGAAAGTGGCCACCGAATTGCCTGGTTAGTATTTCCTCTTGTCGGAGATGTAAGAAACTATGGGTAGTAGCTTTTTGGGAGCGATCTTCTTCCAGGGGAGCTCCCCGAGACACAATAGGTAGGATATCATGAGTGAAGTAAAAGGACAGAAGGACTGGCAAAAGAAGGATCGAGGGGAGAGTAGCGAGGAGCGAGGGAAAAGACCAGACATAAAAAAGCAGACGTTCACAGTGGGTGATCTGCTGATCGAGGTGGCAAGAGTTAAGATGGATCAGTTGTTTGACAATGCAATCAGAGGAGGTCGCAGATGAATCAAAGACCAGGGATGTTTTCGAGCTGGGGCAAAGCGATACAGTCGCTGCTGTTTATTATCGCATGTAGCTTAATCGCCTGGAGTGGAGTCGCCTATGCAGCAATGCAGGGTGTAAGGTACATGCACCGGCACACACACTTTTCAGGTGGGCTGATATCTCTTGTAGTAATTGCGCTACTGGTGTTGGTGTTTTTAAAAATTCTAAAATGGCTGGCAGAGTAAGATGGATGAGTTCGGCGAAAACATACTCGATGAAGAAGAGGACGAATATTCGGAGGTTTTCTGGAATGCCTAACAAGACCGTACACTGCAAGATCTGCGGAACTGGGATATCGGGATCCTCTTTTAAGGAGAGGATGGCTAAGATCCGGAGACACTATAAAAACAAACATCCGAAAGCCTGGACCAGAGCGATTAAAAAAGCGATTGCTACTAAGGCAGGAAAGAAAAACCCGGGTACTGCGGTGAAGGTCATTCGCAAGGCAAAGGAGATGTTCCAGAAGTTTCACCAGTTTGATCCGAGCAAGATCGTGAAGGTGAAAATCAAGAGCCGGCAGATACCCAAGCATTTAGTGGTCTTAGGGCAGCTGGTAGATATAGCCTACAGCTCGGACAAATGGCATAAAGGAAAGAAAGTAAACTATATACACAAATTTCAACAGAGACCATATTTAGCAGTCTCCCCAGGAGGTGATCAGCTATTCATCGTAGGCGGAAAATATAAAGTGAAAGCAGAAGGTATTGTCGGTTAAGGAACCGACAAATTGTTCTTTGAAAATTCGAGAGGCAAATACAAGGTCGCGCTAAAGGGATTTACAATGGAAGAACTTTACCTGATGAACCCCAGACGAAGGCGCAGGAGATCTCACAAGAGGGTAGTACACAGAAAAAGGCACTACCGCAGGAACCCGGGAGCAGAGTTAGCTCTGCTTAACCCGCGCAGAAAAAGAGGGAGAAAGCATTATCGCTCTCACGCGGGGCGCAGGAAACACTACCGCCGGAATCCTGGATTTCTGCCAGGCGGACTTGACCTGACCACAATCGGAGCAGGCGGAGCCGGTGCAGTAGGATCCAGGATGGCAGCTTCTTACTTGCTGCCGCTGCTCGGACAGGCAGATGCCGGTCTAATCGGAGCAGTGGGCACGTTCGCGAGCGGTTTCATTCTCTCCAAGGCAGTGGGAATGCTCCTGAAAAACAAAAAGATCGAGCACGGGATCCTCTTAGGCGCCGGGATCGCCACTCTGGTCAGA
>Ga0315289_10005667_pt1 | contig 18415 bp, 14 predicted proteins | sample YL17G11_40_MG_FD_203452 | JGI IMG/M metagenome (GOLD analysis project Ga0315289, IMG submission 203452) | Sediment microbial communities from Yellowstone Lake, YNP, Wyoming, USA - YL17G11_40 | ecosystem: Environmental > Aquatic > Freshwater > Lake > Sediment | place: USA: Wyoming | collected...
GGACAGGTTCTGAGCCTGTCCCTTCAGCGTGTTCAGAGCTTGCCCTGAGTCCTGCCGAAGGGGCAGGCTCTGGGACGGTCGCGGGATTTCTTCGCGGGAAGGCCAGACTAAACAAAAGGATGTGGATCTCGCGCAGAGACGCGAGGACGCAGAGTAATCCATGAAGCACCTTTCCGCTTGGTTTTCTTCACGATCTCCCCGCTGGTACCCGCAAAGCGCTAAACGCCTCGGTTCCGGCCCAAGGCTTGGCTGGGTCTATCCCCATTCCTCTGCGGTTTCACTGTCAACGGAGAGCAGTCGACCGGCCGTGTTTGTGCAACAGTTGAAAAGGTAAAACACCCCGCGAGCCAGAAATTCTTTATTCCTTCCCACACAAGGAGTTACGCGATTTTTAGATGTCACGCGCGCACAGATTTCCGGCGCGGTTCGTGCAACACGGCCCCTAGGTAGAGGGAGGGTGTGATTTGTGATTGAAGAAGTTTTAAGTGTAAAGTGTCAAGTGTTAAGTCGGGCAAGCCGGGCAGGCAGTCCTTTGGGGGACTCCTACTTCCAACTTTACACTTCACACTTTCGACGGAACGCCGGCCGCCCAGGGACAATCGTGCGAAACGAAGCCAAAAAGTGGTAGTCGGTAGTCAGTAGGCGGTAGGCAGTAGTAAGAACGAACCCAATTTCGTGCGGTCAAATGTGCAAAACGAAGCCAATTCGGCGACGGCCGGGCGGCGTCCGGGGGACGAAACGCGCAAAACAAACCCAATTCCCGGCTACGCCGGGTGGGGCGAGGCCCTGGCGACGGGGGACGTGGGACGAGCGGCAAATGCGCAAAACGAACCCAATTTGTCCAACGGGGCCGGCCGACCATCCCTCGGCCACCCGCCCCCTCCGGCCTCGGCCCTCGTCGGGTCGATTGTGCAAAACAAAGCCAATTGCCCGAAGCGGGGCACCGAGGCGGTGTCCGTCCCGGGCCGGCGCGATGAATCTGGAATCCGCCACCGTGTGCCAGCCGCACCCTTGCGGAAGCGACGGGCAAGCATGGGTTTGATCTCTCGGGGATGAAACAGTATCCTGGGGCACCGTAAGAGTCCTTGGATTTTGAGAGTGGCCGAAGAGCCTGGAAAGAGTGTGCCGCATGCCTGTGTCGTGGAGAACCCGTTTTGCCATGATAACGACAATCACTATCCTGTCCTGCGTGAGCCCAGCGGCGGGGGCTGTAGGGGCGACGCATGCGTCGCCCGTACATCTGCCGGAGCGCGGGCAGGGCTCCCCAACGCAAAACCTCGCGTTGGGGCCCCCCCACCCGTTCCTGGCGTGCATGGCGGACGAGCTGGGGCGGCTGCGGCAGGCGTATCGCGGGCAGGCAGCGGAGCGGGATATCGTGGCGGCGCGCGTGAAAGAGGCCGAGCGGTTCGTCGGCGAGCCGGTCGAGTTTCCGCCGCGCGGGGGGCAGCACAATCAGTGGTACCAGTGCGACAAGTGTGAGATCGCTTTGCGGACCGTCGATGCGACCCACCATCAGTGTCCCAAGTGCGGCAAGGTCTACTCGGGGCCACCCTATGATGACGTGATCTTCAGCCAGCAGCACAGCCGCAACCTCCAGCGGATGGTGACCGCCGCGTGGGCTTACGGGATCTCGGAGGACAAACGCTTCGCCGAATACGCGGCCAAGATCCTCCTCGGCTATGCCCAGCGGTACGAGCAGTATCCCTATCACAGTGCCTCCCTGGACGGCAAGAGCCGCTCCGGCGGGCACCTGTTCGAGCAGACGTTGAACGAAGCCGCCGACCTGGCCGGTGAGATCGGGCCGGCGTACGATCTGATTCACGATTCCGGCGTGCTCTCGGCGGCGGAGCACCAGGCGATTCGGGAGGGTCTGCTATTACCGATGCTGCGGAACATCGACAAGAACAAGACCGGCAAGAACAACTGGCAGACCTGGCACGACGCCGCCCTGATCTGGGGCGGGGCCCTGGTCCGGGACCCGGCCTGGGTGCGGAAGGCGATCGCCGACCCGCAAAACGGCTTTCTCTACCAGATGGGCGTCTCTGTCTCCAAGGAGGGCATGTGGTACGAGAACAGTTGGGGCTACCACTTCTACACGCTGGGGGCCCTGGTCAATATCGCCGAGACGGCCCGGCGGCTGGGCATCGACCTCTGGTCCAACGAGCGGCTCAAGAGGATGTTCACCCTGCCGGTCTACTACACGATGGCCGATGGCATGCTGCCGCGTTTCGGGGATGACACGAGTTCCTCCGTCCGGCGGGTGGGCCGCCTGTTCGAGCCGGCGTATCACGCATACCAGGACCCGCAGATCCTGGCCCTGCTGGGCGACAGGACCAGCTTCGAGAGCCTTCTGCTGGGTCGAACCAGGCAAGCCACGCCAAAACCGGCCGCGTTGGAGAGCATGGTGTTCGAGGATGCGGGACATGCAATCCTCCGGGCCAAGGGCCAAGCGGGCCTGACCGCGGCCCTGACGTTCGGTCCTTACGGTGGCTTCCACGGGCATTTCGATAAGCTCAGCTTCGTCTTTTACGGCTTCGGCAGGGAACTGGGCGTCGATCCGGGCCGGGCCCGCAGCCAGGCGTACCGCCTGCCCATCCACAGCAAGTGGTATAAGGCCACGATCTCTCACAACGCCGTGCTGGTCGACGGGCAGAGCCAAAAGCCCGCGGCCGGCAAGCTGCTACGGTTTGAATCCAAGGACGCCTACACGGTGGCCGCCGCAAGCTGCGACGACGCCTACCCCGGCGTGAAACACACCCGCTGGCTCCTCTTGACCGGGACCTACCTGCTCGCTATCGACAAGCTGCAATCGGACGCGGAACATCGATTCGACTGGCTGTATCACAACAAAGGCCAGAGGCTGGTTTGCGAGGCGGCCACCGAGAGCACGAATCCGGCCGGTGAGGTCCCGGGCGGCGAGTACATCCGCAACGCGCAGCGGGGCACCACCGGTGAGCTCATTCGGGCGAGGTTTGAGGATGCGAGTGTCGCGACATACCTGACGTTGGCCGCCCAGGAAGGCACCGTGGTGACGGCCGGGGAAGGCGTGGGCGGATCAGTGAATGACCGGGTGCCGATGATGACGATGGGTCGCCAGGGGCGAGACGTGTCTTTCGCCGCGGTCCTGGAGCCGGTGCCCGCGGGGGACCAGCCGCAAGTTATCGACGTTCGCCTCGCCGCCACCGGGGAAAGCATGACGGTTACTGTGACATCCGGCCCTCACACCGACAGATTGACAATCCCGGCGGACAACGACGTCACGGTCGTCCTCGGGCAATGATCAGGGAAAGCCGGAAATGAAAAAGGGCTGCGCTTGTTCCTCGCAGCCCTATGTCGTACGACGAGTACTTCTCGCTCACATTCGCTTAGAGCACCTTCCGTACGCGTAGCCAGGAAACCAATCCCGCTCCCATGCTGGCCAGCAGAATTGCACCCGGCGCCGGAACCACCGGCGGAGGCGGCGGAGGCGGCGGAGGCGGAAGGGGCGGCTCGTAGCTGTAGCCGTAATCCCAATGACTCGACGCTTGCAGCTTCGAACTCGTCACGGCAACGTCTTGGTCATTACCCGGTGCCCGGGCCTGCAGGTAGAATCCTGTCGGCGCCAGCCACGCGTCGGGGTCGACCAGCGTGATGTTGGTCGTGCCTTCACCCGTGTTGAACAACCCACCGCTCTGCGCAAGGGTGCCGATCTGAGCCACCCAGGTCGTGTTGCTGGTCCCTCTCCATAGAGGGTAAGTCGCAGCATTGACGCCCGTGGCCTTGATCGTCAGCGAAGCACTGTCGATCGTGATGTCAGAGGCACCCCACGTGAGAATGCCCGCAGGATCGAAGCCCAAATCTGCCGCGCTGGGCAGAGTAGGCGCCGTGGCGTTGCTATACGGCTGGAGCCACGTGATCGTGCTCGCCTGACCGGCACCGAAGACCTTGGTAAAGCCCGAGCTCACGGTATTGTCCCAAGCAGGGGCGGTCCAAGTCCAAGTGCCCGTGATGGGCGTCGCGAATGCAGCAGTACTCGTGGCAAGCAAGACGCCCGCCATCAAACATACTGCAAATCTCTTCATCTTTCACTTCTCCTTTCGTACAAACAAACCCTCCGGTGCAAGGCATAACTCCCCCCCTGCGGCCGGTACCCCGCCGCACAGACGGAGAAACGGGTTGCACCTGTCACACTAAACAAGAGATGCCCTTTACACCACCTCCTTTCTAGGTGACATCCGGTGGCTGTCCAGAAATGAAACGGCCACCCTCTCTCCCGGTATGCCCTCGACAAAGGACATCCATCCAAACGCTCGCAACGTTGTCTCCGGCCTCACGAAGGCCGGGTCAGAGATCCGTGCGCACACACGCACGCCATGCCCAGGAATGATCCCATGTTGGTTGCTTGCGAGTCCCCGTCCATGAGGAAACTGAATTCTACACTATTCTCCGCCCCGTGTCAACCACCAAAAAGCACTTTCTTGGGCAGGGAATCCGCGTTTTTGTGCGAAAAACGGCCTTGGGCGGAAAAATAATGTGACGCCGAGGGTCGTTAGCTCCACAACCTGTCGTTGGTGTCACGCGAGTTCCACTCGTCCGTGGGGGCAAAACACTCCTCGTTCCGCGCCAGGTGCTGCTTGACGACCTCGAGATTCAACTCCACGCCGAGGCCCGGCGTCTCCGAGACAAGAGCATAGCCCTTCTGGTTCAGCGGCTTCTCAATCCCGGTGACCAGATCCTCCCACCAGGAGACATCGACGCCATGATGCTCCAGCACCACGACGTTCTCGGTTGCCGCGGCGCAGTGGACGTTGGCCATAAAGGACACCGGCGAGCCGGCAAAGTGCAGGACCAGCGGGATCCCGCGCTCCTGCGCATAGTCGCCGATCTTCTTGGCCTCCAGGATACCGCCGGCGGTGGCCAGGTCCGGCTGGATCATGTCCACCGCACGCTGATCGATCAGATCCTTGAAGCCGCTGAGGCAGTAGATGTCCTCCCCTGTCAGGGTCGGGACGTTGATCGCCTCGGTAATCTGCTTGAGCATCTGGGTGTATTGCCAGGGGACCATGTCCTCCAGCCAGGCCATCTGATAGGGCTCCAGGGCCTTTCCGAGCCGGATGCAGCTATTGACGTCCAAATGCCCGAAGTGGTCGGCCGCCAGCGGGATCTCGTAGCCGACCTCTTTGCGAACCTGGGCCACGTACTCGGCCAGCATGGCGATGCCCTTGTCGGTAAGCTGAATCCGGGTGAAGGGGGCCATCGTGGACCGATACCGGTCCCAGTCCGTATCCGGGGGCCGGCTCAGCGTCCCCGGGACATTGCGGATCAGATTGATTCCCAGGTCCATCTTCAGGAAGGAAAAGCCCATTTTCATGCGTTCTTTGAGCCTCTCGGCGAATCTTGCTTTGTCCGTCACGGACGGCGTATCGGCATACAGGCGGATGCGGCTGCGGTACCTGCCGCCCAGCATCCGATAGACGGGGACGCCATACGCTTTGCCGGCCAGGTCCCACAGGGCCATTTCCACGCCGGAGACGCCGCCGCCCTGCCGGCCGTGGTGCCCGAACTGCCGAATCGCCTTGAAAATCCGCTCCACGTCACACGGATTCTCGCCGAGCAGCCTGCTCTTGAGCAGCAGGGCGTACCGCTTGCTGCCGCCGTCGCGGACCTCGCCGTAGCCCGAGATGCCCTGGTTCGTGTCAATGCGGATCAAAGGGACCCGCATGGGGGCCCCTGAGATTACCGCGATCCGCAGATCGGTAATCCGCAACTGCGAAGGTTGCGAGGCCCGGCTGACACCCTGCGTGGCGTAAGCCACCTGGTCCTCGAGGGAGGACCCGAGGACGCCGGCCAGACTCAGCCCGCCCAATCCAAGCCCCTGGAGCAAAGAACGCCGAGAGCAGTCCGACCGTGGTTGTTTCGTCATCGTTTGAGACATGTGAGCTTCGGTCATTGAGATTTGTTTCCCCCCTGCCTGCGCAGGGCTGTCATTCCCGCGTAGGCGGGAATCGAGATTCGAATTTCGGATCTTCTCTGGCCTACCAGCTTCTCTTTTGGAGCATTTCCTGAATGGCCTCCTTCGGCACGGGCAGGTCGTTCATATTCTGCTCCAGCCACTTGCCGAAGTCGTTTCGGATCTCCTCGGACCAGCGGCCGTCGATCTGGCCGGGGGTGTACTTGCCTTCCTTGAGCCGCTGATGGCCGAAACGGTCCCGCAGCACGGTCGCCTCCCCGGTCCGAACCACCCTTTCGGCCAGGTGGGCCGGGATGAACAAGACGCCTTCCCGCTTGGCGAGGACCACGTCTCCCGGCAGACAGATCGCCCGGCCGATCCGGATCGGCACGTTGATCCCGGTCAGCATCACCTCCTGAATGAAGGACGGGTCCCACCCGCGCACGAACGCGTTGAAGCCCTGAATCTCCGCCAGCCCCTCGATGTCGCGGACGCTGCCGTCAAAAACGACGCCGTTACCGGACTTGGCAAAGATCGAGTTGCCGAGATTGTCGCCGATCAGGGTGCCGTCGATGATCTTGCCCATGCCGTCGGCGACGTAGACATCGCCCTTTTGCAGCATGTCGATGGGCCAGGAATTGGAGCCGCCGATCCGGCCCTCCGCCTTGCCCCCGTCGTCGATCATCTTCTTCACATCGGGCCGGGTCGGCATGTACTGGGCCGTCAGCGCCCGCCCGACGACCGGCACATCCTGGTGGAGGATCTGCCAGCCGCCCTCGAACTGATTGCGGTAGCCCTCGTTCCGCAGAACGCCCCAGGCGTCCTCGATGGAGATGTTCTTCATCCGTTGCAGGATATTGTCCGGGACTTTCGGCCGGCCGTCCGGCAGCCGCTCCCCGGTCCACGCGGAAGTGTAGAACTGCACGCGGTCCACGGCCGCCACGCTCATTTTCGGCGTGGCCGGCGCCCCGCCGACCGCCAAGGCCGATAAGAACGCCACCAGGACAACTGCTCGGACCACATTCCTCCATCCGGCACGCGATACGCAGGCACTCCCGTTCATCTTTGCTCCTTTCGCCCAGAAAAGCGATCTGTGACAAGGGACGCATGACAAGCCGGTTCCTCTTTACACCCGTTGTACCCTTGACACCTTTCGTTGCCTTCACCCTTCTGACCCCGAGCTCGTCGGGGCACATTGTACCCACCTCACAACCCGGTGGGGAGTCCCTCCTAAAGAAAAGAGACCATGAAACACGCAGACCCAGCGAAAAAAGCTCGCCCGATTCGCGACTTGCCAGGCGGCGGGTGGCGGGTACAATGGCCGTGATTTCACAACTGACATGGTTGGAGACAAAGCCGGAGGGCCTGCTATGGCACGTTTACCAAATGCGAAAGCGAGATTGATCGTCAATGTCATGGAGCACGGCGCGATCGTCGGCACGGACGATCCGGTAGAGCTCGAATTCGAGGACTGCGTCAACGCCGTGACGGGCCTCGTCGGCTGGCTGGCCTCCACACTGGGCGAGGTCAACGACGCCACCGACGAGGAGATCGGCACGGCGATTCTCGTGGACGCCCTGCACCAATGGACCTTCAACAAGGACACGGACCTCAGCAACGAGTCCGAGGAGGAGTCAGACGAGGACGAATCCGAGGACGATTTGGACGAGGATGAGCCTGAAGGCCCTTTCCGGCCGGAGTGAAGTCCGAACGAGGCGACAGACATCAGACTGCATGGGATGAGGAGAGACTATGGAGACGGGAAGGGCCTCCGGTGCGGACGCGGCGATAAGCGAAGCCACAAGAACCAGGATGCTGACCGCAACAGGTCTACTGCTGATACGTGAAGGCACTACCGGACACTGCACCTGATCTCCAGCGACAGGCGGCCGTCCCACCGTGTGTACGCATCTTGTGTGGCGGGATCACACCCGCCAGTGTTCGGTGAGGGGGCCGTCGGGGCCGTAGAGCGGGTCGGATTCGGGGATGGGGACACTGACGATGTTCTTGTCGGCTTGGAGTCGCTCCTCGCGCTTGCCGTGGCACAGATCGTAGCCCTCCTGCCCACGCGGATAGGCACCGATGACGACAAAATCGTTGCCGGCGCCGAGATTCTTGTGCGCCACGCCCGCCGGGATGACGACCACGTCGCCGGCCGAGAGGGTCAAGCTGATCCCGTGCTCGCCCCCGAAGCAAACCTCGGCCCGCCCGCCGCAGATCGCCAGGACCTCATGGGACGTACTGTGATAGTGATGGTAGTCAAAGATGCCGTTCACCCAAGATCCGCCCCATCCATTCTCGGCCAAGACGGCCTGCACTTGCGCGAGCAGGTCGGGTGCGTCGAGACTCAACACCTTCCGGTACACGAGCAGCGGAAGTCTCCGGTTGTTCGGAAATACGCCATCATCGGTCAGAATGAAAGCCTCGACGTTGGGAGCCCGAAGAAGGTCCTGCGTCGCCGGCCCGCCGGTTCTGCCTGTTTCCCGCATATCCATACGCATTGCTCCTGCATCGCACGGTAGCAGACTCCACTGATTGCGTCGAACCTAATTAGTATTACCCTCCGCCCAAACGCAGGGTTCGACCAATGTGGGTCCGCCACCATGCGGGTTTGGCTGATCGAGTTTCTCGTTTGCCGGTTTTGGTTTCGAGGAGGTATAATGGAAGGTATGACACTGGTTACCACTCAGCCTTTTCGTGTATACGCTGACACTTCTGTATACGGCAGTGTGTTCGACGAGGAGTTCGCCAAGCCGAGCCGCGCCTTCTTCGAACAGATCCAGGGCGGTCGCTACCGCCTCGTCACCTGTCCGCTCTTGGAGGACGAACTGGAAGATGCGCCTCCGCAGGTGCGCCGATGGTACCAGCAGTTCGAGACAGCGGGGGAGCGCGTCGCCGTAGTGAGGAATTCCTCCGCAGACAGAAGCGATCGCGCGATCAGAGAGGCACTTCTGCGGCGCCATCATCGCCTGCTCGACAGTAGATAACCTTACTCATCCAGATGTCTCGCCACCCTGAGGTCGAGGAGAGAGTCGGTTCTTGGCCGGCGATGAGTCACATCTTCGAGCGACCGTGTATCGTGCGAAGAAGGCAGCGTGTCTGTGTGCCACGGTTTGAAAGCGGCAGCGAGCCAGGAGTCGGCGAAGGCCGCGCAGACTGAAGAAATGCAGGTCGCCGTTGAGAGGGTAGATCTTCAGCAGCAGGTTCGCAATCTGGAGGATAGGGAAGAGGAAATGAGGCTCCGCGATGATGAGCCGCCCGGCGGGTTTCAGTACGCGGGCGATGTGGGGCAGTACCTTTTCGGGATCGGGAAAATGATGGATTACAGCGGTCATGGTAACCACATCGAAGGTCTCCTCCGGCCAGGGCAATCCTGTCTCCGCGTCGCCCGCCCAGAGGTTGGCACGGAGGCAGGAGAGCTTGCCACGGGCCACCGCAATCGCCTTCGGCGAGATGTCCACGCCTGCCAGCAACACGGGATGCCGCTCAGCTAACACGAGCAGGGCGCTTCCCGTTCCACAGCCGACGTCAAGAATCGTGCTACCTTCAGGGATTTCCTTAGCGAAGCTTTTCACCCAACGGTTGCACCACGGTGCCCAGATCGACCGGTCGACGGAATCGGCCCAGCCCTCATAGACCTCCGTTTCAAACTGCTTGATCCGTCCGCGCCACCGCAGACCAGGGATGGAAAAGAGCCGCTTCATAACTCCTTCTGAGCAACAGACTTGCCATCACGCACGCGTGGATAGCGCACGCTCATCTCAGAGAACACTATCCACAATGTACCGGGTGCCGAGGAAGATGTCCATGCCGAGGGCGGCGCAGAGGATCGCCCAGCGCAGCCAATGCAGGCGCAGGTTCTGGCGGGTCAGAAGGTAGATCAATCCGATCGCCCCAGCGCCCACGAGGTAGATCTCGGCGGCTTGGAGGAAGAGCCGGCCGTCACCATCGCCTGAGCCGGCAAACACCTGGAAGCTCTGGGCCGCCAGTAAGAGAGTGACAATCGCCAGGAAACCGAGAAGGACCGCGGCGGCGAGGACCCACCTTCTGTCCGCCGGGCCGGCTTCGATCAGGCCTTGCAGGCCGATGCCGCACAGAATGGCGCACCAGACCATCGGAATGCTCAGCCAGAGAATCGGGCTGACGCCCAGCCAGGCGAGACTGCCGGCATTAAGGAACGATTTGCTGAAGGCCAGCACCAGACCCGCTGCGGCGAGGAGCAGGATGCCGTAGCGGCGGGCCTTCCAGATCATCGCCAAGCCGAGAACCAGTGCCGCCATGGGGACATGATACACGCCGAGCACAGCCGTGCTGCGGCTGACCAGGGCCAGCGGGGCGATGAAACCCGCGAGGTCCAGCGGGCGGACGTTGGCCTGAAGCGGGGCCGCGAACAGGCGGCGTCCGGCGGAGAGATAGAAGAACAGAGCAATCACCACAAAGGGCAGCAGCCACAGCGGCAGGCTCAGCCATTTGCCCTGCTTTCGCTCCAAGACGGCGGCCGGGACAAACAGCCACGGCACCCCGGCGGCCAGGAGACTCGACGCGGGGTGGAACTTGGCCAGTCCCAGCAGGAAGGGACCGAAGCCATATACCAAGCCCGCCAGGAGCGAGCCGATGAACCCCGCCACCCAGCGCCGGCTCAGGATGTACCCGCCGAAGGCCGCCCCCCAGGCGCTCACCGGCAGCAGCCACTCCCAGCCGGCGCGATCGCCAAAGTGCGGCCAGTACAGATAGATCGCAAACGCGGCATATAGGGCTGCCGCCGCAAGGGACCGGGGGATTGCGGAAGGTGTGGATGCCGAGGCATTCATCGTTGCGGACCTATCCTTACAAAGCGAGAAGGAGTGATGCTCCAAATCCGCAATGTTGTCACCCCGGACTTCGATCCGGGGCCGAAATCTACCATCCGCAATCGAATCACTCTTTCAGCACCACTTGACCGGTGCCACGGGTGACGCGCCCGATGTTGTAGACTTTCTCGCCCGCCTGCAGCAGCATCCTGGCCGCCGCGTCGGCGAAGTCCGCCGCCACGATCACCACGTAGCCGATGCCCATGTTGAGGACGCGGAACATTTCCTCTTCCTCGACCGGGCCGGCCTTCTGCAGGAAGTTGAAGATTTTGGGCCGGGGCCAGCTCGATTTCTTGAGGACGGCGTTGCAGTCCGGCGGCAGGACGCGCGGGATATTGCCGGGCAGGCCGTTGCCGGTGATGTGGGCCATGGCGTGAATTACCCGCTTGGTCCGGTACTTGGCGATCAGCTTGAGGATCGAGCGGACGTAGATTCGCGTCGGGGCCAGCAGGACATCGCCCAGCGTGCTGCCGTCCAACTCGTCGAGAACATCGGTCAGCTTGAACTTGTTTCGTTTGAAGCAGATGGCCCGCGCCAGGGCATAGCCGTTGCTGTGCAGACCGGTGGAGCCCAGGCCCAGGATCACATCGCCCGGCCGGACCCTTTTGCCCGTGATGATCCGATCCTTCTCGACCACGCCGACGCCAAAGCCCGCCATATCGAAGTCGCCCTTGCGATAGGTGTCGGGCATCTCCGCGGTCTCGCCGCCCAGCAGGGCACAGTCCGCTTGGCGACAGCCGGCGGCAACCCCTTTGACCATTTGGGCGACGAGAGCAGGTTCGAGCTTGTGCAGGGCTACGTAGTCCAGAAAGAAGAGCGGCTCCGCGCCCATCACCAGCATGTCGTTGACGCTCATCGCGACCAGATCGATGCCCACGGTGTCGAACTTCTTCGCTTTGGCGGCCACTTGGACCTTGCTGCCCACGCCGTCGGTGCAGGCGACGAGGACCGGGTTGCGGTAGTTCTTTTTGAAGAGCTTCTCGTCGTAGTCCAGGCGAAACAGCCCCGCGAATCCCCAGGGCACGTCGATCACGCGCGGCCCGTACGTGCTGGCCAGGTGGGTGTGGATTTGATCGACCATGACATCGTTGGCTTCGATGTCCACGCCGGACTGGGCGTAGGTAATGGGCTTACTCATTGGCGGTCGTGAATCCTTCAAACATGTAAAGTTGGTAGCGTTCCATGCTGAACTTGTTGAGCGTGATGTCAACCGGGACCGGGTACTTGCCGGCCCAGCAGGCCGTGCAGTAGTGGTCCTTCGGAAGCGACGCACAGGAAAGCATGCCTTCGAGCGAGAGGTAGCCGACACTGTCCACTTCGAGGAAGTCCTTGATCTCCGGGAGCGTGCGATTGTTGGCCAGAAGCTCTTCCTTGGTCGGGAAGTCCACGCCGTAATAGCACGGGAACCGGATGGGCGGGCAGCTCACCCGCATGTGAATCTCTTTGGCCCCTGCCTCACGGAGGGCCCGGATCTTGCCTCGGGTCGTCGTGCCGCGCACGATGGAATCGTCCACCACGACGATCCGCTTGCCGTGGATCACCTCTTTGATGATGGCGAGCTTGAGCGTGACTTCAAGCTCCCGGAGCTTCTGATCGGGCGAGATGAACGTCCGGCCGATATAGTGGCTGCGGACCATGCCCATGTCGAACGGGATATGGCCCTGCTCCGCGTAGCCGAGCGCCGACGAGGTTCCGGAGTCGGGGATCGGAATGACGACATCGGCCTGGGCCGGGTGCTCTTTCGCCAACTGGCGGCCGAGCTTCTTGCGGAATTCGTGCACGTTCTCGCCGAAGATGCGGGAGTTCTGCTTGGAGAAGTAGACGTGCTCGAAGATGCAGTGGGCCGGGGTGATGCTCCCCCGCTTGACGAAGAACCGGCTGTGCAGCCCCTTTTTGTCCAGCCGCACGATCTCGCCCGGCTCGACCTCGCGCAAGAACCGGGCACCGATCGCATCGATCGCGCAACTCTCGCTGGCGACGACGTAGCACCCGCCGGCCGTCTGACCGATGCACAGCGGCCGAATCCCATAGGGATCGCGCGCCGCCTCGATGTGATCGGAGAACAGGAACACGAGTGAGTAGGCGCCTTGGAGATGATTGAGAACGTGCCCCAGCGGGTCGGGCTTGTTCTGATGGGTCGGCTTGGCCATCAAATGGACGATAATCTCCGTGTCGCAACTGGACTTGAAAATGCTGCCGTAGGCCTCGTATTCGTCCCGCAACAGGCGGGCATTGATCAGATTGCCGTTGTGGGCGACCGCGACCTGTCCTCGGGAATATTCCGCCAGCAGGGGTTGCCCATTCTCCACCTTGGAGGAACCCGTCGTCGAGTACCGGACGTGCCCGATGGCGATGGGATTTCTCAGCTTATCGAGCGTGTCCGTGCCGGCGCGGAAGACCCGCATGACGGTGCCCATGCCCTTGTAGCACTGGATGCACTCGCCGTCGCTGGAGGCAATTCCCGCCGACTCCTGCCCTCGGTGCTGCAGGGCGTGCAGACCGAAGTAGGTCTTCTGCACCGCATCGGGGTCGCCGAAGATCCCGAAGAGCCCACATTCTTCTTTTTTCTCAGGAAAGACCTCGTTCCCGACGCTATCCAAAATCGGCTCAGGCATGGTTTTCACACTGACCGCCAACTACAGAGACTGTTTCGAGACTGCGCCATCCACCCACCGACGCGTAGTGTACCCCTTCAGGTGCCCGAAGTCAATTGACAACCTGCCCCTCCGGCCGGAAACGCCCAACTAAGCTCGTCCGAGCGGCAGCGACCACGCCGATACAGCGCGTGCTCTGGACTTAGCTATCTCTATATCCAAAAAGGACTTATGACAAAACACGCAATATAGGCCAATCACAGCGGCTTGACCTCTCGCTTCCTTCAGTCCGGCGCGTCCGGTACCCGCCGCACACGAATGTATCCACCACCATGTTACTACTGCCGGTCCGAGCCTTTGTTCGGAGAGCAGCCGGTCTCCGGCTCACCCTCCAGGAGTTCTTGGAGCAGCGGCTTGAGTTTCCGCATGGCGTTGCCGCGATGGGAGATGCCGTTTTTCTCTTCTTCACCGAGTTGAGCGACGGTCTTGCCAAGGTGGGGCACGAGAAAGACCGGATCGTACCCGAATCCGCCCGCTCCGGCGGGCTCCTCGGCAATCAGCCCTTCCAAAGTCCCTTGCGTCTCGATCAGCACCTTTTCCGGGCTGGCCAGGCACAGGCAACAGGCGAACCGAGCCGTCCGCTTCTCCATCGGTACCCCCTGTAGCAGGGAGAGGAGTTTTTCCATGTTCCGCCGGTCCAGAGCCTTGCGATCCGCCCCCTTGGCCCGCGCGCCGGAGAACCGGGCCGAGTTGACGCCCGGCGCCCCGCCGAGGGCATCCACTACCAGCCCGGAATCATCCGCCAGCGTCCAAAGCCCCGTCGCCTGGGCGTAGCCCATCGCCTTCTTGCGGGCATTCTCCTCGAAGGTCGCCCCGTCCTCCTTCACCTCCCCCACTCCCGGAAAATCCGCCAGGCTCTTCCACTCGACCTCGTCCCCCAGCAGCGCCCGCAACTCCCGCACCTTCCCCGGATTCGTCGTCGCCACCAGGATCGTTTCTGAAAAAGCCATTCGATACACCTTCCAGCCAGATCACACGGAATTCCGGGGGTCAACGGCATCCAGGCAAATGCGAGACCCAAATTGCATCTTTCTTGGATCGACTTTCTTGTCGAACTGTACCGGGTCGTCAAAGATGTACGGGAGTTGACTCACTCTCCGGCGGAAGTCCACCTCAGGTCTGTCCTGCTCCGCGAACTCGAAGCTTGCATCCGGAAACAGGAGACTCGCCTCGACTCCCAGTTTCTTGCGAATGGCTCGGACGAACTGGGGATTGATCTCGTAGCCGATGGAGTTCCTGCTCAGGTTCCTCGCAGCCAGACTTGTCGTCCCACTTCCCAGGAAGGGATCAAGGACCGTCTCCCCGATGAAGCTGAACATCCGGATCAGACGGCGAGGAATCTCCTCCGGGAACATTGCCAGATGATCGTCCTGCCTCTCTCCGGGGATGTTCCAGTGACCGGCGAAATACTGGTTCCACTCTTCCGTCGTCAGGCGCGACTGCTCTTTGATCTCTTGGCTGACCGCCGGACCCGTACCGTACTTCTTGAAGATCAAGATGAACTCGTAATCCAGCTTGAGAATGCCATTGCGGGGGTAGGGGAATGATCCCATGATCGTGGCGCCGCCGGTCGTGTTGCACGTCGTCACCTTCTGCCAGATGACGGCCCCCATGTAGTCGAAGCCGACCGCCTCGCAGAATTTGATGATCTCCGTTCGGATCGGGATCACCTTGTAGCGCCCGTAGTAGACCGAACGGGCGAACTGATCGCCGATATTCACGCACAACCGGCAGCCCTTGGCCAGCACCCTGTGGCATTCCGACCAGACGATGTTCAGGTTATTGATGTAGGTCTCATAGCTGTCATCGAAGCCGATCTGCCGGCCATTGCCGTAGTCCTTCAGTTGCCAATAGGGCGGCGAGGTGACAATAAGGTGCACCGATTCATCCGGCACCTCCGCCATGCACCTCGAGTCGCCCGTGATAACCCTGTGATGCGTCTGCACGGCGTCCATCCCAAAAAGGACCAACATTCGGAGCGCCTGGCTTATACCCCTTTCCCCAGCGCTCCGTCAAGATGCGCGACGGGAAACCGAAGGCGGACACGAAGTCGCCCAATGCGTGGGTGGCGTGGTCAAGCCCGTTCGTAGGGGCAACCCCCCGTGGTTGCCCTTCCAGAACGGGCAGGCACGGGGGCCTGCCCCTACAGAGCACATTACAGACCGCTCTGAGGATGCCACCCCGAGAACCGCCAAGTTCAATCTATCTGCGATGAGCCATAGCGTAGAAGGCCCCGCAGAGCTCGCTGCCGGACTGATCGTAGAACCAGGTCTGCAAGCGAATCCGGCCGGCTTTCAGCGGGACGGTGAAGACGACGGACTTGTCGCCGGGGGCGACGGGCTTGGATTGGTCGAACTCGCCGATCTTCAGGCGGGCTTTGGCGATGGGCAGAGCTTTGCCCTGTCCGATGGGGTGCGTCAGCGCGGCGTCCAGAGCGGCGCCGGCTTCGGGCGGCCAGCGGGTGAGGGCGAACTCGTAGTTGCCGTCCCGCTCCACGAGGATGTTCCAATAGGAATTGATGCTCTCTTGCAGGTGGCGGAAGTTATCGGCGTAGACCATGTACCAGTCGGCACAGGTAAGGCGCACGGGGTTCTCCTGCTCCGAGCCGATGTGAACGTAACAAGGCTCCTTGGCGATCGGCTCGACCTCGGCCCACCAACGCTCGTAATGGTCCCGCATGGCCTTGACGACATCGGGATGCTTCTCAGCGATATTCGTCTTCTGGCCCGGGTCGGTGGCGATATCGTACAGTTCCTCGCCTTTGACCAGCCGCCACTTCTTCCACATTACCGTGGCGTTCCATTTGGGGATTTCGATGTGATACTGCACGACGATCATCCGGTCACACAGAGCGGTGGAGGAGCCGCGAAGCAGGTTCGCGAGACTGGTGCCGTCGAACCGCGCGCCGGCCGGCGGTTTCAGACCGCACAGGTCGATCAAGGTCGGCAGCAGGTCCTGGCAGGTCGCCAACTCGCCGATGTCGCCGGCACCGCGCAGCTTCCCGACGGGCCAGCGAATGAAGCACGGCACGCGATGGCCGCCGTCGTAGAGCGACGTCTTGCTCTCGCGCATACCGGCGTTGAACGTCTTGACGCCGCCCGTGCCGCCGTTGTCCGTCATGAAGATCAGGATCGTGTTGTCGGCCAAGCCTGTCTCGTCGAGCATGGCCATGAGCTTGCCCACGGCCTCATCAAGATTAGCGATCATGCCGAAGAAGTTCGCGGGCACGCCCGGTTTCTTGTAGGGTGCCGCATACTCGGGCGCGACCAGCGCCGGCCCGTGTGGCACGTTCGTCGGCAGATAGCAGAAGAAAGGCTCGCCCGTGGCCGCACAGGCCTTCATCCACCTCATCGCCTCGCGGAACCAGACATCGTTGCAGTACCCCTCGTACTTCTGAGGCCGGCCATTGTGCAAGTAGGTGTCATCAAAGTAGTCATTGCCCCAGTGGTCGGCCGCCGAGGTGACACCCCACGACCGGTGATGCACAACCTCCTGAAAACCGCGATTCTGCGGCAGATACGGATAGCTGTCGCCGAGGTGCCATTTACCGAAGAGCCCCGTGCGGTAGCCGCCGGCGGCAAGGACATCCGCCATCGTCGGGACATCCGTCCGCAACATGGTCAACCCGCCGCAGACATGCCGGGCCTTGTTCCGCAAGGCGTCCAGGCCGGTCATGATCTCGCCCCGCGTCGGCGTGCACATCGGCGCCACATGGAAATCGGTCAGCCGGATGCTCTGTCCGTGCAATCGATCGATGTTGGGCGTCCGCAGCACGGGATTACCGTGACATGAGAAGTCTCCATAGCCCTGGTCATCCGTCAACACCAGAATGACATTGGGCCGGCCGGTCTTCGGCTCTGCCCCTCTAAGCGTTCCGCCGGTGACTATCACCGCCCCTGCGGCCCCCAATCCGACCCGTTTCAAGAAGATACGTCGATTCATGGCCAGTCTCCTCACAGGAATGATCCCTATGCCCATTCCGGCCTGCCATTGTCGCACGAACCACGTTGGACGACCAGCCGTTTCGCCGACAACGGGGTCAACAAAAAAAGCCGGGCGTGGTGGTGGCCCGGCCTGGGATTGCTTGAGGGGTCATGTTTACTTGCTTTTTTGAATTCCGAGGCCACAGGTGCCGAACTCGGTGACAGGTTCCTTGGCGCTTCCGAAGAACGGCACCCAGGTCGACTGCGCGGGGTCCTTGACGTACTGCCAGCCGCTGTCGGGGTCCAGGACGACCGCCAGCTTGTAGAAGACGACTGGAACTAGGCCCTTGAGCAGCACCTTCTGGTTTACCGTCTCCAAGTCCGCCAGGATTAGCGTCCAGGTGCAGGTCACCTTCGTTTGGCCCGCCAGGAGCTTCTCCAGAGGCAATTGCAGCTTGTATTGGCCTGCTCCCGCCAACTCGAACGGCACCGGCGTATCCCCGAGGGCGACGGAGGTCAGGATACCGGCAGTGTAGGGCAGCGTGATCGGCATGACGGAGGCGCCTTGCGGACCTTTCATCAGCGTGAGCTCGGATTGCACGGTAATCAGACCGGCCGCCCCGATCCGCCAGAGGTCTTCCTGCGTGCCGACGAAATCGGGCTTCGACCATTGCTGATAACGGTTGCCGGCCTTGGCGACATCGTCCGGATCGAGCGGTTCGGGCAGATTCTCCCGAGCCACGTCCACGACGTGCAGATCGCCGTAGATCACGCGGTAGGTCTCGGAGCCTTTCGGCCGATACCAGAAGATGGGCGTTGCGGCGTCGCCGAGCTTGACCCCTTTGCCGCGATAGTACCACTTGCCTTCCCCTTTGAAGAAGCGCAGGAACAGCAGGTGGGCTCCCATCTTCTTTTCCAGCTCGGTATTCTGCTCCAGGGACAGCTTGAGCTTCTCGACCTTCTTGATGAGGTCCGGCACCTGCTTCAGGTAGTCCTCGACCGCCAGACTGTCGGGGAATTGCCCGTCGCCGAACATCTGGGCCCGCAGGCGCAGGCCCT
>Ga0315289_10005671_pt1 | contig 18406 bp, 20 predicted proteins | sample YL17G11_40_MG_FD_203452 | JGI IMG/M metagenome (GOLD analysis project Ga0315289, IMG submission 203452) | Sediment microbial communities from Yellowstone Lake, YNP, Wyoming, USA - YL17G11_40 | ecosystem: Environmental > Aquatic > Freshwater > Lake > Sediment | place: USA: Wyoming | collected...
GCGAGGGAGTCGTCTACGTCGCGACCAAGGACAAGAGGCTCCACGCCGTGGACCTCAAGACGGGGAAGGAGCGGTGGCAGTTCGCATGCGGTGGCGAGATCGCGGAACCTGCTCTCAACGAGGGGACAGTGATCTTCGGATCTCAGGATAAGACGGTCTACGCCGTCGACGCCGCCACTGGCGCGCGGAGATGGGCGTCGAAGACGGATCACAAGAAGCATTCCCGCCCCGTCGTGTACGGCGGCAGGGTGCTGATCGCCGGGGACGACGACCTCCACGGCCTCGACCCAAGCACCGGCAAGATCCTCTGGGATGTCAAGGAGGTCCTGCATTACGGTGGCCTCCCGACCGTGGTTGACGGCGTCGCCTACTGCACGAAGGGTCTGGCGACGGTGGACGTGGCGAGCGGCGAGGTGAGGGAGAACGTCATGTGGTCACTGAACGACCTCTCATATGTCATCGAGGTCGACGGGACACTCTACACGATGGGGTTGCCCTCCATGACCGTCCACATACACACCGCACAGTTCCTGACCGCCTACGACCTAGCAACCAAGGAGGAGAAGTGGCACGCCTGTTTCGACACCCTGATCTACGGCGGCAACTTGATCGTGGGTAGCGATTTCGTTTACATGACAGCCGGCGAGAATCTCATCGTAGTCAACGCCTTGAAGTCCACGAGGAGGTGGGTTTCAGAATCGCTCCCGGGAGGGTTCCTGGACACAGCAGGCAGGCCGGTCCTGGCCCACGGGATGATCTTCGTGACCAATGGTAAGACGATCAACGCCTTCCGCGGCTCAAGTGACCCCCAGGTCATCCGCTCCTTCGAGGCAGGGGGAGGACTCGACCCAGAGCCCAAATACGAGGTCGAGACCTTGAGGGAGAACGTCGTCTGGCCAGACAGCTGCTGCATCTGCCTTGGCCCAGCCGAGAAGTTCGACAGTTTCCGCTTGACCGACAAGGTCTACGGACTTGAGCGGGAAGCGGAGGTGAGGGGCGTACCGTACTGCAATGCGTGCTTCGAAAAGGTGTCCAAAACGTTCTCGAAGGAGAAGCGCGGAGTCATACTCACAACGGCGGTCCCCACCACCTACGCTTTCAGGAACGAAAGGTACCGCGCCATGTTCATGGAGGCAAACAGGCTGAAGTGAAGAGCCTGGGAAGGTGGGAGGGTCAGAATCCCACTGCCTTCGACTCGAAGGCTGTGAGGCTGGTCGCTACGCCCCCGTGGAGGAACCCCGTACCCGGATCGCGGACGATGCCCACGGGTTTGGCCCAGCTCCTCAGCTCCTCGTCGATCCAGACCAGGTCATGACCCATGGCGACCAGCCTATCCCGGACACTCGTCGGGAACCTACTGTCGATGTAGACCTTCCCGGTCTCCCTGGTGAGCCTGGGCGCCTCTATAGCCTCCTGGATGCCCATCTTGAAGTCGACGACGTGGACGATGACCTGGGCGACAGCCGCTATGATGTTCCTGCCGCCCGGAGACCCAAGCGTCATGAATGGCTCCCCTCTCTTCAGCAGTACAGCGGGGCAGACGTTCTGTATCCTCCTCTTCCTGCCGTCGATGGAGTTCGCGTGACCCGGCTCTGGGTTCAGCCCGTACATCGCGTTGTTCATCAGTATGCCCGTGCCCGGGATGACGACGCCTGAGCGGAAGAGGTTGACGAGGGTCTGGTTCACGGTGACCATGTTCCCAGCCTTATCTGCCACTGAGAGAGCCGTCGTGTGGTCTGGCTCGAAGGACCAGGGCTTGCCGGGCTTCACGGCGCAAGCCCTTTCAAGCCTGATCCTCTTCCTCTGCTCCACGGCGTACTCCTTGGAGACGAGCGCTCTCTGGGGCACCTTGACGTAGCCTGGGTCCCCCATGTACTCGAAGCGGTCGGCGAAGGCGAGGCCGATCGCCTCTGCGACGAGGTGAAGTGCCTCGGGTGAGCCGAAGCCGTAGCCGGCGAGGTCGTAGCCCTCCAGGATGTTGAGAAACTCCATCAACGTGGTGCCCGCGTGGGTCGGGTCGTAGACTACGTCGTATCCCCTGTAGCTCTCCGGCTCAGGCTCCGATACTATCGGCTCATATGTCGCCAGGTCCTCGGCTGTGATGAGGCCGCCGTTCGCCTCCATCTCCCTCGCAATGGCCTCGGCTATCCGGCCCCTGTAGAAGGCGTCCCTGCCGCCCTCGGCCACGGTCCTCAGGCTCCTCGCCAGATCCTTCTGGACTAAGACCTCAGGCTTCGGGAGCTCCATGTTGTATGGGAGGTAGGGGAACTGGCCGTCGTGGAGGTAGACGCGCCTCCACTCCTTGAGGTGCCAGAACGTCTTCATCCGCTGGAAGATGCTGCCGGCGGTTCCCCAGCCGACTTCGAAGCCCTCCTCGGCGACCCTGATGGCCGGCGCCATCACGTCTCCCAGCTTCATCGTGCCGTACCTCTCAAGCGCCTCGGAGAGGCCGGCGACCGTGCCAGGCGTTACGCAAGCCTTGTGGCCGATGACGTTAGCGTCCCCCTTGACCCGTCTCCAGCCCATCCAGCCCGGCTCGGTCTCCTCCGAGAGTTCATACATGTCCGGGGTGCAGCTATTGGATGGCCTCCCAACGTAATCAACTATGATGTTCTCCCCCGAGGCGAGGTGGATCGCCATCACGCCCTCGCCGCCTAAGCCGTTCATCGCCGGCTCGACGACGCAGTTCATGAAGGCGGCCGCGATGGCGGCGTCGACGGCGTTGCCACCCCTCCCCATCATCTCGACGCCGGCCTCGCCTATGAGCTGGTGCTTGGACGCGACCATGCCGTTCGCAGCGACGCAGTCCTGCCTACCGGCGCCAACCCATTGCCTCGTTTGGTAGATATTCTGAGAATCAGACATGGTTGATGCTTAGCCCAGGACGATTAATAGTTGTCGCCGCCGGGATTAAGTTTGAATACTCCGGGCGAGTAAGGGCTACCCATGTCGGAAGAGAAGCTTAAGGAACTGCTCGCCACGGGCAAGGAGTGGACGAGGGTCAAGACCAGCATACCTGGGGTCTTCATAGTGAAGCTCCCGGCCTTCAGGTCGAGCCCAGCCCGCCTCTCGGTGGAGATCAACCCGGTCGACGCATCAGGGAACCCCACGAAGCGCCGCGGTCTCTTCATCATGAGCATGGAAGAGTACGAGGAGTTCAAGGCGATCCTCGTCAACGAGAAGATGGAGAGCCTCCTAGACATGCTCGAAGAGGTCAATCCAAAGGCGACGGGCGGCCGCAGGGCGAAGATGAGCGACGACGTCATAGAGATCTAGCTCAGGGTGGAGGCCTTGGAGACCCTAGATGAGCTGCTCCTTCGGCTCATGGATGTCCCCGCTCCATCGGGCTTCGAGGAGCCGATGATGAGGCTGCTGAGGTCTGAGCTGGAGCCGTATGTGGATGAGGTCCACGACACCCCGCGGGGTAACATCATCGCCGTGAAGAGGGGCAAAGGCCCCGAGGCGCCGAAGGTGGCCCTCGTCGCCCACATGGACCAGATAGGGTTCATAGTCTTCAGCGTTGACGACCGAGGCTTCGCCAGGTTCAGGAAACTTGGCGGGCCGGTCACCCGGGCCATGCAGGGCCAACAGCTCAAGATACTCACCGCGAAAGGCCCCGTCGTCGGAGTCGTCGGCGTTAAGCCAGGCCACATAACCAGGCCTGAGGAGGCGAACCAGATACCGCCGATAGAGGAGATGTACATCGACGTCGGCGCCGGGAGCAGGGAGGAGGCGGAGGAGATGGGCGTCACGGCCGGCACCCCCATCGTCTACAATGCTAAGCCCGTGAGACTGGCGAACGGCCTCATAGCGGGTCCCTCCGTCGATGACCGAGCGGGCGTAGCTGCACTCATAGCCGTAGCCCGGGAACTGAAGGAGAAGCCAGTCGCGGCGACTGTCTACCTCATCGGCTCCGTCGAGGAGGAGATAGGGCACGGTGGAGCGATTGTCGCCCTCAGCGGCCTCGACGTCGACATGGCGGTCGCCCTTGACACCTTCCCGGCCGGCTGGCAGCCGGACGTGAACACGCGGGACCTCCACTACGAGGTCGGGAAGGGGCCCGCCATCCACGTGGGCGAGATAGGTGATAGGACCCGCATCGAGAGCCAGACCGTGAGGAGGTGGCTGGAGGCGGCTGCGAAGGCCCACGGAATCCCCCATCAGGTCGGCGTTATGCGCGGTAACACGGACGCCCCCTCCCTTATGGAGACCGGTGCAGGTGTCCCCTCAGGCGTCATAGGCGTCCCAAGGAGGTACAGCCACAGCCCCGTGGAGACCGTACAAGTCGAAGACATCGCAAACCTGATAAGGATACTGACAGCGGCCCTCAGGGAGTTGGACAGGGACTTCAGCCTAGCCAGAATCTAGGATAGCGTTCGAGTCGAGGCTTGGCCAAAGGACGCAACTCGTCATAGAACTTTTCCCCAAGTAGCCTCAGCCGGCAAGCCTTAATCGGTCCCTAGAGCCGATCCTACTCAGGTGGATGCTTCTTGAACGAGTTCAACGACTACGGAAGGAGGATCGAGGAGCAGATCAGGCCCTCGACGTACCCCCTCGCCGTCAAGATGCTTGAGAAGGGTGAGCCTGTTCCAGAGGGCGCCCAGATGCCAGTCAGAGACTTTGGTGCATGCATCTCGACGTGCCAGTGCTTCAGCCTCTCCAGGAGGTTCGGCGCGACTGTCGCCCAGCTCTTCGGGGACATGTGGTGCCCTGAGCCCGTTATCGGGTTCGGCTTCGCTGAGCCGCCTGAGCAGTTCCTCAGCGGGAGGACGAGGTACCCAGACGGCGTCGCCTCCCCGGAGGCTGGGGCGAACTGGGCGAGGAAGTTCCCCAAGCTGCCGACTGGTAAGTACGTCGGCATCGTCAGCGCCCCGCTGAGGACGGCGAACTTCAAGCCGGACGTCGCCGTGATCTACTGCAACTCGGCCCAGCTCCTGAGGCTCCTCCTCGGCATAGCCTACGAGGATGGGAGGGATGTTCCCTCGGTTCTGGGCGGCCACTCAGCCTGCGTCTACGCCGTCGCCCCGACCCTCCTAAGGAACGAGTGCTGGGTCTCGGTCCCATGCAGAGGAGACAGAGGATACGCCGGGGCGCAGGACGACGAGATGATCTTCTCCGTCCCAAAGAGCAAGATCGGGCGCCTTGCCGAAGGGCTGGAGCAGAAGGGGACGAGCAACATGCCAACAAGGTTCTCCATGGCGACCGAGTACAAGCTCTCGGCAAGCTACGCGGAGGCGGCAAGGCAGATGGGGATGAAGATGCCCGACAGCTCCGAGATTAAGGGCTACTCCGAGAAGGAGCGGCGCCTCAGCCTCCAGTACAGGTGAAGTGCACCCATCAGACGGTTCGCTCTTATATCCCCTCCACCCCGCTAGGTTATTGATGGAGTTTGACCGACAACAGCCTCCTCAGACTCAACGGGAAGAGGTTCAGGGCGGGCGCCTACGACAAGGCGGTCCTGCCCGTCGGCTCGACTGAGTACCATGGTGACCACCTCCCCCACGGGACGGACAGCCTCGTCGCCGAGAGCCTCGCCAGGGTTGTGTCTGAACGGGTGAAGGGGATGCTCCTGCTCCCGACGATGCCCTTCGGCATGAGCAGACACTACGCGTCCTTCCCGATAGCGATAACCCTGTCGAACGGGACGCTGATAGGTCTACTCAAGGAGGTCTTCGCCTCCCTCGACAGACACGGACTTAGGAGACTCCTAATAATCAACGGCCACGACGGGAACATCGCGGCGATTGAGGCGGCGACGCGTGAGTACAGGGTCGAGCACCCGGAGTTCAAGATAGCGGTCCTCGAGGCGTGGTGGGCGACTGCGGGGAAGCTCCTGCCTGAGGGCACCTTCGAGGTCTGGGGCGGCCTCGGCCACGCCGGCGAGGGGGAGACCTCGATGATGAGGTTCGTCGCCCCTGAGCTCGTCGACATGGAAGAGGCGAGGGGGGTCGTACCAGACCTACCGGAGCACGTCGAGGTGAAATGGCTATTCGAGGAACTTACCCCGTACGGTGTGACGGGTGACCCGACGAAGGCGACCGCTGCGAAGGGGAAGAAGATGCACGAAGCCCTGGTCGAGCTCCTCGTCTCCTTCGTCGAGGAGATGGACGCCGCCGGCTGGGAGACCGGCCCCGTCAAGCAGAGGCGCCTATAGATGCTCGGTCGCCACTGTTTTATCCTCAGCCGACCAGTATCTGCCTGAGAGGAAAATGAAGGTACTTGTTCTAGGGGTCGGCAAGATGGGCTACGGCCTCCTCAAGGACCTCACCGCCCAGAGGGAGGTCAACGAGGTCGTCGCCGCCGACGCCAACCTCGAAGGCGCTAAGGCGGTCGTCGCCAGAGTCAGCAGCGACAAGGTGAAGAGGGTCGAGAAGATCGACGTCACCGACAGGAAGGCGACGGTGAAGCTTATCAGGGGCTTTGACGTCGTCGCAGGCGGGCTGCCACGCCAGTTCTGCGACGGGGCGATAGCCGCCACCATAGAGGCAGGCGTCGATTGGGTTGACATCGCGGCGAACTTCGGCACAGTATTTAGCCAGCATGAGGCTGCGAAGAAGGCCGGCGTCACCGTCGTTCCCCACATAGGGCTCGACGTGGGCACCGACAGGGTGCTGTGTGGGGTCGGCGCCAGGAAGCTCGACGAGGTGGAGGGCTTCTACGTCGGCTGCGGAGGCTTCCCCCAGAAGGGGACCCCCGGCTACTACAACCCGATCAACTACAAGATCAGCTGGTACTGGCCTTTCGCAGTGAACAGCAACCTAGGCGTCTGCAGGTGCCTGAAGGGGGGAAAGATGGTCGACATCCCTATCCTGAGCGACGCATCTGAGATAGTCTTCCCTGAGCCCCTCGGCAAGCTTGAGGCTTACACGAACGGCAGCCTCGTCGACGTCGTCGAGCATCTCGGCCTCAAGGGGGTAAAGGATGCATACGCCCAGACCATCAGGTGGCCGGGTCACTGCGAGATGTGGAGGAGGCTGAGGGACCTGCACTTCCTCGACGCTGAGCCGGTGAAGGTGAGGGGAGTCGACGTCTCCCCCATCGAGCTCTGGTACGCCCTCGGCGAGAGGTGGCTCCAGTACGAGCCCGGTGAGGGGGATGCCATCTGCCAGCGCGTCATCGTCTCGGGGAAGAAGGGCGGGAGATCGGCGGCGTGGACCTACGAGTTCATGGACTTCGGCGACGAGAAGGAGAAGCTGACTGCGATGGCGAGGACGACCGCGTTCCCTTGCAGCATCGTCGCCAAGATGATCGCGAAGGGCCAGATGGACATGCCGGGCGTCATCCACCCGGTGAAGATCGGCTACGACGAGAAGCTCTCGGCCATCTTCTTCAAGGAGATGGCGAAGAGGCGGATCAACATCACGGAGTCCTTCACCAGCCCCTTCAACTAAACCTCTTATTATCTCTAAATTTTCTTATCCTAAATACTCAAGACATGCGAAGATAGAATTGGGTGCCACAATCTACTTCCTGACAAAGGATGTAATGGCTCTCAAGTCGCATGAGTCTCTGGCTAAAACATTAAACTTAAAGACGGCGGGATGCGACTATATTCAGCATGTTCATAGAAACGTTGGTTAATCAGGATGCGACCGGGGGTTTTGATATCCTCTGGATCATTTTACCCCTTCTTTTATGCGTGATGCTTATGGGTCAAGGTCGCGGTGGCGGGGGCGGGGGAGGCACCGCGCAGGAGACTGTCTCGGAGTCATGGTATACCGGACAAGACATTGGTACTACCTATAAGACGATCGAGACAGTCGTCACCGAGTGGCGTAAAGAGGCTGAGGAGAAAAGGGAGGCTTCGAAGGGGGTCCTCTCCAGCCTAAAGGGCGTGCTTGGTGGAGGGGGACCTAAGGAGAGATTTGTGGTAGAGGAGACGATCCCCCCGAGGCTCTACAAAATGTCCGACTCCACTGGGCCCATATATTTCGAGCTCACCGAGGTTGAGGGCGGAGGAGCAGTGGTCAAAACGACGTTCAGCTCCGCACTGAAGAACAAGATGGCGAAGTTTAAGGCGGGCCTCCCCCTGAAGATCCCGGCGAACCCTGTAGGGAACCGATGCCCGACCTGCGGCAAGGCAGTGCTGCCCGAGTTCAACCTGTGCCCGTACTGTGGGGAGAAGATCATCAAGGGGTAAGCCAACGATATGGAGCTCTGGCAGCTCTTTGCCCACAAGCACTGGTTCACCCTGAGGGCGTTGGGCCTTGAGCTGAGGCTCTGCGCACGCTGCTCAGGGTATTTAGTCGGGTTCCTCTCCTTCACAGCGCTGGGGGGAGTCGCGGGACTTCCAGCCTTCCGGACGCTCCCTTTTCAACATCAACTGCTCATCTGCGCTATACTCACGGCTCCCACGGGGGTTGATTGGCTCACCCAGTCATGGGGGCTGAGGGAGAGCAACAACGCCCTGAGGTTCATCACCGGAGCGTCTCTGGGTGCGGTCGTCTCACTCTACTCGTCGATCACGTCTATGCCTAACTCGATACCTATCTTCGTCTCAGCAATGTCCGCCGTCGCCGTCGTAGGCCTGCTCGGTAAGCTTAAAGGATGTAAGATCGATCCATGACGAAGATATCTGGCTGACACCTTAGGAAGAAAAAAGACTCTAGTAGTTCCCAAAGTTGGCGTGGGCTATCCTCCACTCCCCGCTCACCGGGACGTAGACGAGGGTGACGGGCCCCTTCTGGACCTTCTCCGAGCCTCCCCGCTTGAAGAACCAGATCGCCGTCACTACGGCGACTCCCGGGAAGGCTTCTATGTCGACGTCCTTGAGCCATAGCCTGTTGGGATGGTCCTTCCCGCCCCTGACGAAGCCGAAGCCCTCATGGTGCTTGATCAGCACCTCTATCCCCTTGACGGCGCCCTGCTTCTCAGAGGAGAAGTAGGTGACACGCTCGTCGTTTACGAAGAGCTTCTCGACCATTGACAAGTCGTAGCTGTTCCAGATGGCGACCCAGGCGTCCACGAGCCCGGGATCAAACTTTGGCATCCCCCAACCCCTTAGATTCAGGTACACTTAATTCGGTATAAAGGTAATTACCTCTTCACCGACTACTTCAGGTTCGTCTAGAGCCTAAGGTCGAGTCTGTCATACAGCTCCCTGATTTTATTCTTCGTGTACTCGTCGTGGGCGATGGCGAGGAGGAGGTAAGGAGGGTAGAGTACCATGACGGGCTGGATCATGCTCATAATGGCGTCGATGGGGGTGTTGAGATGGAAGAGGTCCGCGGGGTGACCGGTCACCAAGGAGATAGCGAGGGTCGTAGCGAGAGCCAATATCACAGGGGAGGCAGACCCCACGAACATGATAGACGCCGTCAAGATCGCCGTCAAGATCGCCGTCCAGATGGCCGAGGCGAACAGTTTAAGGAAACGGAGGAGCGGGATAGGGTGATGAACCTCCCAAGGATGGTCGAGGCAGAGCAGAGGATAGCCCAGCAGAGGCTCGACGACTATGTCTCAGCGATAAGGAGGGAGCTCTCCCCCAAAATTAGAGGCAGAGTGAAGACCGGTTCCAGGATAGCCATCACGGCGGGGAGCAGGGGGATAGCCCACTACCCTGAGATTCTGGCGACCGTCGTCGACGAGGTCAGGAAGGCCGGAGGAGAGCCTTTCCTCATCCCCGCGATGGGCAGCCACGGAGGCGCCACGCCCCACGGTCAGGTCGAGGTCCTCAGGAGCCTCGGAGTAACCCAGGAGACGGTCTGCGCGCCAATAATCTCATCCATGGAGGTCGACGAGGTCGGGGTGCTCAAGGGGACGCCCGTCTACGTCGACAGGAACGCCCTGAGGGCGGACGGCGTAATCGTCGTGGGCAGGGTGAAGCCCCACACCGACTTCAAGGGCGCGATAGAGAGCGGCCTCATGAAGATGATCGCCATCGGCCTCGGCAAGCAGAAGGGAGCAGAGATGATTCACTGGCACCTCTACGAGGGCTACCACGAACTCATTCTAGCCGCCGCGAGGCTCATAATGTCGAAGGTGAACATCGTCGCCGGCCTCGCCGTCCTCGAGAACGCCGGCCACGAGATAGCCAAAGTGAAGGCCCTCCTCCCTGAGGAGTTCGAGGCCGAGGAGCCGGGGCTGCTTGAGGAGGCGAAGGAGCTCCTAGCAAGGCTCCCCTTCAGGGACATCGATGTCCTCATCGTCGAGGAGATGGGGAAGAACGTCAGCGGAGTCGGCATGGACACAAACGTGACGGGGAGGTTCTGGATGCCCGGCGAATCCGACCCCAGGGCGCCGAGGATATGCAAGATAGTCGTCCTTGACCTCTCGGAGGAGACCCACGGCAACGCCATAGGGATGGGGCTCGCAGACTTCATAACCCGCCGCTTCTTCGAGAAGATCGACTACGACTCCACGTATGTCAACTGCCTGACCCAGGGGAGCAGCGAGACGGGGAAGACCCCCATCTGGCTCCCCAGCGACAGGGACGCCATAGAGACCGCCATCAGGATCTGCGGACCCATCGATGTCCCCAACGCGAGGGTCGTCAGGATCAGGAACACCATGGAGCTGGAGCGACTCTGGGTTTCCGAGAGCCTCGCCAAGGAGATCAAGAAGAAGCCGGAGCTCTCCCGGAAGGTTAAGCTGCTCGGCGAGTCGAGGGAGATGCAGTTCGATGTCCTAGGAACCCTAGTCAGGTAGCCGCGTAACCTATTTTACATCTCCACGAAGTCAACCCAGATCAGGTATATTATCGGATGAATAGGCTCTACAGGAACGTCGACGGCGGGCTTGTCCTCGACGGCGTCCCGGCTTCTGAGCTCGCCGATGAATATGATACCCCCTTATACGTCACATGCGAGAACGTCATAAGGGAGAACTACAGGCGGCTGAGTTCGGCTCTTAAGAGGAATTATGATAAGGCGCGTATCCTCTACGCCGCGATGGTGAACACGAGCGCGCGCGAAGATGTCGATTACGATCCCCGTCATATAGGTTTTGTTTACGACTCTATAAAATTGCAGCTTTCATTCTCCTCGTTTGACTTTACATATTAGCTTGGTAGATTAACCCATTTTTGGAAACTTGTTTAAAGTTATGTGGAGATCCTGATCCTTTAGCATTAATTCATAACCATTTGATGATCATGCTGAAACCGTAACCTTCAGAGGCGTTGGATTGGAGGGGTTATAAGCCGAGCAAGCCGATATTGACCCCGATGAAGGGTATGTCGGCTTGGCGCGTGGGCCTCCTCCTGCCCTCGAGCAACACGACGATGGAGCCGGATTTCTACAGGATGGCGCCCGAGGGCGTCACGGTCCACTCGGCGAGGATGACGCTTAGGAGCGTGACCGTTGAGCGACTTGAGGAGATGTCGGGGGAAGCCACAAAGGCGGCTGGGCTCCTCGCGACAGCGGGGGTCGGCGTCATCGTCTTCGGCTGCACCTCCGGCTCGCTACTGAAAGGCGTCGAATGGGAGAGGAGCTTGGTATCGAGGATCAGAGATGAGACAGGTATCCCGACCGTCTCGACCGCCGGTGCCGTCGTGGAGGGGCTCAAGAGCCTCGGAGTCCACCGCGTCTCGGTCGCCACCCCCTACACAGAGGATATCAACCTCCTCGAGAAACGTTTCCTCGAGGCCCACGGCTTCGTGGTGGAAGCCATCCAAGGGCTGGGTCTCGCGGACAATCTGGAGATCGCCGCGGTAAGCCCTGAGAGGGTCATGGAGCTCGTTGGGGAGGTCGCCGGTGACTCCGATGGCGTTTTTATAAGCTGCACCAACCTCCCAGTCGTCCCACTCATCAGCGGGCTTGAGGCCAGGCTCGGTCGGCCCTTGGTGGCGAGCAACCAGGCTTCGATGTGGGCGGTCCTGAGGGCATTGAGGCATCGTGGCGTGGATGGCTACGGGAAGCTACTTGAGGTATTGTGACATAGCCTCGTTAGCTTGGGGGAGACGCACAATCAATTGATACAAGATAACATCTTTCCTGCACAGTTCTTTTAAGTTACACCACACTTCGTAAACGCACATTAAGTGATGAGGGATGCTGGAGAAGGAGTTCAGGGACTACATGAAGGAACGGGGGCTCGGCGACGAGGAGGCCGAGTCGGCGGTCAAGACGGTCCTTGGGTTCGAGGGGCACCTAAAGTCGATGGGAAAGAGCCTCAAGTCTGCCTCGGTAGGGGATCTGAAGGGGTATATCTCCATGCTGATGAGGGAGGGAAGGAGCTCCTTCGAGGGGCTGCTCGCCCTCGCCAGATACGTCCGCCTCATTAAGAGGAACGACCTCTTCGTCTACATCGCCTCGATAGTGGGGGCGAGGAACGTGCTACCCAGTATCGCCGAGAGGCTCGCGGCCATCGCCGGCGAGGAGGCGAGGCGCAGGGTCTTCGACGGCGTCGAGGAGCTGCCACCTGGCTCTCCGCCGGAGGCTTTCCCGCCGGTGACGGAGCGGCTGATGGAGAGGCTCGAGGCTGAGCTCCCGCCCGAGACATGCAGGAGGGTGCTGGCAGGGAACCACCACGGCGTGCCACGCGAGGGCTTCAAGGAGCAGAGGGAGATGTACCTGAGGTCTGGGAACATCGACGAGGTCCTTAAGGAGATCCATGATAGAGCCGTCGCGGAGCTCGAGGAGCACATGGCCGAGGGCAAGATCTGGTACGAGCAGAAGATCACGCCGAGGGTCGTCGAGTTCGTCAGGAACAACCAGGAGCTGCTCGCAGGCGTCCACGAGGGGGACAAGATCTACATGACGAAGATCCCATACGCCCCAGACGACTACCTCAGGGAGACTGATCCGCTGATGAGGAGGTACTATGCATGCCACTGCCCCCTGGCTAGGGCTGCGATCCTGAGGGGCGACGCCGAGATATCGCCGACTTGGTGCTACTGCAGCGGCGGCTTCGAGAAGCTCCAGTTTGACGTGATCTTCGACGAGGACCTCGAGGTCAAGGTGCTTGAGAGCGCCCTAGCCGGCGACGATCGATGCCGATTCGCCGTCAAGATACCTAAAGTGAAGCTCAGGTAGGGGTCTTCTTTCCCGTTGTTTTTTCCGCCCCGGTCCCCGCGGTTTTATGGGTTACGATCTCTTGGACCCGCCCGATCTTGCCGTCTGTCAGCCTCACCTTGATGCCGTGGGGGTGGTTCTCGGACCTTGTCAGGATGTCCTTCACTACGCCCCGCGTCAGCTTCCCGGTCCGCTGGTCCCGTTTAAGGACGACGAGGACCTCTGCACCTTTCGTTACGTTGCTCCTGACCTGCCCGTCGGTCATCATGATCCACTCATCCGGGCTACCACCCCTTTATAGACGCTTCGACGAACCACACAGCGATGGAGGAAAAATCCAAAGCCCTCCCCACTCGACCTCTCAAAATCTATTAAGAGTGGATGGACAACCTAGGGATAGAGGTGGTTGTCTTGCCGTACATCAAGATGGAGGCGAGGGGCAAGTACGAGGAGGCTCTCAAGGAGATTATAGGCATCCTGAAGGCTCAGCCCGTCGAGTCGATAGACGGGGACCTTAACTACATCATAACGAGGATACTGAAGGAGTCTTACCCCCTGAGGTACTTCAACCTTAACAGGGCGGTAGGCGTCCTCGAGTGCTGCAAGCTCGAGTTCTACAGGAGGGTCGCGGCCCCCTACGAGGACACGAAGATCAAGGAGAACGGGGACGTCTGAGGGCACCAGTTTGCAAATATGTTCAACCCATCCCCATTTTATTTATGAAGATGCTCTGAGGCCAGATCTGGGGGACGCTGTATGAAGAAGAGGATGCAGCCGCACATAATGTGCGGCGTCGGTGACGTCGCGAAGTACGTCCTGTTGCCGGGAGACCCGAGGAGAGTCGAGAAGATCGCGGCACAATTCGACGAGTCGAGGAAGGTCGCCGACTACAGGGGGTTCATCACGTACACTGGCAAGGTCGATGGTGTAGGCATTACAGCCTGCTCCACCGGCATAGGCAGCCCCTCAACGGCGATAGTCGCAGAGGAGCTGACGAGGATAGGCGCGGAGACCCTAATCAGGGTCGGTACGACAGGCGCCCTCCAGCCCGAGATAGAGGTGGGCGACATCATCGTGGCGACAGCGGCCGTGAGGGCGGACGGCGCGTCTAGAGCCTACATGCCGGTCGAGTACCCCGCCGTCGCGGACTTCGACGTCGTCTCGGCCCTCCTTAGATCCGCGGATGAGAGGGGCAGGAAGGTCCGCCACGGCATCGTCCTGAGCTCGGACTCATTCTACGCCGGGAGCGAGGAGGAGACTGCGAGGCTCGGCGGCGGCAACGTCCTCTCCGTGGAGATGGAGGCCTCGACCCTGTTCACGCTGGCGAGCGTAAAAAAGCTGAGGGCTGGGGCCATCCTGGCAGTCGACGGGAACCTCGTCATGGGCGCGAAGAAGGGTGAGTTCGAGCCTGGCGAGAGGGGCGGCGAGCTCGACGACCGGGTGAAGAAGGCGATCGAGGACGAGATAGGGATCGCGATAGGGGCGGTGAAGCTCTTGGAGCGCGGTCACCCCTTATCGTAGGGCTTATAGTCACTCGGTGGGGTTGCCTTCCTCACGACGCCAGCGAGGGCGATCACGGTTAGGATGTATGGTAGCATCAGTATTATCTGGGGAGGTAGGATGCCAAGGGACTGGAGCCTCATCTGGAGGGCGTCCGCGAAGCCGAACATGATGCTGGCGCTGAAGGCGCCGAGGGGCATCCACCTGCCGAAGATCATGGCGGCGAGGGCGATGAAGCCGCGCCCACCGGTCATGCCCCAGGTAAAGATGCTGAGGTGGCCGAGGGAGAGGAAGGCGCCTCCGAGCCCCGCCAGCATGCCGCTAACTATGACGCCGAGGTACTTCACCCTGACAACGCTTATCCCGGCGGTGTCGGCGGCGGCCGGGTGCTCGCCGACGGCCCTGATCCTGAGGCCTATCGGTGTTTTGAACAGAACGAATTGTGACAGGACCGTCGCTATCAGCATCAGGTAGACGAGGGGAGTCTGGTTGCCGAGGATGTCGCCTATGATGGGGATGTCCTTCAGCAGTGGGATCGATATGGCCTTGAGGCTAGGCACGCTGCTTGAGGCGCCCCTCGACCCCCAGATGATCTGGCTCATGTAGGCGGTGAAGCCGAGGGCGAAGATGTTTATGCCTGTCCCGCTCACGATCTGGTTCCCCTTGAAGGTGACCGTCAGGACGGCGTGGATCAGGCCGAGGAGGCCGCCAGCGGCGACGGCGGCCAGCACGCCGAGCCAGGGGTTGCCGGTGTAGTAGCTGACGGCGACTCCTGAGAAGGCGCTGGTGAGCATCATGCCTTCGAGGGCTATGTTGACGACGCCGACCCTCTCGGAGAAGATGCCGCCGAGGGCGGCTAAGGCGATGGGCGTAGCCATCCTGAGCGTCGCCGCGAAGAGGCCCACGTTGATGATGTCAATTATGTTCAATCCTTAGGTTCCCTCCACCTGAGGAGATACCGGATGAGCGTCGGCGCGGCGACGAAGACGACGACGAGGGACTGGAGGATGATCACTATGTCGAGGGGGACGTGGGTGACCCTCGTCATCATCATACCCCCGCTTCTGAGGGCGCCGAAGAGGACGGCGGCTATGACGACGCCGACGGGGTGCAGCCCGCCGACGAGGGCGACTGCGAGGCCGTCCCACCCGTAGCCTGGGGAGAAGCCGTCTATGAAGCGGCCGTGGACGCCCATCACCTCGCCTGAGCCTCCAAGGCCGGCCATCGCTCCGCTGACGAAGAGGGCGATGATCATGGTCCTCTTCACGTTGATGCCCCCGTTCTCGGCGGCCAGGGGGTTCAGCCCGGAGGCCCTGACCTCGTAGCCGAACGTCGTCTTCTGCAGGATGAAGTAGGTGAGGGCCGCGAGGATGAGGGCAACAATAAAGGAGGCGGAGAGCTGGGTCGGTGGGAGTATGCGGGGGAGCTGGGCTGATGGGGCGAGGGGCACGGTCTGCGCGACCCACCCGGGAGCCTTGAACGGGTAGTTCACCATGTAGCTGGTCAGGTAGGTGGCGACGTAGCTGAGCATCATCGTCGTTATCACCTCGTGGGCGCCAAGCTTTGCCTTAAGTATCGCCGGGATGAAGCCCCACGCCCCGCCTGCGAGGGCCCCTGCGAGGAGAGCCAAGGGCACGTGGATCAGTGCCGGCAGTCCATCGAATGATATGCCGACGAGGGCCGCGGCGAAGCCACCGATGATCAGCTGCCCCTCGGCGCCGATGTTGAACAGGCCGCTCTTCATGGAGAAGAGGAAGGCGAGGGCGGTGAAGATGATGGGCGTCGCCTGGGTCAGCGTCTGCCCTATCCCGTAGACGTCGCCGAAGGCCCCTGTAAGCATCGTCGCGTAGGCGTCCAGGGGGGAGTAGCCTGTGGCAACGAGGACGACGGCGCCGACCAGAAAGGCAGCTACGACCGCAATCACCTGGGGCAGCATCCTCAATAGCCCCGACCTGAGCTTCGCTATAAGCCTCGAGGGGAGCCTATTCTCCCGATAGATGCCCTCTTCCCCCTCAGTCAACCTTGCCACCCGCCATCAGGAGGCCGAGTTCCTCCTCGTTGGTCTCCTTCGGATCCCTCACAGCCGCTATCCTACCCTCGAATATCACGGCAATCCTGTCGCTGAGCGCCCTTATCTCGTCGAGGTCGGCAGATATGAGTAGGACCGCGCAGCCGTTGTCCCGCATCTCCACGAGCTTGCCCCTCACATACTCCGTAGCGCCTATGTCGAGGCCCCTCGTCGGCTGGTAGGCTATGATCAGCTTGGGGTGCCTGCTGAGCTCCCTCGCGAGCACGACCCTCTGCTGGGTCCCGCCCGAGAGGTTACGGACGGGCGTGTCCTTGCTTGGGGTGCTTATCGAGTAGTCCGCTATGAGCCCATCGGCGTAGCTCGACGCCGCCCCGCAGTCGAGGATCATGTGCCTCTTCGCGAAGGGCTCCTCCCCCTGGCTTCCAAGGATCAGGTTCTCCATGACGGAGAAGTCCGGGACCAGGCCCTCTTTGTTCCTGTCCGCGGGTACGTGTGAGACGCCGAGCCTTATCCTCTGCTCCGGTGAGGCGGCCGTGATGTCGACCTGGTTCAGGAAGATCCTGCCACCCTTTACCCGCCTCAGCCCCGTCAGGGCCTCGACGAGCTCGCTCTGGCCGTTCCCCTCGACGCCAGCGATGCCGAGGATCTCGGAGGCCATAACGTCGAAGGCGATCCCCTTCAACGCGGGGAGGCCCCTCTCGTTGACGACCTGCACACCCTCGACCCTGAGGACGACGCCGGCACCCTCAACGGGCTTCTTGTCGAAGGTCTCGAGGACCTGCCTGTCCACCATCATGGTGGCGAGCTGGGGTAGGCTCGTCTCCCCAGTCTTCACCGTCCCGACGAGCCTCCCCTTCTTGAGGACTGTGATCCTGTCGCAGATGGAGAGGACCTCCCTCAGCTTGTGTGAGATGAATATGACGGTCTTCCCCTGCGCCTTGAGCGCGCGGATCGCCTTCATCAGCTCCTCCACCTCCTGGGGGATGAGGATGGCCGTCGGCTCGTCAAGGATCAGGATCTCCGCGCCCCTGTAGAGCGCCTTTATTATCTCCACCCTCTGCTGGGCGCCGACGGTGAGGGCGTGGACAGGCGCATCCGGGTCGACCTTGAGGTTGTAGCGTTCGCTGAAGGCCCTGACCTCCTCGGACGCCCTCTTTGCGTCGAGGATGACCCTGCTCCTCGTCACCTCGTTGCCGAGGACGATGTTCTCCGCCACCGTGAGGCTCGGCACGAGCATGAAGTGCTGGTGGACCATTCCTATGCCGTGTCTGATCGCCGTGGCGGGGCTGTCCATGTGGACCTCCTCACCGTCGACGAGGATCTTCCCCGCGTCGGGCCTGTAGAGGCCGTATAGGATGCTCATGAGGACGGTCTTCCCGGCGCCGTTCTCCCCCAAGAGGCCGTGGATCTCGGCCTTCTCAGCCGAGAAGTCGAGGCGGTCGTTGGCGACGACGCCTGGGAAGGTCTTGGTGATGCCGAGCATCTCTACAGCTTGGGTCATGGGGATGAAAAAAGGAGTGGATGGATGTGATATATCTCTTTTTTACCCGTAGCCTGAAGGTACTGTGATGTCGCCGGCGATGATGAGGTCCCTAGCCTCCTTGACTTTGGCGAGTGCGTCGGCTGGGAGCGGGCTGTGCTGGAAGGAGAACACCTCCTCCCACAGCGGCTCCTCGTCGGGAAGTCTGCACATGCCGACCCACTTCTCCTTGAGCCCTCCGCTGTAGAATCCTCCCTTGAACTTGCCTACGATGGCGTTTAGTATCATCTGGTAGACGGCCTCGTCGACTCTCTTGGTCGCGCTCGCAACGATCTCTGGGTACAGGTAGCACTGGCATGCATCGACGCCGAAGCCTATGACGGCCTCGTCGTGAGCCGCCTCGAGTGCTCCCAACCCGCTCTTTCCGGCCGCCGAGTAGATGGC
>Ga0315289_10005673_pt1 | contig 18403 bp, 19 predicted proteins | sample YL17G11_40_MG_FD_203452 | JGI IMG/M metagenome (GOLD analysis project Ga0315289, IMG submission 203452) | Sediment microbial communities from Yellowstone Lake, YNP, Wyoming, USA - YL17G11_40 | ecosystem: Environmental > Aquatic > Freshwater > Lake > Sediment | place: USA: Wyoming | collected...
TGAACCCTGGTTCCTACGCAGCGTAGTCCATGCATCAGTCAAGGCCGCCAAAAAGACAGCCTGGCAAATCCCGCAGGAATCAGAGTGGGAAGACCTGCTCGCTGCAGACGAATCCGTAGAAGCACAGGTCGAATCGGCCGAGTTCCAGCACCGGGTCTGGGATGCCATGCAAAGTCTATCTCCCCGCCAACGCGCTGTCGTTGTCCAACGCTATTTCCTAGATATGAGCGAAAGAGAGATGGCCGCCAAACTCGAAATCGCTCCTGGTACAGTCAAGTGGCAATTGAATGCAGCACGAGCGCGGTTGCGCGCCCTGCTGCGCAAGAAGGTGGAAGAATGACGCACGCAGAACGCCTCCAGCAGGCTCTCGAAGGAATGGCTGCGCGGCAAGTTCCCGAAACGACAAATCTCTGGCCGCGCCTTGCAGCCCGTATCGAAGAAAGGAAATCTCTCATGCAAACCCTGCGCACCCGACCAGCTTTAGCGCTATTGATCCTCCTGCTCGCCCTGGCGTTGTTGACCGGCGTAGCCTATGCTGTTGGCAAATCGCTCGGCTACATCCCCGGCGTGGGCATTGTCAGCCAGGAGTCACCGCTACGGGTCCTGGCCGAGCCGGTGACGGTGGAACGCGACGACATCACACTGACGGTCACGCAGGCCGTGCTTAGCGCCGACAAGACCGTAGTCATCTACCGCGTCGAAAATATTCCTGAATCCGCCTTGGCAGGAGATTACGCCGAGGGCGAAACCCCTGCCCCCCGCTGCAGCACACTCGATGGCCTGCGCCTGTCGAGTGGCACCACTTTCAACACCATCGGCGGTCAGGGTGGCGGCTGGTACACCGGCTACGAGTACCGCGATGTCTTTAATCCCATCCCGGCGAATGTCAACGACGCGACGTTGTTCGTATCCTGCCTGCTGGATACCGCTCCCGGCAATGCCCCCGAAAACTGGGAAGTGCCTCTGCATTTCGTGCCCGCCCCGCCGGATATGACGGTCGTGCCGGTATTCGAAATCTCTCCCACAGCCGGCTCTGAGGGCGGAGCAGGCGGCGAGACTCCCGCGCCTTCCGCCTCCCCCCTGGCCATCGAAAGATCCATCGAACTGGATGACGGCTACATCCTGATTGGTAAGTTCCATTCCATCACCCTGCCAAACGGCCTGGTAACCTCTCACTGGCCCTGGTCAATATTGAAATTCACCGACGCCAACGGGCAGGAAGTCTACGCTGATTATGCCAACGATGTGGACCTGCCTGACGTCACTGCGACCTCCTCCTGGTGGGCGTACCGCATCCAGGGCAAGTATTTTGCCTGGCCATTGACCATTACCCTGGACTCGGTGGAAGCCTCCCTGCCCGGCACGGCTTCTTTCGAGTTCGATACCGGTGCGGACCCTCAGCCGGGTAAGCAATGGGACCTCAACCAGGACCTGCAGATTGGCGGCTACAACATCCGCGTCCTGTCCGTCGCCCGCAACCCGGACGGTTACTCGTTCACCTTCAAATCCGATCCCAATGTACAGGGCCTTGGGTTGGATATCAAGGGCGTCGACAAGTACATTTCTCCGGCGGGTGGTGGTGGCGGCGGAGGGGGGGACACAGGTGACTTGAGCGCCAGCCTTGCCTACGCGGGCGAAGTGCCAGAAGGGAAGCTGACGGTTGTCGTCAGCGGCGTGACGGTGCTCGCCATCGATCCCTGGTCGGTGCAGTGGACTCCGTCCGTCCTGCCTTCGGGAGATGTGACTCCCACGCCTGCACCGCAAGCCTGCCTGACCGACGAAGTCTGGGCGCAGGCGAAATCCAGCCCCGCTGTCATTCCTTCCGGTCTGACCGGCAAACTAGCCTTGATGGGGGAGACGGGCGTTGGAAGTGGTGTTTGGGGCAGCGTTACTGTCAACCTGGATGGCAGCGGCCGGCAGTTCCACTCGGATGGTTTCTGGCCGGTCTTCTCACCCGATGGGGCTAGACTAGTCTATTCCAGCGGCGATGGGCTGTACGTTCTGGACCTGGCAACGGGCGCGGCAGACCGCCTGCCCGGCACCACCGCTGACGATTACCGCTCGGCCTGGTCGCCGGATGGCAGCCGGATCGCGTTTACACGCTCCAGCATTGCCGAGATTTTCGTCATCAACGCGGATGGCTCCGGCCTAGCCCAGGTCACGGACTCGATGCAGTATGAGATCCTGGCTGGCTGGTCTGCGGACGGGACGCAGGTTATCTTCGCTTCTGCCGGCTCGGACGGCGTTCAGGTCCGCTCACACGATCTCGCCGCCGGCGCGGAACAGTCCCTTTTCCCGATCAGTTCCAACAAGGCGGATGTGGTCGTTTCACCCGAAGGGCAGTGGGTCGCCTTCACCGACCGCCTTGGGATGCAGGGCAACGGCCTATTTATCTCCCGTCTCGACGGTTCCGAGCGCAAACTAGTCATGGCGCTGGATGGCATGGCGCTCTACTTCCCCATCTGGGGGTCGGAGGGCAACTGGCTCATCGTCAGCGTACCCAACCCGGACGCGCAGGATGGAAAGCCTGTGCAGGCGCTGATCGAACTGGACTCCTGCCAAGTCATTCCGCTCCCGGATTACGGGGGCGAAGTCCATTCCTGGAGACCTTGAACGGTCAATTTTCTACAATTCGCTCGCCCGTCTTGCGATCCGATCCTTCGTCCGCGTAATGAACTCTGCCAGAGGAATGTTATTCTGCTGGCTTCCATCTCGGACGCGCAGCGAAACCTCTCCCGCCTTCATCTCGTTCTCTCCGACCACCAGCATGTAAGGTACTTTCATCAGTTGTGCGTCGCGGATCTTGGCGTTCATGCGCTGGGCGCTCAGGTCGGTGCTGGCGCGGATGCCCTGGTCACGCAATTGGCGGACGATCCCATCGGCGTACTCGTTCTGCTTATCCGTGATGGGGATGACACGCACGTGCTCCGGCGAAAGCCAGACAGGGAAGTTACCGGCGTAATGTTCGAGCAGGAAGCCAATCATGCGCTCGTGCGTGGACAGGGGGGCGCGGTGGATGCACAGCGGAGTCTCCTCGACCCCGTTCCTGTTCATAAAGACGAGGCCTAAGCGACCCGGCTGGGCGAAGTCCACCTGGTTGGTTGCCAGCGTGAATTCCTTGCCAATGGCGCTCCATATCTGTACGTCAATCTTCGGGCCGTAGAAGGCAGCCTCGTCATAGGCCTCGACAAACGGCACGCCACCGTTCGTCATCGCGCGGCGAACCATATCTTCTGTCTTCAACCACAGCCGCTCATTGTCCACGTATTTTTTGCCCAGGCCTTCCTTGCCGTGCAGCGAAAAGCGCATAACGAATTTCTGGATGCCGAACAGCTCAAAATACTTGTGATACAAGTCAATCACGCCCATGAATTCCTGCTCGAACTGGTCTTCAGCGCAGTACATATGCGCGTCGTTCATCTGCATCGAGCGGACCCGCATCAGGCCGAAGAGCTCGCCGGATTTCTCGTAGCGGTAACATGTCCCGTACTCAGCCAGGCGGATGGGCAGGTCGCGGTAGGAGCGCGGCTTCGAGCCGAAGATCTTGTGGTGCATCGGGCAGTTCATCGGCTTGACGTAGTAGCGCACCCCCTCGATCTCCATGGGCGGGTACATGGACTCGGCGTAGTAGGGCAGGTGGCCGGAGTGCACGAACAGGTTTTCTTTGGCCAGGTGCGGCGTGCGGACGCGGAGATAGCCTGCCTTTTCCTCCATTTCCTTTGCAAGCCTTTCCAGCTCCTCGATGATGACGCCGCCACGCGGCAGCCAGAGCGGCAAGCCGGGGCCGACCTCGTCCTCGTAGAAGAAGATTTCCAGCTCCTTGCCGAGTTTACGGTGGTCGCGCTTCTTGGCATCTTCGAGCATCACCAGGTACTCTTCGAGTTCCTGGGCCGTCTTCCAGGCTGTTCCGTAGAGGCGCGTAAGCATCTTGTTCTTCTCGTCACCGCGCCAGTAAGCCCCGGCGATGGACATCAGCTTGAAAGCCGAGGGATTGATCTGGCACGTGGTTTCGACGTGCGGTCCTCGGCACAGGTCCGTGAAAGTGTCGCTCTGGTAGATGGAGATTTCGGGTTTCTCTGCCAGTGGGTTGCCATATTCGTCGAAGCCGCCTTTTTCCAAGCCCTCGATCAGTTCCAGCTTGTAGGGCTGCTCTTTGAAAATCTGGCGCGCCTCTTCAGCTGAAACCACCTTCCTGACGAAAGCGTGACCTCCGGCGATGATCTGCCTCATGCGCTTTTCGATTCTTCCAAAATCTTCGAGCGTGATAGGTTGGGGCAGGTCGAAATCATAGTAAAAGCCGTTCTCGACCGGCGGGCCGATGGTGTACCTGGCCTGGGGGTAGAATTCCATCACCGCCTGCGCCATTACATGCGCCGTCGAGTGACGGATTCTATACAACTGGGAATCCTCGTAACGTTCTTCGGGTTGATTGGGCATTTTCTCTCCTTTACCCTCCCCCCCGTCCCATCTCCCATAATTGGGAGGGATGCAGGGGAGAGGGCGGAATAAAGAACTCTCGCCCAAAATTCGGGGCGAGAGGCAGTCTCACGTGGTTCCACCCGATTTGCCCTCCTGGTCGACCTTTGCGAAGGTTCGCAACCTTCACAAGAATGCCAGGATGGCATCTCTTGGACTGATAACGGAGTCATCCGTTTCCCTTACTGACTGAACACTGATCACTGGATACTGATCACTATTCACTGTTCTGTTCCACGCTCGCGGGTGGTTTTCAGCGGTGCTCCCCGGAGAAGGCTCTCAGTCTTCGGCCTCCTCTCCCTGTCGGCTTGCGAACTACTTACTTGTCCCGGTCACAGCGTTTGGTTGATTGTGTGGCTATTATATGCCGGTTTGGACGCTTGTCAAGCGTCCGCAGGAGCAGGCTGGGAAAAGAATCGCCCTTCCCCAGCTGATTAGACAATGCTTCTGGCTCTTTATTTCGCCATGGTGGCAGGCATCCATTTTGCAAAGCTGGCCAGGTGGCCCCACAAGGATGTGTAAAAAGTGACGGCCCACAAGAGGGCAGTGACCAGCACCACAAGAGCAGCAATGAGGCGGAATGTTTTATTCTTCTTCAGCAGGCCAAGAAGAGGAGCTGGCAGCACACCGCCCAAGCCGGCCATGATAAAACCGATGCCTGAAAGGATGGGTTCTTTAGTCAGGCCAAGTGAGATAATGCGGATGCCCACGATGACAGCGCCCACTCCAGCAAAGAAGCCGTAGATGGCCACGGGAATCAAATCCCAACCCTGGCTCAAGGCGATGACCGCGCCGAGGAAGACAGCGCCAAATAACGTGGTCGCCTCGCCGTAGCCGATGTTGTAGCTCCCTGGCAGAAGCCAGGTAAACGTCAGCGTCAAACCCAGGATTATGGGCAGTAAATAGAAAAAGCCCCTTGCTAGGGGCTTTTCTGTGGGCGGAATAGGGCTCGAACCTACGACCTCTGCTATGTCAAAGCAGTGCTCTAACCAACTGAGCTATCCGCCCGGATAGTGTGGCATATTATAACGAGGGTAGGTTGAAAAAGCAATATTTTGTGGTTATTTACTATCGTGATTTTTTGGTGGGCGGTCTGGTTCGGGCCAAGGCTCTGATGGTGGAATTGCTGGCCTAGGCGATTCTCTTTCAGGAAAACCCCGGCCCTTCTTCCCCGCATCATCTTCTCTTCGAACCCGTTCCCTATCTGGCGATTCGAATGGTATTTTTTCAGGTGGTAACTTAGGTGTTTTATCTTCACCATTCGGATTCTGAAAAATAAAATTTTTATTCATTGCTTACCTCCTTATCTTTCTGGCCACCATAACCTTTCCATCGGTATTTCTTTATTTACTTCGTCAGTGCATTTAAGTACCAGCTTACGATTAGGCTGCGGATCATCGTCAGCTGCTAACTGCTTTAAGCGGTCAAGAGTTTTGTGATAAGCCATTTCCATTTCATCATTGTAATTTCTTTTTCTTCCGATCTCACTAACTAATAGCTCTAAGTCATAGAAGGTATCGCCATAACCGATAAATAATTTCGTGTATCGTTCAACTTGTTTCGAAAATTGTAAAAATGGTTTAATGACAGCCACCAAGGCAGTCAATCCTCCAAGCACAGCCCATATAGTTGAACCAATACCTGCGTGCCATAAAGACCACCCACCTACTACAGACGATGTGCCAATCGCAATAACAATTTCGAAGAATTTATCCCATCCCCTAATAGCTTGCAATCGGTATCCATAATACTTTCTGTTTAAACAGACCGTTCGGTATTGGAAGTAAAGGTCACGTACCGGGTTGAACATTGCGCCTTCATCGAACATATTTTCCTCTGCATAAGGTCTCTGCGTGAGTTGTAGAGCCCACATTGAGTATAAACCAGATCGAGGTTAATTACAACAAAAATCCGCGGGTGTACTTTCCCTTATGAACAAGCCCAGCACCTAAAGATGAAGAATTCCCCACCAATAAATCGGCTCCCCTGATGGGGAGCCTTTGTTTCAAACCTTTCTGCTGCTATGTCTTCTTCAGCACTGGAAGGCCGTTCGGCGTTTCGATTACTTTGTAGCCAGCCGGCACTGCCTCGAGAACGCCCGCCTTCTTTTCCTTGGCGAAGAAGTAGAGCGTTTGGATCTTGCCGCTCTTCAAGGTGGTGCTCTTGGAGTGCAAGAAATAAGTCACGCCACGTTTATTGGTGTAACTGAATGCCATACGAACCTCCTTCTTGGCGAAAGAACTTGCGCTGTTTTCCAGCACAAGCCGATAAGACAATCCCATTATATCCCCAATTGAAAAAGAGGGTAGCCTGGTTTTAGAATTCAAGATCGCAGGATCCGGTCTAGCTCCTCGAAATCCACGCGCGAGGTGAGGTCCAGGCTGATGGGTGTGACCGAGACTAACCGCCTGACCCGCAGAACATAAACGTCGCTGCCCTCCTGTTCCCCGCCAAGAAGCTCGACCCGATGGTAGCTGACCCTTCCCGGCTCTTCCCACGACTTACGTTTGGGCCGCAGTGGATCGTAATAGCGTTGAGGAGCCACGCACGTGACCTGCCAGGCGGTTTGCGGCGTGGCATTGGAGGGGACATCTACTTTGAGCAGGGCAACATCCTTGGGAAATCGCTTTTCCAACAAAAGGCGGGCAAAATAGGCTGTGAAATGGGCGGCAGTGGAAAAATCCACTTCGTTCGAATATGAAAGATGGTTCTGTTGCTCCGTTTCCACGGACACAGCCAATGCAGGGATGTCCATTGCAGCCGCCTCCAGGGCTGCTCCAACCGTCCCGGAAATGGTAACGCCGGTGCCGACGTTCTCGCCGTAATTGATCCCTGAAACGACCAAGTCAGGCCGCTCCGGCATGATCTCCAAAATCCCATGCTGGACGGCCTGCGCGGGCGTCCCGCCTACGGCATAGACTATCCAATCCTTGCCGTTCACGCTCACGATCTCAGGCCGGATGACGCCATCCGAGCTTAATGGCAGGCTGCGTCCGGTGCCGGAGGACTGGTCGCGCGGCGCGGCGACGGTCACAAAGCCGAGGGTCGAGAGCGCCTCGGCTGCAGCCCACAGTCCAGGGGACTGGATGCCGTCATCATTGGTAAGCAGGATTTGACATTTACCCATATGTAAAGAAAAGAAGCGGGATGAACCCGCTCCCGGAACTGGCGCCCCTTGCGCGATTCGAACGCGCGGCCTTTTGGTCCGCAACCAAACGCTCTAATCCGCTGAGCTAAAGGGGCAACTGTTCAGTGGGAAGGATTTTAATCCAGAATCCAGGGCTGGTCAAGAGAACTGTGATTCTTTGCCCGTTTTGAACGCCTGTGCGGTCTGGAGGACATCGTGCGCCGAACGCAATGTCCCCTCGCTGACCTCGCCGAGCATCTGCGCTAGTTCGAGCGTGCGCGCCTCGCCCTGCAACCTGGTCACCTGCGTGATGGTGCGCCCGTCCTGGATGACCTTTTGCACCTGCAAGTGATGGTCGCCGAAGGCTGCCAACTGCGGCAGGTGGGTGACGACCATCACCTGGTGCTGATGGCCGAGGCTCCACAGTTTCTCGCCGACTACGCTGCCGACACGCCCGCCGATGCCCTGGTCTATTTCGTCGAAGATGAGCGTGGGGACCTGGTCGGCGCGCGCCAGCACGTTCTTGAGGGCCAGCATCAGGCGCGAGGTCTCGCCGCCCGAGGCGATTTTAGCCAGCGGTTTCAGGCCCTCGCCAGGGTTCGGCTCGACCAGGAATTCGACCTTATCCAGGCCGCTGGCGTCGAAGGCCAGGCGCTGGCCTTCAGGCGCGGGAAGGCCCTCTGGGTCGGGGCGCGCCTGGAAGTTCACTGCGAAGCGGGCGCTGGCCATGCGCAGGTCGATCAATTCGATCTCGATGGATTTGCTCAACCGGCCAGAGGCTTCTTTGCGCTTCTGCGAGAGGGACAGGCCTTGCTCGGCCAATTTGCCCAGGATTTCGGTTTCGGCCTCTTCCAACTCAGCCAGGCGCTCGCTGGCGTGGGTAATGTTCTCCAGTTGCTTGCGGGCATCCGCGGCGAAGGCGATAGTGGATTCGATGCTGCCGCCGTACTTGCGCTCCATGCGGTGGATCAGGTCAACGTGCTCCTCGACCTCTTCGAGACGCTTGGGATTGAACTCGATGGCCTCCAGGTAATCGCGCAGACTGTGCGCCAGTTCGGCCAGGGTCTCCTCCAGGTTCGTCGCCTGACCCGCCAGGGCAGACTGCGCCGAATCTAACTGGCTCAACTTGGAGAGGAATTGGGAGGCTCGCCCGATCAGATCGCTGGCAGCCGGGGCCTCCGGCGTGCTCTCGTCGAGTACGGTCAGGGCTTGCTGGGCCAATGAGGAAAGCGACTCGGTGTTGGCCAGGCGGTCGCGCTCCTGGAGCAGCTCCTCGTCCTCGCCGGGGCGCAATTTGGCGGCCTCGATCTCATCCGCCTGGTAGGTCAGCAATTCGGTGCGCCGTTCGGCATCCACCTGGACCTGGCGCAGCTCGTATAGCTCGCGGCGGATGGCTTGCAAGCGGATATAGCTCTCGCGATAAGCAGCCAGCAGGGACTCGACGTCTGCATAACGGTCGAGCAGGTTCAGGTGGGCGCGCACGTTTAACAAGGAAAGGTGCTCGGACTGGCCGTGAATATCCACCAGCAGCTCGCCCAGCTCGCGCAGGAGGGTCAGGTTGACGGTGCGGCCGTTGACGCGGGCGACGTTGCGCCCCTCGCGGCGCACCTCGCGGCTCAAGGTGACGTAATCTGGGTCATCGAGCAGGTCTTCGCGTTGGAGGATCTCGTGGGCGGGCTGCCGCTCGGGACCGGCCAGCTTGAAGGTCGCCTCCACCCGTGCCAGGTCTGCATCGGAGCGGATAACTGTCAGGTCGGCGTGTCCGCCCAGCACCATCTCAACCGCGTCCATGAGGATGGATTTGCCCGCGCCGGTCTCACCGGTAAAGATCAGCAGGCCCGGCCCGAAATCCAGGTCGAGGTGGTCAATGATCGCAAAGTTCTGGATACGCAGTTCGGTCAGCATAAATGACTATTTGAACAGTTGAATGCCCGAAAGACGGTAATAGACAGTGGGCGCCACCAGCACCAGGTAAATGCCCTGGAAGGCGATCCCAAAGAAATCCAGAACCAGGATGCGCATCAAAAGGAATGGCAGCGCGCCCAGGATGACGGCGACCAGGACAGTGAGGAACAGGGAGCGTGAGCGGTGATGCTGCGTCACGAAGCGCGCGGCTTCGGCGATGACAATCCCGGCCGTGGGTGCGCCCGCAATGACCAGGAACCAGCCAATAAAGCCGATGCCTCCGACAAGGATGGTCAACCCACTGGCGGCGAGCGACAGCAGCCCGGCGACGACAAAGCCGAGCATGTAGTCGTACCACTGGGCGGTATCGAAAATCTTTTGCTGGCCGCGCACGCATTCTTTGCAGCGATAACCGGTCGGTGTGCGGACGGTGCACTTTGGGCAGATCGCCTTCTCGCAGCGATTACAGCGCAGCGTCGTCGCGATGGTTGGGTGATTGGCGCAATAGAGCGGTGTTGTGTTTTCGGTCATCTCGGCAAGCCTATGGTCGGATTCTGATTCATGTGTGCGGTCAGGTTGCGGTAGAAATAACCCGGATCGCCAAAGCGAACGAATTTCGCGCTGTAATCGCCTGCGCGCACATCAACGCGGTCGTCCTCAGCCAGGGTGATGGGTGTCTGCCCATCCACGCACAGGACAGCGTTGCCGTCCTCTTGAACCGTGATGCTGACCGACGAACCTTCCGAGAGGACGACGCCGCGATCTACGGACAGGTGCGGGGCGATCGGGACGAGGAGGATGTTGCGCAGCTCCGGAGGCAGGATCGGCCCCCCGGCAGCCAGCGCGTAGGCCGTCGAGCCGGTCGGAGTGGCCGCGATCAGACCATCGGCGACATAGCTGGTCAGCAGACGCCCGTCCACGCTGGCGGAGAGGCGCACCGGGCGGACAAATTGTCCGCGGCAGACTAGGGCCTCATTCAGCGCGTGCCAGTTCCCCAGCGACTGGCCACTCCGCCAATGCTCGGCGCGGATCATCATACGATTCTCGATCCAGGTTTCGCCTTTCAGCAGCAAGTCGAAGGTCGGGTGCCATTCCTCGCGGCGGATTTGGATGAGAAAACCAAGCCTCCCCAGGTTTACGCCCAGGATAGGCACGCTCCACGGCGCGCACAGGTGGGCGGCGCGCAGCATCGTGCCATCGCCGCCGACTGCGATCAGCAGGTCGAACTCGGCATTCTTAACCCGCTTCCGCAGGCTGGCTTTGTCCAGCGTGCCGGAGATGGCGGCCAAGCCGAGCCCTCGGAGGTGGTTGGCAATCACATCAGCTTCGGTGATAGCTTCCGGCATTCTGGGATGTGCTGCCACCACGATGCGCTGGGGGAGGAAAGGAAATTCGGGCATGAAGATAATTATACCTGTTTTGACCTGCCCCCCTCTGTTCCCCCATTTCGAAGTACACCTGTGCCTGCCCTGTCCCGTCCGGGCCAGGACTGGGGCCGCACCGGCGCAGGCAGAAATGCGGGGATGAAAGGGGGGTAGGGGGGTTAGGTTACGCCAACCTCTGATCGCATGTGCCTCGGAATCCGCAGCGTACACAACGTTGGGCTTCCTCGTGCGAACGCTCCACGTTGGCGCGGTACTCGTCGCGGCGCATGTCGGCCAACACGTCTAGCAGGGTCGCTTCGAGCTGGGGTGAATAGTCCACAGCGAAATCACGGCCTGGATAGTGGATGATGCCATAGGGCGGACGCTTGCCGAAGGTTCTCTGGACCAGCAAGCAGTAAGCCGCCAACTGGAAGATGTGCGAATCGTAGGGTGCGTCCGGCGTGCGCCCAGACTTGACCTCCACTGGAATGACCTGCACATTCTGCTCAATCAGGTAATCCGGCATGCCAGTCAGATCCAAAAGGCGGTCGTAAAGCGGCTTTTCGACCGCGCCCCAGGCGCGCGAATCGGTATAGATGACCCGTCCGCCAGGCAAGCCCACGCTGCGGCGTTGGCGCGAGGAGAGCCAGAAGAGGGCAAGAGCGAGCAGGAGGAAAGCAAGGGCAAGATAAAGAGAAGTCATCAGCGAGCAGTGTTCAGTTTTCGGTAATTTCCGCCCGGGTTAGATGATACGTCCCGTGCAAAAAGCCGCCAGCAGCACCAGCGCGGCCAGCAAGAGAATTAGCGCCAGCGCCCGCGTAAACCCCGAGGCGATGACCCTCCGTCCGTGGGCGCGATGGAGTTCCGTCCCGGCGGTCAGCTCGGCCTGGTTTTTCGGCTCGATGCCTTGCAACCGGTACCACCAGGCGCGGGCGCAGAAAAGGTACGACCCAATCTCAGAAGCACGGATGGTGCGCATTGTAGCACATTTATTCTATTTCATCAGATTTTGGATAAACGGAGCGGATTGGTCGGATGGCCGTAAATGTGGACAGGGACGATAGCCTTGGTGCACGGGGTGATGCGGTGGGCGACATCCTGAGGGTCGAGGTTCCAGGTCTCGGCTTCGGAATCTGCGAAGATCGGGATCGCGCCGGTGTAGCGAACGGCGTTGGCAGTGGCGATAAAGGTCAAGGTCGGGAGGATGACCTCGTCGCCCGCGCCGATCCCCAGGGCGACCAGCGTCTGGTGCAGGGCTGCCGTGCCGTTGCTGACTGCGATTCCATGCCGCACGCCGCAAAAGTCGGCGAAACGCTGCTCGAATTCGGCGATGTATCTACCTAACGAGGAGACCCAGCCCGAGCGGACGCACTCGCTGACATAGACCTCCTCATTGCCGGATAAAAGGGGTTCGGAAATGGGGATGAAACGGTGAGGAGAATCCATAAAAGTTTCTCGAAGTACCCTGAAAAGTGCACAGAGACATTTTATCGAACCGTGTTATTTTAATCCATGTTCGTCTCATCCAAGAGGCAAGTATTTTTCAAAGGATTGGCTACGCCCTTCACGATGTCAGGGACAGAACCGCGAGTATAATCGCGGCATGACGGATAAACACCCGATCTTAAAAACCATCCAGAATGGCTTTTCTGCCCTGGTCGAAGCCTTCTTCCTCCCCGCCCAGGGACGGATTTTTGCCTGGTTTGACAGACTTTGGTCAGCCGCCCTTTACTTGCTCGGCTTGCTCCACTGGTGCTTTTTCCTGAACTGGGGCAACATCCCCTTCGACCTGCACGACTGGCTGGATACCGGCGCCTATTTCAGCTTCCTGCGCCAGGCCGCGCTGACAAACCAACTGCCGCTGCACATCGGCTCGGCGCTCACCACCACCGACCGCTATCTAGCTCGCCCGAATACGCTGATCTCCCCGCAGGCTTGCCTGCTGCGCTTCCTCGAGCCGGGACCCTTCACCCTGGTCAATGTGCTGATCTTGTACTCGGTTGGTTTCATAGCCCTGCTCCTGCTGAAAAAACGCTACAGCCTGGCTCCGGCAGCGTTTACCGCGCTGTTCGCCCTCTTCAACTTCAACGGTCACATAACCGCTCACTACGCCGTTGGCCACTCGGAATGGATCGGTTACTTCTTCCTGCCTTTCTTAGTACTACTCATCCTGAAAGCCTTGGAGGGGGAAGAACACGGTTGGCGCTGGGTGCTGCTCGTCTCGTTGACGCTCTTCGCCATCACCTTGCAAGGCGCTTTTCACTTCTTCTTGTGGTGCCTGATTTTCCTGCTGGCCTGGGGAGTGTTCACGCCGAAGTACTTGCTGCCTGCCGTCCAAGCGATCGCTGCCAGTCTCCTGCTCAGCCTGCTCCGCCTACTGCCGCCCGCGATTGAGTTTGTGGGAGGCGGAAAGGCTTTCATCTCCGGCTTCCCGACCGTCACTGACATGTTCGCTGCTCTGGTGGTGCTCAAATACCCGGCGGAAGCCCTCTCCAGCCCATTCAAGTCGCTGGGCTGGTGGGAAGTGGATACCTATGTCGGCCTGATCGGCCTGTCCTTCCTGCTCTACTTCGGCGTTTACCGCACCTGGCGTCCTGGCCAAACCGCCGGGACAGGCAAGCAGAGTCCCGTCCGGGCGCTGTTGGCCCCGATTGCCGTCCTGACCTTTCTCTCGATAGGCCAAATTTACACCGCCATCAATCACTTGCCTGTTCCTCTGGCAGATTCAGAGCGTATGGCTGCCCGCTTCCTAATCGTCCCTGTAGTTATGGTGATTGCCCTGGCTGCTTTCAACTTCCAGGAATTTTTATCCGAAAGGGGTCATCGCGGCCTGACAGAGCGAATCATGTATCTCGGGCTGCTGATCCTGATGGCGCACGACCTGTATCAGCATTCCCGCATTTGGCGGGTGACCAACATGTACAAGCTGTTCCCAAGCACACCTGCCGACATTCAATCAAGCGTCATCAACCGCCCCGACCCGGTTTACATCACCGCGCTGGTTGCCGGCGCGGCCGGCACCCTGCTGACGTTCACTGTCCTCCTGATCTTGTCGCTGCGTGAACGGCGGCAGGCAAAGAGGCACATCGAGAAATAACCGACCATGTCAGAATTCCGCTTCTATCACCCTATAGAAGTACGTTACGGCGACCTGGACCCGCAGGGCCACGTCAACAACGCCAAATACCTGACCTACTTCGAGCAGGCGCGCGTCCATTATCTCCTGTGCCTGGGCCTGTTCGAGGCAGGCCAGTCTTTCACGAATATCGGCATCATCCTGGCCGAGGTCAAAGTCACCTTTCTCGCGCCGATTCAATATGGCACTGACGTGCGCATCGGGATGCGCATCTCCCACCTGGGCAAGAAGAGTATGGCCGCCGAATACACGCTGATGGACGCCTCCACTAAGGAGGAATTGGCGACAGGCTCGGCGGTGCTGGTTGGGTATGATTACCGGACGAACGAAACGGTTCCCATCCCAAAGGAGTGGCGAGAAAAGATCGATCGGTTCGAAGGTTTACAGGTTGCAGATTGAAGGTTCAGCCAGCGATCTCAACCTTCGACCCGACACCTTCAACTTTCAACACGAGACAGGAACAAACTATGCAACTTCCACCAATAGACACTCCCTACCTGCTCGACTTCCTGACAAAACTGCTCAACACCCCCTCCCCAACCGGCTTTGCCGAACCGGCCATCTCGTTGACGGAGCAAACCCTCAAAGCCTTCCCATTCCTGAGGCTTGCGCGCACCCGCAAAGGCGCGCTGGTGGCGCGTTGGGAAGGCGACCCTTCGACGCGCTCAGGGGAGGACGCCCCGCGTGCCCTGACCGCCCACGTGGATACGCTCGGGGCGATGGTCAAGGAGATCAAGTCCAATGGCCGGCTCAAGCTAACCAAGATCGGCCATTTTGCCTGGAACACGGTCGAGGGTGAAGGCTGCACCGTCTTCGCCTCCAAGGGTCGCCAGGTGCGCGGCGCAATCCTGCTTGACAAGGCCTCCAGCCACGTGTACGCGGGCGAGGTTAACGAGACCAAGCGCGACGACGACAACATGGAAGTCCGCCTGGACGCCCGTACTGCCTCGGAGTTAGAGGCGCACGGCCTGGGCATCGAGGTCGGAGATTTCGTCACCTTTGACCCGCGTGTTGAGGTGACCGCCGGCTTCGTCCGTTCGCGCCACCTGGACGATAAGGCCGGCGTCGCGGCCATCGTGGCTGTGGTCAAAGCCCTGAGCGACGCTGGGTTAAAACCCACCCAGACCACTTACCTGCATTTCAGTAATTACGAGGAGGTCGGTCACGGCGCGGCAGCCGGCATCCCGCCCGAAGTCCACGAGCTGGTGGCGGTGGACATGGCTGCTGTCGGTGAGGGCCAGGCCTCTGACGAATTCCACGCCACCCTGTGCGTCAAGGACAGCGGCGGACCGTACCATCACGGCCTGTCAACGCGGCTGCGTGAGCTGGCCGAGAAGCAGAACATCCCCTATGTGGTGGACATTTATCCCTATTACGGCTCGGATGGTGAGGCTTTCTGGCGTGCTGGCGGGGATGTGGCTGTGGCACTGATCGGCCCCGGCGTGGACGCCTCGCACAATTACGAGCGCACGCACACCGAGGCGCTGGTGGCCACGACCAAGTGGGTGATGGCTTACCTGCTTTCGGAATGATTCTAACACGAAGAACATGAAAATTTGATTTACGGAGGGTTATATGGCTATTCCTGATTTCCAAACGATTATGTTGCCGCTTCTTCAGGTTGCAGGAGATGGCAAGGAACGTTCGATTCATGATTTTGTGAATCAACTTGCCAAATTCTTTAAATTGTCAGAGCAAGAAATGAATGAGTTGCTACCAAGTGGAAAACAACCTGTTTTTTATAATCGAGTAGGTTGGGCGCGAACTTACATGACCAAGTCCGGATTGCTCGAAATGACTCGCCGCCCGAACTATCGGATTACAGAACGCGGAAAAGAAGTCCTGAAAAGCAATCCTCTACGAATAAACATCAAATTCTTAGAGAGATTTCCTGAGTATGTTCAATTCCGTGAAGTGGAGAGCGCGCGCAAGCCAAAACAACAACCTCAAGAAGAAAAAGAAGATAAGACACCTGAGGAAATACTTGAGGATGCATATCAGGAAATCCGTGACAGTCTTGCGGAAGAACTGCTTGAAAATGTGATGAACTGTCCTCCAGCCTTCTTTGAGCGTTTGGTGGTCGAATTGCTTGTCCAAATGGGATACGGAGGCTCAAGAAGAGATGCCGCCCGTGCCGTGGGCCAAACAGGCGACGGTGGAATTGATGGGATTATTGACGAAGACAGATTGGGGCTAGATGCCATTTATATTCAGGCAAAAAGATGGAAAGAAGCTGTAGGGCGTCCAGAAATCCAAAAATTCGTTGGTGCACTGTTGGGAAAACGTGCCAAGAAAGGCATTTTCCTTACTACTTCCTCCTTCTCAGTTGATGCGACAAAGTATGCCTCTGAGATAGATGCGAAAGTTATTCTCATTGACGGTAAACGACTTGCTGAATTAATGATTGACTACAATGTGGGTGTTACAGAGGCTACATCTTATCAACTCAAGCGAATTGACTCAGACTATTTCAATAGTGTTTGATTTCCTTTGAGTACTTTGTGGTGATACAAAGAGGAAACCATGCTACTAGATTCCAGCCTGCCCCCCATTTCGCCGAAAGATGTTCCGGCTATCGCCCGCGCAGCTGAGGCGATGGGCTTCAACGCCCTGTGGACGACCGAGACCCAGCACGACCCCTTCCTGCCCTGCGCGCTGATCGCCGAACACACGCAGAAGTTGAACTTCGGCACGGCGATTGCGGTCTCATTTGCGCGCAACCCGGCGAATTTAGCCTATACCGCCTGGGACCTGGCGGCGCAGTCTGGCGGACGCTTCATCCTCGGCCTGGGGACGCAGGTCAAGGCGCACATCGAACGTCGCTTCGGGATGCCCTGGCCTGAATCCGTGACCGGTAAATTGCGCGAGCAGATCCAGGCCATCCGCGCCTTTTGGGATTGCTGGCAAAATGGCACCAAACTAGACTTTCGCGGCGAATATTACAAGCTGACCCTCATGTCGCCGTTTTTCAACCCCGGACCCCTCCCCTCACCCCTGCACCCCTCTCCCGCCTGCGGGCGAGGGGACGGGGGTGAGGGTCTCATCCCTATCTACATCGCGGGAGTCAACACCGGCCTGGCAAAACTGGCCGGGGAGACCTGCCAGGGATTCCATGCCCACCCATTCAACAGTCCGCGTTACCTGCGCGAAGTCATCTTGCCTGCCATTGAGCAAGGCGCGGCCAAAGCCGGGCGGAAGCGCGAAGAAGTGAAAGTCTCGGTCACAGCTTTCGTGGCGACCTCGCCTGAAGAGCAGAACTTCTGCCGCGCCCAGATCTCGTTCTACGCCTCCACCCCGTCCTACCGGCCGGTGATGACTCTGCATGGCTGGGAGGGAGTGGCCGAAAAGCTCTCCGCTCACGCCTCCAAAAGCGAGTGGGGCGAGATGTTTGGGCTGATTACCGATGACATGCTGCGAGAGTTTTGCTTGATTGCGAACGAAGCCTATTTGGCAGAGGCGTTGAAAGAAAGATACGAAGGAATCGCCGACCGGCTGACTCTGTATTTGCCCTTCACGCCAGGAGAGAAGGATGCATTCTGGCAAAAGATGGTAAAAGAGTTCAATGTGTAAGGAGGCCCGATGACCACCTTTGACTGGATCGCTGCCGCCATTGTCATCGTCAGCATGATCTATCTCAGTTTTATCCTGACCCTGGCTGACTGGCTGGCCGCACTGCGCATGGGACTGGCTGTTACCTTGCTGCCCGAGCGCAAAGGCGGCACGTGGCCGCTATGGACGCAGATCGGCATCGCCATTTTTGGACTGATGTTGTGCGTGCCTCTCTTTTATTACCTATGGATTCCTCTGGCGAGATTGTCTGCCAATACGGCACACATCCTGAATATTCTTGGGCTGGTCATTTATCTGGCCGGATGCGCTTTCGTGCTGTGGGCGCGGCGCACGCTCGGCAAAATGTGGGGCCTTAGCACCAGCCGGAACGTGAAACTGCTCGACGACCACCAACTCGTCCAGAGCGGCCCGTTCGAGTTCGTGCGCCATCCAATGTATTTTGGCTGGTGGGCCGCCATGTTCGGTTTGCTCCTGCTCTACCCGACCTGGGTGGTGTTACTTTTCTTGGTGTCCTCGGTGATGGCATTTTTCGGTCGCGCCCGCCGAGAAGAAGTCGCGCTGGCAGAAAGGTTCGGCGAGGCTTGGACGGAATATAAAAAACGCACCAGGTTCCTGATCCCGTTTATTTACTGATCCCCAAACTCTAATCTTCCTCATACAAAAAACGCCTCGCTTTTTGGTACAATCAATCCAGATACTTCTTGTCCGATACTGTTCTAAACACAACCCCCAACCCGCAGGGTGCTTCGCGAAAAGCGGGGGCAGGCGGAAACCAAGTGTCAAGAAGTACAAGATAAGAACTTTATTCCTTCGTACCTTTGTGTT
>Ga0315289_10005674_pt1 | contig 18399 bp, 30 predicted proteins | sample YL17G11_40_MG_FD_203452 | JGI IMG/M metagenome (GOLD analysis project Ga0315289, IMG submission 203452) | Sediment microbial communities from Yellowstone Lake, YNP, Wyoming, USA - YL17G11_40 | ecosystem: Environmental > Aquatic > Freshwater > Lake > Sediment | place: USA: Wyoming | collected...
TAATGGGGGAAACTCAAGAATCTGTAGCTAGTTACATACTTAATAATGTTATTATAAAACATCCTTATGCTTCCAATGTTCAGATGTTTGAAACTTATGATGGTATCAATCAACAAATAACCCTTCGATATTGTTTTTAAGTAATAGAATAGAGTTACAGCTTGATAAGAATATAAAACACTTACCTTTTATATTTTTTCTATTATTTAAATATAATTTCTATACTAATAATAAAATGTAAAACTGTAATTTTACATAAATTTTAAATACAAAGGTAAGTGATAATGAAAAAGAAAAATTATGTATATGTTTATTTAGACCCAAGAAAACAAGGTAATTATAGTTATATGGAAAATGGAATAGGAATATATTTTGATCACGAACCATTTTATATCGGTGAGGGACAAAAGGGTAGAATGTATGATCATTTAAAAGAGGCTAAAAATTTAAAAATAAATAATCCAAAAGTTCAGAAGATTAGAAAAATATGGAAATCAGGATTGAAACCAATAATCTATAAAATTTTTGAATTTGAAAATGAACAGGATGCCCTAAATGTTGAAAGGGCTTTAGGTTTTATAGTTGGAAGAAAAAACATTAAAGAAGGACCATTAACAAATTTAGTTGATTTAGGTCAGAAAAGCACCCGTCCTTCTCAAGAAGCAAAACTTAAAAGAAAACAACTTTATATAGATGATCCAGATAAAAAGAATCGTGAAGTAGCAAAAGCTAATAAAACAAGAGCTAATAAAACAGATGAAGAAAACCAAGAAAAGATTGCAAGATATCAACAAACTTTAAAAAACAATCCTTCTATCAATACAGACAAAGGAATTAAAATTCATGAAAATCATTTAAATAACCCCGAGATTAAAAAAAATGGGGCGAAAAAAAGATTAGAAAATGAAACTCGAGAAATAAAAGACTTAAGAATTTCAACTTATAAAGAAACATTAAAAAATGATCCTTCTATAAATGAGAGAAGGGGGAAGAATATAAGTAAAACTATTCAAGATACCCCTGAAAATATTAAACAACAAAGAAGACAAGCACGTAGTGAAGCTAGAAATAGTGAAACAGAAGAACAGAAACAAACAAGAACAGAAAATTTATATCTTTTCTATGAAAAAAATCCAGAAAAGAAAAAAGCTGAAGCAGAAAAACAAAAGAAAACTAAAAAAGATAATCCTGAAATATGTATAAATGCTGGTATAAAATGCAGTCAAACTAGAAAAGATAATCCTGAAATAGGTATAGAAGCTGGAAAGAAAATTAGTAAGGCTATTAAAATAATTATGGATTTAAAATATAAGTGTATTGATTCAATTAAAGCGAATAATATTGATATAGCTTATAGTTCTAAAAGAGAATCTTTAAAATATTGGTTAGAAATAGAAAGTAAAATTTTAAAGGTTGGTTATATAGTATGAGATCAATAGTAGATAATATTTCAGAAAAATTAGCTCCAATATATAGAAAATTAAATGATTTAAATGTTAATACTTTATTGGGAGTAGAATGTGAAGTTCTTAGAATAAATACTACTGTAGCTGATGTGATGGGGGAGACTCAAGAATCAGTAAAAGCATCTATTATATCCAATGCAATAATTAGCTACCCTTATTCAAGTAATGTTCAAATATTTGATAGTTTTAATGAAGTAACAAACACATCTGATAATAATTCTGTAGATATATGGGATTTTTTGCCAATAACCTTAAAAGTACCTTTTGAAAGTAATATTGAAGAATCATCCTCTGAGATAAAAAGAAACGATATTATTATACATTTATTATATGATAGTAATAAAAAAATAATCCCAATTACTATGCAATGTACAAAAGTATTTGGAAGTTTTTATGTGAAATCAATGATAGCAAAGAAATTTGAAATGACTCTTTATAGGGGAATTCTATCAAGTAGTATACGAGAGGAGATAAATATTTATATCAATTCTAAAATATAATTGCCAATACAATTAAAAGTTCCTTTATCAGGTAATATAGATGAAGAAGCTATTGCTATTAAAAGAGGGGATATTATTGTAGAAATAATCAAAGATGAGAATGGAAATAAAATCCCTCTTATTATGGAATGTACAAAACTATTCGGTAGTTTATTTGTAAAACAGGTTATCAATAAACAATACGAATTAACATTATATAGAGGGATTCTATCAAGTAGTATACGGGAAGCGATAAATACATTTGTAAATGAGAATTAAATTATTTAAAAATTATATACTAATAAAAAATTAACAAAAAGAGGGATAACTCAAATGTCAAAAAAATACAAACTATACACTTCACTATTTGGTGAGAGTAAAAAAGAAAAACCTTCTACAGCTAAAACTTTAAAAAAAGCAATTAAAGAACTTTATGCTATAAGAAGGGAAGTAAGAAAATTAAGAGAAGAAGATGAAGTAGATTCTTCTGTTATTGAAGATGCAATCGATCAAGTAGAAGATGTAATTGGTTCAATTATTGATACAATAGGAGCAACAGACCCAGCAGTAGCTACCCTTATTGATACAGTATGGGAATTAGAAGCATCAAGTGATTTTGATGATTTTATGGAATCAGAGGAAGATTCTGATGATGTAGAAGAAATCACAGATGGTATTATGCAGAAAGTAGATGAAGAAGATGATGAAGAAAAAAAGGATGATGAAAAGGAGCTTGATGAAGAAGAAGGTGCCCCTGCTCTTGATATGAATGATATTGATGGAGATGCTGACAAGGATGCTCCTCCGGTAGTTAGAGAAAGATACAAAAGAATCACTAAGTAATTAAGTTAATAGAGGGCTTAAACGACTAGGCCCTCTATTTGTTTTTTCCATCATTCTTATATATTGCATTAGCAAGTATCCCACCATTAGTTCCAATCAATTTTGGTAGAATAAATTTTACGATGAAAAATGAATGTTTTCCAAAATAAGGTATCATTTTAGGGTTAGTTTTTATGGGGGGTCTACTTGTATAGTTCCTTCCAAATAATAAATTATACTTTTTATAAACAAACATAAGGGAATACACAAAATGCATATCCACTCCATTCCTAATATTTTTTTCTCCTATTTGTTGAGAGGACATACTGGGATTTGCAAATATAGGTTTTTTCAAACCCCCTTCACGAAGTTTGAAAGTTGAAAACATCCCTAATTCTAAAGAATGAATGATAAACGTCACGGGATATTTATGTATTTTAATGTTGTCAGTTTTCTTATATGATTTAGGATCAGATGCCACAATAAAATCCAAACGAATATCACGCCCAGTTTGTTCAAACTGTTTTGTAGAAGGATCATACTGATAATTTTGTCTTTTTGTGACTCTAGCAGATTTGATATCTACTTTCATTCTTGTATTTTTATTATCACCTTCTTTGGAACGGTAGTATTTCCAAGATAATTTCACGATATCGGCTATTGTAAATCCCGATGATTTTGTTAATCTATTTGATTGATCAGCCATCGTTCTCCCTTTTAATCTTTTATTATTTGAGATTCTTGGGCTGAGTTATTTACATCTTGGCTCATATTTCCACAAGCGTAACTTTCTGTTTCGATAACAGTAGAATTTTTTAAAAGGTTTATTCCTTCTTTTTTAATATTTATTGCTGCGTTTAAATCTCGATCGATTTCAAGACCACAATCACAAATGTAAATTCTATCAGCTAAAGTTAAATCTTTTTTAATCTGACCACAACTTGAACAAAGTTTAGAACTTGGAAAAAATCTTCCTATTTTTACAAAATGTTTATTTTCTTTAAAGCATTTCCACTCAAGGGTAGTTAAAAATTCTGAAAAGCTAAAATCAAGGGTTACTGTTTTTGAAATTCCTTTGTTGAATTGCCTCATCCCTTCAATATTTAAATCCTCAAAAATAAGTAGATCAAACTTTGATGTTAATTCATGACAAAGATTCCATTGATATCCTCTTCTTTGGTTTGAAATATTTAAATAAGTTTTTGCTAAAGTCATTCTTGATCTTTCAAAATTCTTACTTCCTTTCTTTTTCTTTGAAAATTTTCTATGTCTAATTTTTAATCTTCTCTCATTCTTTCTGTAAAATTTTTGGTTTTCAAATTTCATTTCAGAACTTACTAAAAAATCTTTGCAAGACATGTCTGCTGAGAATATTTTTGAATCTAAAACTTCCTTTGGTAAATTAACTTCAAATTCTTCCTCAACTAAAATTGATGCAAAATATTGATTACATTTATTTTTTGAAATTGTGATTGATTTTATTTTTGAATCAAAGATTCTTTTGTCTTTAAATTTTATCCAATCAATTTTTGGAATTTTAATTTTCTTGTTTTCAAAATCTATTTTAAATCCTACAGGTACCCTAAAAGAATCCTGTGTCTTATGTTTACTTTTAAATTTCGGAAATCCCACTTTCTTTTCTTTAAAAAATTTTATAAAAGCATTATCTAAATTTAAAATTGATTGTTGTAAGACTTGTGAATCAACTTCTTGAAGCCATTCATATCCCTCAATCTTTTTAATTAAAGTTAAATCCTTTATTGCATCATAAGCACCATATTTTATCCCATATTTGTAGGAATCAATTTTATAGGCTAGAACTGAATTATAAACAAATCTACAAATCCCAAAGGATTTCTCTATAAAATCTATTTGAGGTTTATTTGGATATATTCTTATTTTATACGCTTTATTCATTTTTATTAGTAAATATGATTTGATCAGCCATTATTTATACCTATTTATTATCAATATATAAATAAATATATTTATATAGTAATTTCATTACATTAGAATCTTTATCAAATAAATTATAATATTTTTTAAATACAGGAATAAAATTTATAACTTTTACATTTGGTTCATCTCTTTTACTTGATAATATAAATTTTATATAATCTTCATCTTTCCCATACATTTTGAATGTTTGCACAATTTGCCATGCATAGGACATTATTTCTTTAGTTTGTGAATAATGTTCCTTTTCATTTTCGGTCGATGTAGCTTTTATGTTATTAACTTTATCTTTAAATGATTGCATACGATGAATTGTTTCATGCCCAAGAAATTCTTCAAAGTCTTCTAAAAACCATTTAAAATCTGAATAGTCATTAGTTTGACCTCTCATTTTAAAGGCATTTAAAATGTCATCAGTATATAAAATTACTATTACATTAGCTTTGGGATAATATCTAGCTGATTGTAAACCACTATCATATTTAGATAGTTTTTTATCTGATAACTTAAATTGTATTTTTTCATCTATTAAGTAACTATTTAGTGATACTATTAAATCATTTATATCTGTAAATATGTTTTTATTATAAAAACTAATTATTTTATCTTTTATTAAATTTACATAATTATCAGGATGTAAAACCATTTCTAACATTGACATCGTCTCGCCCATAAAAATATTTTCATCATATTTTCGTTTATATCTTTCCATATTTATCCCTTATACTAATTAAAAAATATTTTAATATTATTAGTAAACAATCTTTTAAAGGAGAATTAAAAATTCAATGACAATCAATCAAAAACTTTTAACTGGAACAAAGAAATCAGTACTAGAGGATATTCAGTGTTTACATAATGAGTTTTTTAAAAAAAATAATAAAGAAATAACTAGAGGTTATTATAGGAGCCATGGTAAATATAATGAATCTTTAATAGATAAGTATTATGGTTCATTTACATTGGCTAAGAAGGAACTAATAACAAATAAAAATACTGTAGCTAGAGAAGACATAGATATAAAATTTACAAATAAAGAAAAGAATAAGAAATATTTTATATCATCTATTATACCTAATTCAAAAATAAATGAATTATTCTGGGAGTCTATACTTAATTACTGTGAATTTAATCAAGCTCAACCACTCTTATTTGTTATGAGGGGGGTTAATAGTAACGATTCATTTTCAGAAGCTACTATAGAAAAATATTCAAAATATTTTATAACTGAGTATATTTTTAATAGTAATCTTATAGCAAAAGATTTTATGTTAAGTCCCCAACAGATATTACCCTTATCAGGATTACAAAGATATGGGGGTAAAAAACAATCTCTTATCATAGCTCATTCAAAACAAATGTTAAATACTATTCCAAAACAACATAATGAAACACCTCATATTGTATTAAGTACTGGAACTATATGTACACCTACTTATGCAAATACAAGACAAGGACAAATAGCTAAAGAAGATAATTGTTTAGCTGGATGGATTATAGAAGTAAAGGATGATAAAATCTTTCATCAACGTGCAATTCGCTTTGACGGTAAAGGATTTCAAGATTTAAATAAATATTATACAAATAATAAAGTTACAAATTTAAAAGTAAACTCACTTATATGTGAACCTCATATAGGAGTAGAATCTCAAAAAGCTATGACACTATTTAAAGAAGTTACCTCTCTATGTGAACCTAAAAATATATTTATACATGATAGTTTCGATGCTTTATCTATAAATCCTCATACAAAAAATAAAAATGGATTAAGAACTCAAGTAGATGAACATCAACAATCTTTAGAAAAAGAATTAAATTATTTAGGTAATTTTTTAGAACAGTGGCAGAAAGAATTCCCAGATATAAAATTTTATCATATACATTCTAATCATAATTATTTTGTAAATAGATATCTAGAGGAAGGGGAATTTGTAAAAGATGTAGCAAATATGAAAATAGGAGCTGAATTATTTCTTTATTTAGCCAATAATAAAAATCCAATTGAAGAGTATCTTAAAAAACATTTTACTATCAGTAATCATATTTTTCTGAGAAAAGGGCAATCTTTTATTATCAATGGATGTGAAATGAATACTCATGGGCATGCTGGAAGTAATGGATCAAAGGGTAGTTTTAGAGGAATAGAAATAGCATATAATAAAGCTATTATAGGACATAGTCATTCATATAATATTTGGAGAGATGTATTACAGATACCTTGTCTTTGTGAATTACAACAATTATATAATAGTGATGGAGCTTCATCTTGGTTACATGGAAATGGTATACTATTTGAAAATGGTATGAAACAAGCAATAGTATATATCAATAATGAATGGAAGTTATAGTAGTATAGAAATTTTGGATAGGTTTGCCGACTGATAAGAATATAAGAGTCTTATCCTTTTATATTCTTCCAAAGTTTCTATACTAATAAATAATAGATTACGGCAATTTTCTATTAAAATTAAATGATAAGAATAGGTAATAGTATGAATGATTTAAGATTTTATGTATACGTTTATTGTAATCCATTAAAACCAGGAATTTATAGTTATCAAGAAAATGGGATTGGTATCGACTTTCCCTGTGCCCCATTTTATATTGGTAAAGGAAAAGATTTAAGACTGAACGATCATTTAAATGAAGCTAATAGAATTAAAAAATATGAAGCAGAATCGATTCAAGAAGAAAAACCAAAATACAATAGACATAAAGTTAATACAATAAATAAGATTCATCGTGAAGGAAAAGAGGTTGTAATTTATAAAATTTGTGAAAATTTAGAAGAAGAAACTTCTTATTTATTGGAAAGATTTTTTATAAAAATGATTGGTAGAGCTGATAAAAAATTAGGTATTTTAACCAATATGAGAAATGGAGGAGATGGTGGTAGGGGGTTATCTAAAGAAAATGAGGAGAAACGGGTACAAAATTATAAAAAAACTATAAATAACATTCCAGACTACGAGAAGAAAAAGAAAGTAAAAGAAATGGAAACTAAAAGAAATGATCCCTCTATAATGAAAAATGCTGGAAAAAAAGCTAGTAAAACAAAAAAGGATAATCCTGAAATAGTAGAGAATCAAGTTAAAAATTTAAAAATAACCTTAGAGCAAAATCCAGACATAAAACTTAATGCAAATAAAAAATTATCTGAAAATTGGGAAAATAAAACTCCAGATCAAAAACAAGAAAAAATAAATAATATCAAACAAGCTTTTAAAGATAATCCAGATATTATAGTAAAGCAAAAAGAAAAAGAAATGAAAACTAAAAATGATGATCCATCTATAATGAAAAGAGCAGGAGAAAAAGGTGGGAAGAAGAGAATAGAAAATAAAGTGAATGTAGGTAAATCCCATGCAGGATATGTTGAATTAGATATATCTTTCATACTACAATATTATTTTGATATAATTGAAATAACTGAATTATTTGAATTATATAATAAAAATCATAATCATATTTTAGGTTATGCCTCTTTTTATAGAATTCTAAAGATACTACAAATTCCTGCTAATAAGACTAAATATTCAAAGCAAAGAAATATTTATTTAAAATTTGTCGAAGAAAACAAAGATAAAATTGAGTGGTATATTGAAAATTATGAAAGATTGGAAGAAGAGTATTTTTTACAAAAACATTATAATAAACATGAAGAATTTTTTAATACTAATAAATAAAATAATTTTTATGAGAGAATACAATGACAGATAAAAAAATAGATCAATCAAGTGCTATAACTAACAGATTAAAAAAAATGTTTGGTTTTGGAATAAATCCAGAAGCTGAAAAGATTGAAAATAAAATTGATATTATCAAGACTGTAAAAGGGGTAGATGAAAAGAATAAGCCCTTTGAAAGGATGCAAACGGAGAAATTCCCAAACGATGTTAAGGAACTCTGGCGGTACTGGATGTCGGGATGCCATGACGAAGCTAATGATTCTTGGGTTAACATGCTTTCAGTGTATGACGATTGTGATCTTTTGTTCTTTAATTGTGCCCCAATTACTAAGTCCATGGAGATCATGACAGACGAGGTACTTCAAGCAGACTCAAACAACCAAATAATATTTGTAGAAGCAAAGGAGAAAGTTAAGAAGTATATTGAAAAGTTTTTTGATGATATAAATCTTAATGAGTTACTCAGACCAACTGTTGCTGATATAGTGCAATATGGTAATGCAGGATGGGTACTGGGATTTGATAATGTAGGGGTTAATGAAATAAAAAGAATTCCTATTAGGTATTTAAAAGAACGTATGGAATTTTCTCCGGTTGATCTTCATGCAGCACTTATGGATTCACAACATAAATTACATGACTATAGAAATTCTATAAGTTCTGTGAATGATTTGATAGATATGATTCAAAATAAAAAAAACTCAGCTTCTTACTTTAAAGAGTATTTACTTGGTTTTGTTGTAGAAGATAAAGTACTTCCTCCTTGGAAATTTTTACACTTTAGAAATATAACAAACAAAAGTCCTTTTGCTCCATTTGGTATACCTACTTTTATTCATGCTATGGCTCCATATAGACAGTACGATGCTGCTATGGCTATGCAGATAATAGCTAGAGGAGCAATGTTCCCTAAACAAATTTACAAATTGGATTTACCAAATATTGTAAGTCCTACAGAAAAATTTGCTAAAGCTACTGAGTTTTTAAATGAAATGTTAAATTCAGGATTTGGTACATCTAAAAAAGAATTACCAGGAATTGGAGATATCATAGTTACAATCAAAGATTTGTTTGAGTATGAGCAGATAGCAGCAGATATAGAATTAAAAGGTATTGATGATATTGAACTTCTTAAGGATGATATTTATAATGCTTGTCTATTACCTAGAAAACTTATAGACCCCAGTGATTCTAGTTTTGGAGAATCAGGTACATCTTATGTTGAACAATTCAAACCTTTTGCTAGACTTATATATAGATTCCAATCCATATTATTAAATAATATATCTCAGTTAATAAAAATTCACTTAATACATACAGGGGAATTTGAATTAGATGAAATAGAATTTTCATTATCTATGCCTTATCCAGAATCACAAACAAATAATGATCTTATATCAGCACAAAGTTCATTACTTGATTTAGCGAATAATGTTATAGTAGCATTAGAAGATAGAGTTACTGGAGGAGAAAAACTCCCACCAGAACTTATAAAAACAATATATAATAAATTTCTACCTTATGATAGTCAAGTAGTTGATTTTTGGGTAGATGAATCTTTAAGAGCTAAAGAAGCGGGTAAAACTATACCAGACGAGGAAGAAGGTTTTGGTGATGAGCCTGAAGATGATATTTCCTTAGATGATTCAGGAAATTTAGATGCTGATGGTAATTTAGTTGATGAAGGACCAGAAATGAATGAAGAAGGTAAATACAGTTTAAAGGAAAGACAAAGAAGAGGAAGAAAAACTTGGAGACTTCTTGAAAGAAAACTAGGTAGAAGAAAACTAAAAGAAACAGTAGATGATATTAGTTTTGAATGTTTTATGGAATCTTCTTTAAGAGAGGGTTCTATGAGAGGACAACATTTTTTTAAGAGTAAAAATAAATATAGTGACTTTAATCTAAATGATTTTGTAGAAGTAAGAAAAAAAGGGGTAACTAGATTAAGGGAAGAATTTGAAAAAATTGAAATGGAAGTAGAATCAATAGAAGAAAGAGAGATTCTCAAAGAACAAGTTACTAAGGAAAGAAAACTTACAGACAAATATGAAGAGTATATTTTTGGACAAAAAAATGATGTAGAGGATTTAATTGATAAATAAAATTTAATTTTGGTAGAAATTTCTATATATTATAAGTATAAAGGAAAATAATGGAAAGATATACACCACATAAATTTGAAGAATCTAAGGATATTTATCAATTAAAACTATTAAATAGTTCTTACTTTGATAAGTTTAAAGCCTTAATACGATTACAGGAAAAAGCTTTATTCTTTGGAAAGATAAGATATAAGTTTTCCGAATCTTTTCAAATGCCTGAAGTTATAGATATGCTAAATGAAGTAGAAAAAAATGATATAATTGAGGATTATGTAATAGGTGGAGCAACAGCATTACTTTACTATAGTACCCCTCATCTAACGGATGACATAGATGTATTCATAAAGAAACAACAGAAAGGTTTATTATTTAGTTTGACTGATTTATATGATTTTCTTAAAAAGAAATATAGGGCTAAAGAAGAAGGGGAATTTTTAATTATTAAAGGAAATCCTATTCAATTTTTAGTTCCTGGGGATGCTATAACACAAGATGCATTTGATCACTCAAACAAAGTTGAAATTAAAGGTAAGAAATTTAAGATTTTTTCTTTGGAATATCTTATTGCTATAATGTTATTTTTAGGTAAATCTAAATATAGAGAACGGTTACGAATAGTTAAAAATGAAAATCAATACGATAAAACTAAATTATTAAAAATTCTAAATAAATATAACTTAGAAGACAAATGGAATAAAATAGAGGTAGACTGATAATGGAACAATTGTTTGAAGTGGATGGACAACAAGTAACAAAAGAACAACTAGAAGAGATGCAAAAAGATTGTTCTTTTAGACTCAAGGAAACAGAACCAGGTAAGTTTAAAAAACTCATAAAATTAGAAGGTTAAGGAGTATTGAATGTTATTTTCTCCAGAAGAGTCTCAAGCGTTTGATAAAATAGTTGCACTAAGCTCGAAGGATAAGTCAACTTGTCGTGATGTACTTTTCGCTATACTCACATATGCAACTTTAGAATCTTTTAATAAAGAAGATAATGAAATAATTATTCCTTATCTCTGTTCACTAAATCTAAAGTACCTAGAAACAACTAATGATAAAGGTATTGAATCTAATATTGAAGTTACTGCTAAACCATCAGGTATGTTATTAAGAGAATTTGTATCTATTAAAAATGGCGAAGAACCTGCTACAAAGAAATATTTTAAAAGACAAAATAGAAATATTTTCAAAACTATGATGCAACTAGGAGAAGATGAATGATAAAACATTTTGTAAAAAATCAAGAAATTGGTTTACATGAAATTTATCAAATATGGACAGACAATTATACCCATATGTATAATTTTGGTGTATTTGTGAATAACTATAAAAAACTTTTTAATTTAACAGTGGTATGATGGATTGGATAGTTTTTTTTCAAAATCCTTATAATAGAATCATCTTTATTTCATCACAGAATCCTGATGAAAGGGAATCATTAGAATATTTTAAATTTTTAGAATTTTTAAATAAAGAATTTAAAGTGGTTGATTTTGTTCACTTAAAGGATCAAATAGATAGATTTAAAATAATTCATTTAATCAAAGATGGTACATGGGAATCAATAAAAGATTTAGAAGAAGTTGCAAGTTTTCAAGACTTATACAAGATCAATGATGATACAAATAAGAAAGAAGAAAAAGAACCAACACCTACAGAAATAAAAATAAGTAAGTCTAAAGAATGGCTTGATAAAATATTTACTCAGAGGAGAAAAGATAATGGGACTACAACTACAAGTAGAGGATGAAGAGGAGAATGTTTTCGAGTTTGATAACTTTGAATTAGTACTACACTCTTCGGGAAGTTACCTTTTGTGTGAAGAGGGCTTCTTTTCTGTTGATGGACTGGATTCATTTAAACCATTTGATGATCAATATGTAATAGTTAATACTGAGGATAATAGTAAATTTTTCCTAACGGCGGAAGACTTTGAAAAAATAAAAGAGATATGGAGGAAACATGCTTAGAATTTTTCTTTACATAATAGAAGCTTTATTGTTTTTATTATTATTTCCAATAATGATTTCATGTTTTATATTTTTTGTTATCGCTATTAAACTGCTTGTTAAATAAAACATAAGGAGTTCCCATGGAGCTTAGAAAAGAAATCAAAACTATTAAGGTGTATTTTGAATGCCCCAAATGTGAAAGAGGGAATTTAATTTTAAATGCTGTAAGTCCCACCGCTAATCCCCCTGAAAATGAACATAGGTGTAGTAACAAAGATTGTGATTATAAACAAACATTTATAAGAACAATCTATCCCTATATTGAACAGATAGAGAGATATGGATGTTAAACACTCTCAATAAAAATGTTAATGTTATGGAAGCACTTAATACGCTGAACATTAAATATCAAGGACACCCTAATTCAAAGGGGTGGTTATCTATTATATGTGTTTTCCATCAGGACAAGGACTATGGTAATGCATCCGTAAATGTAAATAGTGGTGTTATATCTTGTTATAAGTGTGGAGTAACAAAACATATATCAACTCTCTTAAAAGAAAGAGGAAGTAATTATACTTATACTCCTCCACAAGTAACTACTCCAAATAAACCAGAAGTAAAAAAATCAAGCATAGATAGTTCTATGACTTATAGATTTATACATAAAGAGATTGATAATCCAGAAGATTTTTATTATTTAAAACAAAGAGGATTTACAAAAGAGTTCTGTAAAGAATTTAAGATAGTTAGATCATTTACCGATCCCTATTCAGATTATTTTGCTTATTGTATACAGGATACAAATAAAAACATCAAATGTGTGGAGTTTAGAAAACTAATGCAATTTGAATATCTACAAACTTATTATGATTCACATGATATTACATATGAACAATTAAGTGAAGATTTTAAAGAATGTTGTAAAAATAATAATATTCATATATCTGATTATAAGTTATATAAAGGTAATGAAATAATTGTAGATAGGGTGTTATTTTATTTACTTGATAAGAAAGTGAAGTATGAATCCGGTAGTTTTGTCAAGAACACAATCTTTAATATAGATCATTTAAATTATGATGAACCATTATACCTTACCGAAGGAATAGGCTCTATACCGAAGCTGTGGGATAAAGTATCTAAAAATTGTAGCTGCACTTTCGGGAGTCAGATTTCAGATGCACAACTTGAATATCTTAAAAAATTTAAAGAGGTGTATGTCATCCCGGATAACGATTTGGCGGGCTTGAAAATGGTATTAAAATTAAGGGATAGTGGGGTTAAGCTAACAGTTATAAATATAAATGTAGAAGATACGGATGAGAATTTTGTTTCTGAAATTTTACTTACTAATAATTACTGCACTGTGGAGGAATATCTTTCAAAGAGCATATTGAAATATAACAAGACATTATTTTAGAGGATTATGAAATATAGGCTAATTGAAGTTGAAACAAGTGAGTATAGTTTTAATCCCGTCCATGATTTTGGACTCGATACCCCATTTGTGACAGCAGGACAAACTTTAATAAACGATCTTGGATTAGAAAAATTTCGACATGTATATATTCAAAAAGTAATGGGGTTAGCTCAAAACATTTATATAATTACTTATAATAGTAAATATCCTACAATAGACCTTTCAGCCACAAGAGTTAAAAAATTAAAATTTACATGGTTAGGTAGAGCTAAAAGAAAAGGAGTACATACTTATATTGCCCCCGCTAAACTTACCCCCCCTATATATTTAAAATCATCCTTAATTACAATGACTTCAGGTAGTCTGGTGGTAATGCGTGATATCAGCGGGGAATATCTCAGAAATCCAAGAATGTTTACATATACAGATTTTATCTTAGATAAGAAAATGAACGGAGGAAGATAATGAAAAGATATAAACGATTTAAAGAAATGGATGATAAAGTGATAATTAGCAAAATAGCCGGTAAGGTGTATGAGATAAATCTTACAGATATGAAAGAACAATATGCCAATCTGTTTGGAAAAGATTTATGGAATATAGAAAAGGTTTTTGGTAAACAACTTAAAAGAAAAGGTAATAGTTCCTATCAAGGCAAAATTGATATTTCAATAGAGGGACTTATGGCTACTGCTTATCAACTAAAAGGATATAAAATATTTAAAAATTTAAATGAATTAATAAATACGATATTTGGAAAAGTAGAAGGATCATTTGATTATTGGGTAGACTTACCGGATGAGATTTCCTTTAAAGACGCTATTATTGATATAGATTTTACTTACCTATATAACGACACTCTTGACATAACAATTGACATACTAGAATGAAGAGGTAATTAAGATGAGTAGATACAAAAAGTTTTTTGAAGAAGATGGTCAGTGTGATTGTGAAAAATGTGACAAGAAAGAAGCTTGTGACAAAAAGAAAAAAGAAAGTATAGAAGGAACAGGGATGATATGTGAATCTTGTAAACTTCCTGAGATAGAAGTTGAAGAAGATTGTCCTGGAAAAACTGCTGGTGGTGGATCATGTGCTAATGCTGATAATTCAGCCAAACTTAAAGGTGTTTGTGCTAAAGATTATGGATGGAGTGCTTCTGCTGGTAAATGTATGCCTAAAGAGATTAAGAAGTCCTAGTGCCTAGTCAGAGCGAAAAACAACGGAAATATATTTTCTATCTTAGAAGCAAAGATGATGATAAGTCAAAATGGTTCTGGGATAAAGATTGGGAATCCATAGAAGAAGACCATATTGAAAGATATGAACCTTTTGATTTTGGGGATGAAGATCAACCTGATAAAGTAGATAGTGCTAATGACTATATGATTTATAAATGAGGATATGATGGATATATCTGTAGATACACAAAATACAATTCGTAAGTATATAAAAAATAAAAAATATATTTCTGATACAGGAACATTGAAAGTATCTCTTCAGGATACTGTTGCATTGATTATGATGTTACAGGATGAGTATAACAGAACTAAAGATCCTAAGATTAGGAAAGCTATCAATGAAATAGATGATGAAAGGTTTAAATAGGGGCTACTATGAAAAAATGTAAATGTGGTAAAGATTTAATTTTCAAAGGTGGTTATGTAATAGCTTCGATGCGGGTAGATCAATATGAATGCTACTATTGTAATACCAAGTATGAACAGATTGAAGATAAGAATCTTAAAGAGGCTTAAATGAATAGATATAAACCTTTTGTATTCAGTGAAGATTTACAAGATAACTTACATAAAAGCATTGAAGCTATGCAGTTATCAATAAGTAGATTAAGAGATCAATCTGAAAAAGATGGAATGACTCTTGATGCTAAACAAAGAATTAAAAATCAGATCAATGCTATACAAAATAAGATTACTAAAAAGAAAGATCAATTAGCTGGATTATCAGACAAAGGTAAATAGATGGAAAGATATAGACCATACTTTAATGAAGATTTCGATCAAAGAGATTATCTTAAATGGAAAAAAGCTAATGTTACTTATAGAGGAATGAAATCAGTTGGCTCAGATAATGAAGTGTATGGTTCATGGGGCAAAGGATTATATACAGTACCATTATCCAATAAGTCGATGGCTAAACAATATGGTAAACTTTACTTTGTGATAAATGCCACACCTAAAAAACCTGTTATTGTACAATCAATAAATTCAGCGGAGATATTTAGACAGAAACTTATTATAGACTTTTGTAAAAAGAAAGGTCATGATAGAGAATATGATCCAGGATTTTTTGAAAAACATACATCAATGGATGAAGAGCTTATAAAACAAGGCTACGATGGATTTGTAATTAAAGGAAGGGAAATGGTTAATTATAAACCTGAAAATATAGAATATTTTGAAACTGAAGAGCAGGTTAAAAATTATTATGAAGCGCTATAAACCATTCTTTGAAGATATAGTAATACCTCTTAAACCAGGGGATACCTTCCTCTTCGGTAAATTCAAAAATAAAAAAGCTGTATATGCAAGTGATTATATTAACAAAAAAGGTGATGTTGTAATAATTACAGATACAGGACGTGAAATCCCAATGGCAAAGATTCGTTTAATACAAGAATCAAAGTTTAGCGAGAATCTTAGATTTACTGATTTAATGAAAAAAGTTTCTATGTCAGATTTTACAAAGAAATTTTCAAAAGAAACAAATAAGCTAATGGGAGCGCCTACTACGCATACAAAATTAAAAAGTATGCGGGTAAACAAAAATAAAGATTATATCATTTTTGTATGGAAGACAAAAAGAACACCTAAATATGATAAAAAAGCTCCCATGAAAGTGGTTGATCCTAAAGATGACTTTACTTTAAAATCAGCTAGAGTGTATACAATAGAAATAAAAGTGATTGATTTCTTTAAACTCCTTCATACAAAACCTGATGGAGATTTCACTAACCAAGATATAGAAGAAGTGTTTAATGTTTGTGATATTCAAATATGGTCTAATGTACCTGCTTACCATTGGATGGGAATGAATTACAATATGAGTATGTTTGATGCCTCCTTATATCCCACTCATATAGAACCTAAACATTGGGATAATTACCATAATTCAGATCAATTTTTAGATAAGCACACTGCAGGGGTGGTCAATAGTATAAAGTTTTATATACCCCAAATGCGTCAAATGATTAAGAAATACATGGGTCTTACTAAAAAATGATAAATCAACTAAATAGAGAATATGAGCATCTTAAAAATATACAAAAGCAGTATGCTTTATCTCCTGATATGTTAGATGACTATCAGGAGACTATTAAAAGAATAAGGGAAATTAGAAACAAAATGGAAAAAGAAAACATTTCTTACTAATAATTAAAATAGGTTTAATGAGGAAATACATAAATGAAAAATAAAGTTTTTACGGTGAGTAAAGCGGAGATTGATTCTGGTTTAGAAAAATCAATCGATACTTATATAGACATCAATGATGTAAGTCCTTCTGGCGCATATGAAGCAAGAAGGTATTATCCTAGAAAAGTAAATTTTCTTAATACTTCGGGTACAACTATAAGTGCAAATATATTTAGTTCTGATGCAGAAATAATGGCTTATTCAGGTTCTCCTACAAACTATGATTTCTTTACTATTCCGAATGGAACTAGTTTAATACTAACAGCATCTTCTATATTACCTACTGCATATCAAATAAAAGTAATAGGATCAGGTACAGCTTCTACAGGAATGAATATAGAATGCATCGGATACCAGCCTTACAGATAATAGAGGAATTAAATGAAGAACAAAATATTTCCAGTTACTAAAGCACAACTTGATGCTCATACAGTAACAATAGTAACAACATATTTAGATATAGCAGATACTAGTCCTTCAGGGGCTTCTGAAAATAGAAGGTATTATCCTAGAAAAATAAATTTTGTAAATACTTCTGGTATAGATGTAAAAGCTAATATATTTTCATCTGATGAAGAGATAGCTCTTTATACTGCTGATTCAACTAACTATGATTTTTTTACAATACCAGCAGCAACTTCTTTAATACTTACTGCTCTTGTAATATTGCCTACAGCTTATAAAGTTTTAATATATGCTCCAACAGGTTCTTCAGCAGCGGTAGGAATGACAATTGAGTGCATTGGATATCAACCAAATAGATAGGAGTTTGTAATGAACCAAAATGAATTAAGAATTATTTCTGATACTGGTGAGGAGAGTAATTTTCAAGTTACTTCTTTATATAGTGAACAGTTTATGGAAGTATTTAATACTATTCAAATAAATAGAAATGATTGTTTAAGAGATATAGAAGAAAAGCATGAATATATTAAAGATAGATTAGATGAATACAATCTAAAAATAATAGATATACTCTACTTCAATGAAATTGATCTAAGGGAAAAATTAGATGTTTTAGAAATTTCTTTTGACCAGAAATTAAAAGATCAAGAACATAAACTTACCACC
>Ga0315289_10005675_pt1 | contig 18398 bp, 17 predicted proteins | sample YL17G11_40_MG_FD_203452 | JGI IMG/M metagenome (GOLD analysis project Ga0315289, IMG submission 203452) | Sediment microbial communities from Yellowstone Lake, YNP, Wyoming, USA - YL17G11_40 | ecosystem: Environmental > Aquatic > Freshwater > Lake > Sediment | place: USA: Wyoming | collected...
CTAAGTAGATACGGGTCCATCCTACGAATCCTGCAACGATGAAGAAAATAAATCGGTACCGAGGGAACCAAAGAGCGAGGAGGGTTGCCATCATAAATGAAAAAGCAGCATGACCGCTGGGGAAGCTGGGATCCAGAATCTCACCCGGACCCTTGGAGAGTTTTGAGGCCACCTCAAGAAAAAAAAGAGGCCTCTGGCGCTGAACAAGAAACTTAAGACCGTAGATCACAAAAGATTGGATACCATAGAGCAGGAGAAGACGACGGAGAACTTTTCTCTGTTTGGTTATAATCCAGCTAAGAATAATGAAGAGGATAAATGCAAAATGGCTTCCAAGGTAGGTAAGCCATGGCAAAACATGATCAAGAACTGGTGAACTCCACCATCCATCTGCCCACTCCATCCACTTCAATTCCCAACCCATCTTCGACCCGCGCTCTCTATCTCAATTAGCCCTAACCCATAGACCTTTATTTAAAATCAGCGTACTTCAATCTCAAAAGTGTGGCTCGATGGAAATCGACTACTTCCTCTTCCAAATGTTTCACAAGCCATGGATTGATCTCTTCCAGTTTATTAAAGAGGATCTTCCTTTCCTTAAAGGGCGATATTTCCCAAAAGAACAGATTTTGGGGGAGTTTTTGAAGGCTTTTCAGGCGAGCTGATCTCAGACATCAATGCCTTTGAATCGACAGGGTTCACCAAATCGTTAATTAGTACGAAAACGCTCCTATAGAACCGCTCTGTATAAACATTCTCTGATTCATTCAGTTCATTAGTGATTCCAATTTGACCTTAGTAGCTTAAGGGTCAATAGTGTTACCTATCTCTAATCAGCAATTATGCTGAAGTATCGAAATTGGGTACCATTTGAAAGAACGAACATTAATATTTGAAAAGGATCAGCAAACCAACCAATATCAGCTTCAACCACCTAAATAGGCTTTTCTGACATGGTCATCATTAGCCAGTTCTTTAGCATTACCTTCCAATACTATTCTACCAACTTCTAAAACATATGCCTTGTGGGCCAATCTGAGGGCCATCCGGGCATTCTGTTCTACTAGTATGATACTCACTCCATTCCGATTGATATCTCTAATTATATTTCCCACTTCTTTCACTAAAAATGGTGATAATCCAAGGCTGGGCTCATCCATCAATAATAACTTGGGATTTGCCATTAGAGCACGTGCTGTTGCCAGCATTTGCTGTTGTCCACCACTCAGACTAGCAGCTAATTGACTACGCTTTTCTTTCAAAACAGGAAAGTGCTCATATATAGTATCTAAGGTTTCGGCTACTTTCCTTTTGTCGTTAATCGTATAGGCACCCATATCCAGGTGGTCTGCTACCGACATGGATGGGAAAAGCCTTTTTCCTTCTGGCACATGGGCAATTCCTAACTTAGCAATCTTATGGGGTGCCATTTTATCTATTCTCTTATCTTTAAACCAGATTTCACCAGACGATAATTTTACCAGTCCAGATATAGCCTTTAAAGTTGTGCTTTTACCAGCTCCATTAGCTCCTATAAGGGCAACTATCATCCCTTCATTAAGTTCTAAAGACACATCTTTCAATGCTTCCACTTTTGCGTAATGTATTTGAAGGTTTTTAGCTTTAAGCAGCATTTACTCATTCCTCTTCTGTTCCAAGATAAGCCTCAATAACCTCTGAATTTTGAATTATCTCTTCAGGTTTACCTTCAGCAATCTTTTGTCCGTAGTTTAGTACGAAAATCCTTTCACATAGACTCATAACTGCCTTCATATCATGCTCTACTACTACAATAGTTACTCCCTTATCCCGTATCTTCTTGATTAGGTCGACCATAACCAGTGTTTCTGTCGGGTTCATACCGGTCATTGGTTCATCCAGCAACAGCAGTTCTGGATTAGATCCTAAGGCCATACAGACCCCTAGAATTCGCTGATGGCCGTGAGGTAAGTTCACTGCCAGCTCATTCTTCATGGGGCTCAAACCCATAAAATCTAATAATTCCGTGACTTTTTGTTTGATGACCAATTCTTCATTCTTAGCCGATCGAGTATGCAAGAATGCCTTCCATCTCGGTTGTCTATAATGCATGTAAAATCCAATAGACACATTATCAAAGACTGTCGCCTGCATAAATAAATTTGTCTGTTGGAAGGTTCTCGATATCCCTATTCGTGCAATCTGGTCTGTCCTTAAACCTGTTATATCTGCCCCCTTAAATATTACCTTACCACTTGTTGGCGGATAGAAACCACTAATCGAATTGAATAGCGTTGTCTTACCAGCACCATTAGGACCTATCAGCCCTAATATTTCTGAATCAAAGACATCAAGGTCTACATTATTAATTGCAGCCAAACCACCAAAATATTTGCTTATCTTTCTGATTTCCAGTACGGCCATAAATAATCCTGGTCAACTATCTCCTTGGGTCCATATTGGATAGCCAAGTCTCAATTTCTTTCAGTCGCTTAGATATGCTAATTGCCCCCAGGCGCGGCAATTGGGTTATACTACCTAATATGCCGCCGGGATAGAAAAGAACGATAATTAGTACCAACAGCCCCGTAATGATTGGTTCTATCTCTTTAGTAATGCGCAAAAACTCAGGAACAATTGTCATGATAGTCGCACCAAGTGCTGGCCCCAAAATATAAAAATTGATGCCTCCTAGAATAGGGTAAAGCTGAACAAGAATTGAGAAAAATCCACCAAATGTCGATGGAGCGAGTGTCTGTGCGTAGTGGGCATAAAAACTGCCAGCTAATCCTGCAGCTGAAGAAGCAATCACAAATGCCAATAACCTATACCGATAAACATTTATACCCACCGTTTGTGCCAAATGAGGACTTAAGCTAATTGCCCTCCATACTTTCCCAATCCGAGATGTATAAAGAGCTTGAAATACAAGTACTACCAGCAAGCATAGAAATAGCATCAGGTAATAAAAAGGAAGCTTACCTGTAAATTTTATTGGACCAATAGGGTTAGGCCGAGGAATCATTATGAACCCACCCCAACCCCCGAAAAAGCTGATTTGACCCGTTACTTGAGTAATGATCTCAGCAAAAATCATGGTGAGAAGAACAAAGGCAACCCCAGGGTTCCTGATAGCGACAAGACCAAAGGCAAAAGAAAACATTGCGGTGATGATCACAGCAAATGGTAATGCAAGCCAGAAGGACAAACCCAGTTTCATTACCAGCAGGGTAGAAGCATAAGCACCTATGGCGATGAAAGCACCGGTACCTAAGGTAACCATCCCAGCACAACAAAAGATCATGCTAAAAGTCATTCCAAGAACACTTGCGACGAGTGACATGATCAGGAGGTGTTGCCAGTAGTAGTTTGTCACCACTAATGGGAGCATGACTAAAAGTATTAGGAAGATAAATAGAATAATAACCCTACTTGTCTGCTGATTAGTCGAGAACTTCACCAAGGAGACCTCCGGGTCTAAAAATAATAATAATCATGAACAAAACCCAAATGGCCAGATTACAAAGACCACCAATAAACTGAAAGCCAAAACTCATCATTTGCCCAACTATCAGACCACCTAGAATTGTACCTCTGTAGCTTCCTATCCCGCCCAGCATCATCACAACAATTGACATAAAGATTATGGTCGATCCCATCTCTACAGTCACTGCATAGACAGGGACTACCATCGCCCCTGCTATCCCAGCAAGAACACAAGCAAGTGTATAACCCACTAAACCTATCCAAATCGTATTTATTCCTAACAGAGAAGATGCATCTGCGTCAGAGCTAACCGCTCGGAGTGCTTTGCCTGTTTTTGTTTTATAAAGTAAGAAAAACAAGCCAACCATTGTTACCCAAGCAACTAGTATTATTATTAATTTCTGTAAGGGGAGTTTAACATTAGCAATATCTATTATTTGAGGGAAGATAGCATGGGCCCCCCTTTCTTCTCCTCCGAAAACAAGCAGGACTCCTCGCCCAAGAATCATCATTAAGCCAATTGATAGCATGGCGCTCAATAATAAACGGTGCGAGAAAGTCACAGCCGGTGTAAACCGTCTTTGTAATGTATTAAAAATAGTTAGATAGGTTACGATTCCAAAAAGCACCATTGATACCAAAGTTAAAATTAGGGCTAATACAGGGTGAAGATGAAGACTGATATATATATACCAAAAAATAAAGGCACTTAAGGTATATATGTGGCCGTGAGCGAAGTTAAATATGTTACACACCCTTATAATTATGTCTAACCCGAGGACTATTAAGACATAAAGCATCCCTATTGCCAATCCATTTACAAATAATTGAAAAAATAGTTGTAGTGTCATCTCGTGCTCACCCCATATCAGCCAAAAAAAGAACTCCTCAAACGAAGCCGGACGATTTGAATCCATTCTTCATGAGGGTCATAAGATGCAAAATACGTCCGATAGGGCATTCCCTATTCTGTTCGATCTTTCTCCTTCTAGAGAAGAATTTATAGAGGCCCCAACCTCACTCCTCTTCTAACTCCCTCCGGAAAGAGGAGGGAGTTAGAAGAAATTCAATCATTAAAAGTCTGGCCAATTACTTCCATTCGCCACCAAATATCTTTTGACAGGCATTTAGGCTCTGCATGGTGGTCATGGACTCATCATATACGACTTTTCCATTCTTGACTATTCCAAAATCATAGCTGACCACTGAATCACAATATCTATTAATCCCTAAATCGGTCCGTCTAACCAGACGACCCATACCTTCGGGATTCATAAACTCCAGGCCTGCAAATGCAGTCATGATATCGTCGACATCCAAGCTGTTTGCCTTCTTCAGTGCGGCAAGAAAGGCAAACAATGGCTTGGTCCAAGTAATCCCTGTGGTAACAAAATTTTCATACTTAGCCCTATACAGCTTTTCCATAAGAACAGAGGTTTCATTTCGTTTGTTGGGAGGCATGTCAGACTGGAGAACAGGAGCGACCACTCCCTCGATTTGTTCATTGGTGGCTATCTTTTTAATCACATCCGTATTGAAAAATTCTGCAACCCGTATTCCCCTATAACCTGCTTCATGTAATGCCTTCATCTGAAGCCCAAAATCTGTCTCCCCTCCGGAGGCCGGGAAAATGACAAAGTCTGGATTAACAGTTTTTATTCTGGTCGCGATAGTGCTGAAGTCGGTTGTCCCACGGGGAAAGAACGCCTCATCCTTACACACCTTACCAAGCTTCGTGAGGACATCCTTATAGGCACCAAATGAATAATGACCTGTTTCATCATCTGGTGCAATGGAAGCGTAGGTCTTCGCATTGGGGAACTTCCTTGCCACATAGTCCCACCTTGCAATGGTCACGCTTGGAAGATTTCCCATTCGAATAGTATATTTAAACTGGGGTTTCAATATCTTGTCGCTAGCACAGCCCGACATCATCAGGGCCTTTTCGGATTCAGTCACAACCACTGCCGCATAGGTGGGGGCGGATCCAATCATCCCAATGATGTACTTGCATTTATCCTGGTAAATCAGCCTTTCAACTCCTGCTTTCCCTCCCTCAGCAGTATATTTGTCATCATATATAATCAATTCGAGATTATATTTTTGTCCCTTACTAACCACTCCACCCGTTTTATTCACATGATCGACATACAGCTCCCAGCACTTCTTTGCCTCTGACCCCAGGCCAACGTTAAGTGGCATTGTTCCACCTATTTTTAATGTCTTCGCCGATTGGGCATAAGCAATAGCAGAAAATAAAAAGCATATGATCGAAATCATTGTCCACACCACTATGAGTAATCCTTTTCTCTCCATTTGACACCTCCATAAAAAGAATATAGACTCTAACAATCAATAACTTCTCCAATCCTCAAAAACATTCCAATATTCTTTGTCACCTCCTCTCATCCCTTTTCTATATCTTACAACGGTTCAATAATGACTATCATCAATCATCTCGATTAATTTCTTTATCGAATCTTGATGATGAATATTCATAATCACATCTAATATTCTATTAGCCTGGTCTCTAGAGTGGATCAATTGGGCACATTCCACAAATTTATTTATGATTTCGTCGACACCCAAAGGATTGGTAGGACTTCCTTTTCTTTTTTCAACTTTATGTGAATAACTTTTCCCGTTCTTCAGGTTCACCTTTACTATGGCACCTGGAAATTGGGTTTCTTCTACTCCTAACTCTTCGGTAACGAACTTAGTCACCCGTCTCATGAGATGCTGAATCTCAGGTTCCTTGACTTTTGAATCGGTAAACTGACCAATGCTGACGTTTTTCTCTTTCAATGCCAAAGCGACACAAAATTCAAGGCTAAATTTACCTTCGAGCCCTGTTTGAGGGTATGAACAGAGCAAAAATTTTGGATGAAGGTAAAAAATTCCACACTCTACCGATTCAACATTTTCTGGTTTGATATCATACTTTTGGATGAGATAAGATATGCCATCCAAACTCGAATGGGTAGCAGCGCAGGATGGATATATCTTCATTGCCAATCCTGGATGGATGAAGGAATAGACGTCCCCAAGACCGTCAATCATCCGTTCCACCTGAACCCCTTCTGTAAATATGGAACAGAAACCCAAAGACCGCTCCAAAATGTTCGGATCGGCTGTAAACCCCTCTGCGACAAGGCTCGCTGCCATGATGCCATCAAAAGCTGCTTTTCCAATATGGAAGGCCTTTGTCATTGTCGTGAAATTTCCTCTAATCCCGCTCGCCTCAGAAGCGGCAATACCCAGAGCCATACGTGTTCCCATCGAATCTAATTTTAATAGTTTGGAAGCGGCAGCAGCGGCCCCTAATACCCCGAGGGTGGATGTGGTCTCCCACCCTCGATCATAATGAACTGGACTTACACCTAAACCTATTTTAGTGATTACTTCAACGCCCAGAATGTAGGCCGTCAGAACATCCTTGCCAGAATGATTCAAGGCTTCTCCCAAAGCCAATACTGTGGGAAAGATCACAGCGCTCGGGTGCGCCTTTGAAGGCCAATCCACATCATCGTAGTCCAAGGCATTTGCCATTACTCCATTGGCTAACGCTGCTAATGGGGGTGATGTTTTAAACCCTGCTTTCACTACCCGAGCATCAGGTTTTCCACCTAAGTGCTGTACATAGTGGCAGATAATTTTCCCAGCCTCCCCTTGTATCCCAGCACCCGCTAAGAGCGTTCCCAGAACGTCCAGAAAATACAATTTAGCTTTTTCAATCACATCCCTTGAAATATCCTCAAATTTCGTTTTAAAAACAAAATCGGCCATTCTTTCTGTTAGATTTTCCATTAACGATCTCCATGCTCACCAATAGAGTGAGAAGTTAAAGCAGGCATACTGGTCTGAATCTACAATTGATTTACACTGACTTTTTAAGGAACTTTTTAAATATCCATTTACCACGAAGTAAGAACATATCCTCCACATGGTTTCTCCGCTACCAATCGACCATTTTCAGCAATCAAACGTCCTCGTAAAAAGGTCTTCCATACGTAACCCTTGACTCTCACTCCTTCATAGATAGAGAAGTCAGATCTGGATTGAAAGGCCTCAGCCCCTAAGGTCCACTCCCTTTGTGGATCCACAATGACCAAATCAGCATCAGATCCTGGGCAGATGGCCCCTTTCTGGGGATAGATATGAAAGATCTTAGCGGTATTCTCTGAAGTAATTTTGACAAGCTGTTCCCAAGTTAACCTCCCTTTATTCACTCCCTCGCTGATAAGGAGGGGGAGGATAGCGCCCATTCCTGCGAATCCAGCTCTGGACTTCCAAAGTCCCCCTTTCTCTTTTTCTTTACGAAGGGTTGGACAATGGTCTGATCCCACTGTATCCAGAGTTCCATCACGCAAACCCACCCAGAGTCTAAGCTGGTCAGGCGTATCTCGTAAGGGAGGCATAACCTTTGCTAAAAGGCCACAATCGGGATTTCGATCCAGCACCAAATAATGAGGACAGGTTTCCCCATAAATCATAACCCCTTTGGTTTTGAAATATTGAACGGCATCCACGCTCTCCTTAGCGCTGACGTGAACAATGTAAAGGGAAACTCCCAATGATTGAGCCAGCAACCCAGCATCGTAGACTTGCATGGTCTCGGCCATAGAGGGCCTGGATTCCGTCCATGCGGCAATGTCTTGACGGCCCTCTGCCATCAGACGTTCCATCAATAGGTGGGTAATATACGCCTCCTCGCAATGAATCAGGGGAAGGGCCGGAGGACCAATTCGGGCTACAATCTCGAAAAGTTTATACACAAATCCCCAGTCAATGGCTTGCACTCCAATTTCCTTTCCCTTCTCAGGAGTAAAGGCCATTAATAGTTTAAATGAATGGATTCCCTCTTCTATGAGTCCTTCGATCTCATCCAGATGTTTCTGATTGAACATAAAGGCATTGAATTTGAAATCAATAAATGAATGGGCTTGGCCGATCTTTTTAGCTTTTCGATAACTTTCAAGACGAGATCCGAGGGCATCTCCAAACCGAACGGTTGTCATCAGGGTGGTAATACCGCCCAAAGCAGCCGTTACTGACTCGGTCCGACATTCATCCTTGAATCTTTCCTCTCGATCCCAACCCAGATGAACATGGGGATCAATCAAGCCCGGTAGGACCATCAATCCTTGGGCATTGATTTCCTGGTTTGCTTTGGGAAGAGAGCTGTCATTCCCGACATAGCTGATTTTCCCCCCTGAAATCGCCAGCCCTCCCCTGATTTTCCCTTGAGGTGTTATAATGATTCCGTTCTTGATAACTAAATCTTCCATGATCTTCCTTTCCCCAGAAAATAATCTAAGAATTCTATCGATTCCTTCCTGAATACTTCCATTTGGTGATGGTATGACGCCTCCATGATTCCTCGATGTTAAATCACTCTATTAATGAGTGATAGGCTGATGGGTTTCTGTCACGGAAAACGGGAAAAAGCTTTTTTGCCTTGATAATATCATCTAAATCGATCTCTGCAACTACCAATTCGTCGTCTTTAGTCTGCGATTTTACCATGACAGTGCCACCAATAGGATTAAAAACCATTGTGTCCCCGGCATAATCGAGTCCATTCTCTGATCCTGCTTTGTTAACCCCAACGACAAAGAAATTGTTCTCAAATGCTCGTACAGTAAGAAAAGTCTCCCAGGTGGTCTTTCTCCATGCTAATTTACGATAGCCGGTATTAGTTGGGTTGAAAACAATTTGTGCTCCCTTCAAGGCCAAAGCCCGATATCCTTCAGGGAAACTTCTGTCGTAACAGATCTGAACCCCCACCTTCACACCTTGAAGATCGAAAACCGGAAACCCTAAGTTCCCAGTAGTGAAATATTGGTTCTCAGAGCTAATGATTAACCCCACCTCTGGGTCCACAATCGCTCCTGGAATATGAACTTTTCTATATTTCCCGATGAGCTTTCCCTGGTGAATGATCCCGGCACTGTTGTAAAATGAAACTCCATCAAATTCAGCATAGGGTAGAATAACTGAAATGGGGTGTTCTTGGGAGAAAGCAAAAATATCTTTTGTTAGGTCATTTGGGATCTGGTCAAAATAATACTCAAAATTGGCGTCCATACGCACTGGAAAATAGTCAGTCAGCGCTAGTTCAGGGAAACAAATAATCTTCACTTTTTCTAGAATCCCTTTCTCCAAAAGCTTAAGAATACGGCGAACATTATCTTTTTTATCGACCTTGCCATCGATAAATGAGCTGGGTCCCATCTGCCCAGCACCGATTACTATTTTGTTAGGCATCTTATCTCTCCCTTCCAATTTTTTATAGAGCCCTTCTAAGTAATCGACTTTTACTTGAAGCAATATCCAACATATTCACTTGTTAAAAGTTAGGCTATGAGGAAGATCGATTTTGGTAAATTCAAACTGGTAAAAACCTCTCCCCAAAAAGTAGTAATATTTAGCTTTACCTTGCAGTTGTAAAAAAACCTTCCCAAAAGGCGGTTGCGTATGTTGGAAAGCCTTTACAGCGGCACCCTTAAGCGTTTTGCTACTATCTTTCCAAGCGTATCGCGGATGTCACCTTAAGCGACGTCGCATGTTACCTCTAAAATATGTAAAAGACCCGCTTGGTAAAGGTTTGGAAGCATACCCAACTGCCTTTTCAATGCAACATTAAGGTTTATTAATAAAAAGTTAAATCGCCCAACCTTTTGCCATAGAAATATTCATTCTTCACAAATCACCTAAGCATTCTTTTCATTTTTATAAATTAAAATCAGCCCATCAACAAAGCCATAATAGCTTTTTGAGCGTGAAGTCTATTCTCTGCTTCATCAAAAATAACCGACCGTGGACCATCAATGACTTCGGGAGTGGCGTCTGTTTCTCTACTGACCGGCATGGAATTCATAAAGATGGCGTCTGGAGTAGCAACATCAAAATGCTGCTGGGTAATACGCCAAGCCTTGAAGGGTTTCCGCATGTTCAAATCCTCATCGATAGTCTTCCCAATGGCTTTCCAACCTCTTCCATAGATCACAGAAGCATCTTTTACTGCCTCGTCAATATTATGGACTATCTCTATGACCCCCCCGGATTTTGCAGCACTCCTTTTAGCGTGCTCGATGTATTCCGAATCCGGATCGAATCCCTCCGGGCATGCCAAAGTTAACCTCATCCCCAAAGTCCCTGCGGCTACAGCCAAGTCATGAGGTACACCCGGGTTAATCCCCTTCTTGCTGCATACCCAAACCAGGGATACCTTCTTTTTCTTGTAATCCGCACCAAATTTCTCGATGATGGTCATGATGTCGGCCATTACTTGACATGGATGTCCTTGATCGTCACAGGCGGATATAACCGGTACGGAGGCATGTTTGGATAATACATTTAGAATGCCGCGTGCTTCACCGTACTTAAACTCCCCCACCTGAGGGCTACTAACCATCCTGACGACGATACCATCTATATAACGCGAAAGCGTTCCAGCGGTATCCTCCCAACTTTCTGCTCCTAACTGTAATTGATTAGGTTCATAATACTGGGCGTGTCCACCTAACTGGGTCATACCTGTTTCAAAAGATACTCGCGTCCTTGTCGAAGCATAGCTAAATAACATTCCCAAACTCTTACCTGGCAAAAGGGCGTGGGGTTCCCCACTTGCTAATTTAATCTTTAAATCAAATGCCAAACTCAGAATCGTCTCTATATCATCCTTGGAATAATCTCTCAAAGTAATAAAATCTTTTCCTCTTAATTTGGTATTCATAGAATTCATTCACCTCCTGTAATTATTTTTTACTCCCTTTTGGAAATTACACTATCCCCAAAATTAGGTCCTAACATGTTCCAAGTAATCGTTGAAGGCAAAAAAGATGGGAGGGGATGACGTGTTCCAAAAAAGGATGTTTTCAGTCCTGTTAAGCCTCTTTTTCTTAATCAGATCGATCATGGCATACATGGCTTTTCCCGTATATATTGGGTCAAGAAATATTCCTTCAGTTTTGGCCACCAATCGGATAGCATCAAGGCCTTCTTTTGTTGGATGACCCGCTTTTCCGAGGTAGGCATCCAAAAGAGGATATTTAAGGCTTCCTTTTTTCTGATTCCTAACTAAGTCTTTAAATTTGTCGATTAGGTCTTCTAATATCGGAGTAATTTGTTCTTTATTCCTTCCAATACAAACACCCACTGTCTCAAGCTCTTCCTCACCAAATGCCACTCCCATCACTAAACCGACCAATGTTTCGCCTGAACCTACAGGCACAAATTGATGACTAAAGTGAATGTTTATCATTTCAGCCTGTTTTAGTGTCTCTTCCATCGCCATCAGAGGCCCAATACACCCCAATGGACTCACAACTGGAAGCACGTAGGGCTTTTTACCATCCCTTTTCAAGTTATCGGCCAACCTTCGCATAGAATTCAATCTTCCTTCAAAATCAAAAATTTCAGGGACATAAACTATTTCTGCACCCAGCAGGTAATCCAAAATCAGGTTGCCACGAACATCAGAAGGTTTTTCACCCATTAGGAGAAGATAAGTTTTTAATCCACAATGTAATGCAGAGGCCGCTGTTACTCTTGTATGATTGGATTGAATTCCACCTATGGCAATGCAACAGTCTGCACCCTTCTGTAAAGCATCTGCCATGAAAAACTCAAACTTCCGGACTTTGTTGCCCCCCATGGCAAAACCCGAAAGGTCCTCCCGCTTCATGAAAATTCGAGGTCCCTTTAAGAAATCGCTCAACTTCTTAAGCTCAACCAAAGGGGTAGGAGATTGTGCGAGTGGTAAACGAGGAATATCATTGTAGAACTCAAAAGACATTAAAGCATCCATAAAAATACCTTCCTTAGATTCTAATCAGACTGTTTAACTCAAAATAAAAAATTTTAAACAGGAATCAATGTCATATCTTATGCGAAGAAGTCCAAACTTCAGGATTGACAGGATATTTTGGTAAATCACCCTTGAGAACCTTAACGACATCTTCTGTGGCTCTGAGTCGTGCCTCCTCCAAAGAGTCTTCCGAATACCATGCTATATGTGGTGTGATAATAACATTACCAAATTGAAGAAGTGGATGATCCAAGGTCACTGGCTCTTTGACAATTGTATCCAAAGCGGCACCAGCAATTCTCTTTTTGCGGAGCGCATTTATAAGTGCAACCTCATCAATAAGAGCTCCTCTTGCTGTATTGATTATATACACTCCAGGCTTCATAAGACTAAATTCCCGTTCTCCAATCATTCCTCTATTTTCTTCTGTAAGAGGACAGTTCATGACAATAAAGTCTGCCCGTTGCAGCAACGAAGTAAGATCAACCGTTTCTACCTCTCTTGGCAGAATTGAAATATACGGATCATAAACCAGGACTTGAAAATGAAAGGGCTGTAACTTAGGGAGCAGGCAACTTGAAATCTTGCCAAACCCCACCAATCCCAATACCCGATTCTTGAGTTGCCAGATAGGCTGGATCCTTTTAAATGTGTACTTACCATTTCTAACTAAACGATCAGTGAAGGTAATTTTTCTGGAACTATTTAAAATAAGAGCCAAAATATGGTTGGAAACATCTTCAATGTAAAAATCAGAGAGATAAGCGACTAAAATTCCTTTTTCTGTAGCGGCCTTAACGTCAATATTGTCTATTCCAACTCCACATCGAATAATGAATTTGCATCTGTTGAGGCTCTCTAAGACCCGTTCAGAAAAAGCGGCAGAGGTGGTAATGATCACTTCTGCATTTGAAACTTGAGAAATGACCTCCGCCTCGCTATGGCAAGGAGTTAATCTAAGTTCTGCCTTTACTCCCCTTAAGAGGCCCTCCATTGACTTCGAGAAATAGCGAGGATCTGTGACTACGACAGAGTGAAGAACTCCCATGAAAACCTATTCCTTTCTCTTGGTTTCAAATCACAGGTTCAAGCCAATCGATGTATTTCTTTTCTTTGACTTCCACGATTTGCCTGAAGATGTCTTGGATTCTCTTGGTGATTGGACCGGGTTTCCCATCGCCAATCGGTCGATGATCGATGCGAGTGACGGCCACTATTTCAGAAACGGTTCCGCAGATAAAAACTTCCTCTGCAACAAATAATTCGGACCGGTGAAGAGGTCTCATAGACACAGGTAGTCCTATGTCTTTTGCAATGGTCAACGTTGTATCCAACGTTATTCCTTCAAGAATATCCATATAGGGAGGAGGAGTGATAAGAGTTCCGTCTCTCACCATAACAATATTTGAAGTCCCCACCTCTGAAACATATCCTTCCTCCGTTAGAAAAATAGCGTCATGGTATCCATTAAGAACCGCTTCAGTCCTCGCGAGTCCAGTATTGACATAAGTACCACAAATTTTGCCACGAGGGGGGATTGCTGTATCCTTAAGCCTTCTCCAACTGCTGCTTCCAAGATGTACCCCTTCGGGTCGATTAGTAATTCCAAAAGGGAGAATGATCATAAAGAACCCATCAGAAACCCCATTTAAACCAGCCCCTATGATATTCGGATGCAGTTTCTTATAAGCTACTGGACGGATGTAAACGTTTTCTTGGAACTGATTCTTTAAGATAAGGTCTTTAGTGATAGACAATAAATCTTTAATATTATATTCAAGGTTTATAAAAATAATTCTACAGGAACGATGAAGCCTCTGGAAATGTTCTTTTCCCCGGAAAATATACATTTTCTTTCTTTCTTCATTCCAGTAGGCTCTGATGCCTTCATAGCAACCGGTTCCATAATGCAAAGCATGGGTAGATAGAGGAACATTAGCTTCCTCCCAACGAACAACCCGACCATCTAAAAAAGCAAATTTTGGAAAAGAAGGTGTTCCCATTTTATGTCTCCTTTTCAGACTCCAATATAATAACAAATAGGATACAATCTCTAAATCTCAAAGATTTCTTGGGGTATTTTGTGCAGACATTCGCTTACCCCTGATTGTGTAATAAGATAGTTATCACATACCCAGACCCAAACCCTTTCCGAACCAATGATGGGATGGACGGTGATGTTCATTCGTGGCTGGAGCCTCATCGGTTCATCATCACGAATGGCAGGCCGCTCAACTAGGTCGTATCCCTGACCATGGGCAAAAAGCCGAGTCTCAGGGAGTTGACCTTTTTTCACAAGGAATGCATTATTGGCCTGCCATATCTCCGCAGGATCTGCCCCTGGCCTTAAGAGCTTCAAGGTCACTTTCTGTGTTTCCTTACACAACTCATAGGCTTCTTTCAACTCGGAAGGGACCTTACCCAAGAAGAAAATTCTTCCACATTCCGCATAGAGTCCCCCTGGCCCATTGACTTCGATCATGAGGGTAAACTGATCTCCTTCTCTTACCATACGATTCTGAAAATGTCGCTTCTGCATCGGAACCGGTCTTCCCAATGGGCCGGAACCACCGATGACTAATTGTTCTTCACTCCCTAAACTGGTCACTTTATGGATGATGTCAGCGATGATCTCGAAGTCCCTTCTCCCAGGTCGAATAATTTTCTTCGCATATTCGATAGCTTCATCCTGAAGTGCGGCTGTTTTTTTAATTAGAGCTATTTCCTCTTCACTCTTTATCGCCTTTATCTGATCTACGAGGTCCGATGCCTCTACAAACGTTGCCTCGGGTAGATTCTTTCTCAGGTATTCATAAAAGGCGGCTCCCATTGCCCCTTTCCCAACAATACCAATCTTTCCTTTCTTTTTAACACTTAACGTTTCAACAGTGAGTTCTGCATCATAGGTGTTGCTATACATTAGACTTCGGAAATAGGGGGCCGTGAGTCTCTTTTTGACCCCTCTCATTGTCCATGCCGGAGGGCCTAAATCTCCAGGTGGTTTACCACCACATGTAATGGTCGTCATCTCATCATCGACAGGGAAAATGACGGTCATGGGATAGGCATTCCGCCCCGGAATATCGGTGAACCACTTGACATATCCTCCTAACCACTCGTTGTCATTCTGCATCACCAAGAAGTCAATCTTTTCTTCTTTCATCTTTTCCCGGACGGCTTTCCATCGCCGCGCCAACTCTTGGTTCGATATGGACTCTGTGAGTATCTCTTTTGGATCGTCCATTTCTCATCTCTCTCCTTTCATCCTATCTCAGACCACTCGGAAATCATCCGCTTCCTTCTCATTTTTTTCTCCTCCTTTTTTGATTATTTTGGTTTTTTGATAATCCGGAGAGCTTTCGATTGACATCCAGTAGATGTTCTTCCATCTTTTCTTGGGCCTTTTTTAAATTTCTCTCCTTAACAGCCCTATAAATTTCCTCATGATAATCTGAGACTCTCTTGATGTATTTTCCCCCTGGGTTCATCAAAATAAGAAAGGATCTCATGACCTCCATGATTGATTCCACCATGATCTCAAACAATGGATTTTTCGATGCCTTGGCCAAAATCATGTGGAAATTGATATTCTCGTTCGTCGGCCTAATTCCTTTCGAAATTTTTTCATTGGCCTCTTCAATATTCTTCCTGAGTTGATCGAGGTCCTCTACGTTTATTCTTTCGATAGCCATTTCCAAAACCGCCTCTTCGATTTTCAGCCTCACCTCGGTCAGGTGTTCCATGTTAATACTGCCAATCTTGATCATATCGGAGATGGACCTGGTGACGACCGTTGCGTCTGCATCTTTGATGAAGGCGCCGCCCAAACTTCCTTGCTTGATGTAGATCAGTCCGGAATGCTCCAGGGTTCTCAAGGCCTCGCGGACGACCATGCGCCCGGCCCTGAATTGATGGGAGAGTTCTCTCTCTGAAGGCAATTTGTCGCCCGGCTTAAAGACGCCCGCATAAATCAGCTGTCTGATCTGGTCCGAGATCTCTTCAAAGGCTCGCTTCGTCTTAAAGGGTGTAAAAAGCCGGGAATCGGTATCTGCCATAAATTGGACTAATATAATACCTAATACCAATTGTCAAGAAAAAAAAGAGGTCTTTCCCAATTTACTCTCTAAGTAAGGTTTTCACAAAGGTAGTTTGAGGTAATGAGTGATCTGAAAGAGTTTGAGGTGATTGAGACGGCCTTGGTAGTTTTTAAATCCTCTTCGCACCATTTCGATTTGTCTCCAGACGTTGATGAGGGTTTCGGATTGTCCGGATCGAGGGACACGGGGATCTTCTAAGTATGTAAGGATGAGATGGAATTTAGGGCTCATGAGGAAATCCATACACTTTTGGAGATGCCAAGAGTCTCGCCACCAATATTCTTTAGTCAAGGCATCCCTTTTTGCTATGGCTTCGGCTTTTGTTTCGGAGAGGTCAAAGATATTCGAGAGTTCTTCTTTAAAGAGAAGGATCTTTTCGACACAGGGGTTCCTTTGTAGATTTCGATCATCTCAGGGATGTGGAGATGTTCTTTTTCGTTCCATCGATCCATATGTTTCAAAAGGCCCCATTTCATCTCCCAGAGTTCTTCACGGTGGAAGCTCCAGCGTTCTCCTTTGAGAGATTTACGAAACTGGATGAGAGCATTTTTCAGGTAGTACCAGAGTCGTTGCATCACATGGAAGTAGTCGTATTGGAGGGAAGCTTCGGGCCAGACTTCACGGACGACTTTGGGGAAAGTGGTTCAGAGGTCGAAGATAACACAGTAAGGATGGAGGCCCCAGCCATCAAGCTTTCGGAGGAACTTTTCAGTGACCCCACGGCCATACAGCCATGGTACAGGTTCAATATAGAGGATTCTTCGTTCGATGGCATCTCCGGCGATTTGTTCATATCGGCCTCCTCGTCTGGGGATATATTCATCAATCGAGAGGGCTCCAGAAAATTGGAGTTGGCTGAGGATCTCTGGGAAGTCATACTGGGAGGCAAGGCGTTTCTTCCATCGATCCAAGGTGGATTTGGACCCAGTGGTATTGAAGCTTCGTAACAGTCTTTTAGAGACTCGTCTCAGAGTACTATTATCTTGAACCACACCAGCCATGGCTTCTGAGATAAGGGGTTGAGTAGCCCGTTGGTATCGTTCAATGCCTGGAATAGGAAGAGCAAAGCTCTGATGGGAACAAAGAGAGTTTTGATATTTGGCACAGACCATTCGGATTTTGAGGAGTACAGGATGGTTCAGATGAGGAGCTTTCAGGGTTCTCCAGTATTGTGTTTCTTTAACAAAAGGTTGTTTGAAGCCACCGTAAGGGCAAACGACATGGTTGGGGATTTGGGGTTCTAATCTTTGAACCGAACGAAGTTCTGCCATGAGAGTTCCTTCTCTTTTTGAGAAGAAACTCTACCATTTTGAACCTCCTGTCATTATTCAGCGAGTAATTTGGGACAGATGCAAATCTTTAGACTCATCAAGGGATAGAAAGGAAATTTACCGAGTAAATCGGGATAGACCCAAAAAAGATTGAGGCAATTAGAGGAATTAAAGGCGATGGAGAACCCCAGATTGGATTGCGTAAAGAAGAACAAGTCGACGGAGAATTTTTCTCTGTTTGGTTATAATCCAGCTAAGAATAATAAAGAGGATAACTGCGAAATGGCTTCCGAGGTAAGTCAACAAGGGCAGGATTTGATCTAAAACAGGTGAAGTCCACCATCCATCTGCCCACTCCATCCACTTCAATTCCCAACCCATCTTCGACCTTCGCTCTCTATCTCAGTTAGCCCTAACCCATACACCTTTATTTAAAATTAGCGTACTTCAATCTCAAAAGTGTGGCTCGATAGAAATCGACTACTTCCTCTTCCAAATGTTTCACAAACCACCGATCGATCTCTTCCAGTTTATTAAAGAGGGTCTTCCTTTCCTTAAAGGCCGATATTTCCCAAAAGAAAAGATTATTGGGGGAGCCTGTGAATGCTTTTCAGGCGAACTGATCTAGCCTGGATTCCCATGTTAGTTATTCGACTTAACACCACACGGACTAACCGAAGTGAAGTTGTAGGCGTTTTCCTCCTAACCAAGGGATCGGGATATTTGTGTTATGGATACCGGCAGCCACGAGCA
>Ga0315289_10005677_pt1 | contig 18396 bp, 8 predicted proteins | sample YL17G11_40_MG_FD_203452 | JGI IMG/M metagenome (GOLD analysis project Ga0315289, IMG submission 203452) | Sediment microbial communities from Yellowstone Lake, YNP, Wyoming, USA - YL17G11_40 | ecosystem: Environmental > Aquatic > Freshwater > Lake > Sediment | place: USA: Wyoming | collected...
TCGTGCCCTGCGGACTGACCCGGCAGATGTAGGGCTGCTCCTCGCGGGTCTGGGCCTGGGCGGCCTGGACCTCCGCGGCCGTGATCGCCCGCAGCAGGGCCGGCATCGTAAATTCCAGCACGTCCCCGGCCACCACGCGGTAGGGACCCGTGTAGAGCTTGGCCTGCTCGATCCGCGCCATATCCACCGTCGGCTCGATCGAGCCGGCGGCGGTAAAGGCCGCTAACTGCTGGCGGCTGGGCGTCTGGACCTGGTCGCCGCAGCCCGAGAGCCCCCCCGCCAGGACCCACGCGAGCAGTATCCGGCCGATCCGGGACCTGCGGTCTTGCGACCCGCGGTAAATAGAGCCTCCCGTGCACGTTACCATCTTTCTCCTCTTCACGTCTCATCCTCCCTCCTGACCCGGCAGACGGCGGACGGCAGAGATCCCGCTTCTGGCTTGCGGACCGCCACGGCGGACCCCGGTCGGTGGCCGTCGCGGCGGTCCGGCTCTCCTCAAGGGTTACTTATTCCCGGGACGCGCGGCGGCCCGTTTGGCGGCGGCCGGCGCCAGAGAGGGCTGGGCCCACGGCGGCGGACCCGGAACCCATTGCGGACCACCCGCCCACGGCGGCGGACCCGGCACCCACACCGGCGGCCGGCAGGGACTACGCAACTCCGGCCGCGGCGGAATCTGCACCCGTGCCCGCTCTCTGGCCGCCGGAACCCCGACCAGCGTCGGGGACAAACCGCCCGCCGCGAGCCGCGCTACGCCCTCCGTACCCGCGGCCGCTACGCGGCCCGGCCACGCCCCCAACAGCACCACCACGACCCCCACACCCACGACCCAGCGGATGCGGTCGTTTCGCTCCGGCCTGTCTTTCATAATGCACCTCCTGTCTGTGCTCGCTTGTTCGATCTTTCCCATCTCCTGATCGACGCCTGTTCTCTTTCGCCCGGTTGCTTGCCATACTCCCGGCGCACGGCAAGACCCCGCTTGCCGCGCTCGGCCGCCACGGCCGCAGGATGGTCCGTGCCTCGCACGGATCTACAGAAAGGGACGGCTGCCGCCCGTCCCTTCCGGACTGCTCATGCTGCGTACCCCCCATGGTACTCCCCCTTACCGCCGCGCCGGCGAGCCCCTATCGCCCGCACGACTCTTGCATCGACGATTTGGTTCCATCCTCCTCCGCTCCTCTCCCCGTCACCATTGGGAAGAGTCGCAATTGCCCATCAGGAGAATCCCAATTAGCAAAACGCCACCACGCCCGGATTGCCAAGCGCTGATTCTGTCCTTACGTCTTTATCGACAACTCATTTCGACATCTGCTCATGCCGAATCAGTCGAATGCCCATACTCAATCGGACTTTCTCTCATCTCGTGTTCCCGGTACCGCTGCTCAAACATAACCGGCGGAACTGCTGCGCAGCGAATCAACCCTTGCCCGAAACGATCCGAACGGCCCCTTCGGCCTCAACGTACCTGTGCCCCAAATCAACGGGGTGATTTTTCTCACAATTGTATACATAATGGCTCTATTAATACAACTGGGAGACGCCGCATGCGCGGGGTAGGACCGGCACTGGCCCGAGGGCAGACCGGCTCACAAGAGGCTATGACCTCGAACTCCGGGCGCGCAAACGAAACCGCCGGCCATCGGTGCCGGCGGTTTCTTCATCTCACACGGTAATTGCGCGGATTTACTGGACTTCCAACTCGAAGCTCTCCGAGTGGCTGTTGAACTCCGGGGCGTACATGCATTGGATGCTGGCTATGCCTGTCTGGTATTTTCCTTTATGCTGGATGCGAGTGCTGTATTCAAAGACGTACACGCCCTTGGGCAGGTAGTCCATGAAGAAGTGCGTGGCGGTATCCCGGGTGCTTTCATAGTATCCCAGGCCGTCCTGGTAGCGGTAGCGGCTCAAAACGTTGACCGGCTCCGTGCCGCTGCCCCGCTGGTCCTTCATGTGAATGTATTCCATATCGCGGTCCACACGCAACTCGATCCGCACCACCAACTCGTCGCCGACGGCGAGCGGGCCTTCCACGGGAAACAGGACCTGGCCCTCCGCCGTCGTTTTCTTGATGAACAAGGTCTTCTTAAGCTGCAATGGTGTGCCTTCATAAGGCGTGACCTTGCTCATGTCTTCGAGATACTGCCAGTGCACAGCGCCCCAACTGACGCCCGCATCGGTCTTCTTGACCGTGATGCGGCCCATATCGGGAGTGATCTCGTTGCGGACGAAACGCTCTTCATAGAAGCCGGTGCCCGCCTCAGCCTGTTCGGGCTCGATCCACCGGCCGGCCAGGGCCACCTCGACGAGGGCGTCGGAGGCGAGCAGGTCGGTGCCGCGCAGCAGCAGGCTGTAGACGGCGTCGGCCGTGGCCTTGGTCGTCTTCCAATCCTGCGTCTGCTTCTGCTTGAGCAGCCAGACCTGGCAGTCCTCAACCGCCCGGGCATCGCCGGACACCTCGTCAAAGGCCTCGATCATCAGGGCCTGGGTCTCGATGGGCGCGTGATACCACCACCAACTGCGCTCGGTATCCCGCCAGAACATGCCCATCTCTTCGTTGGTCACACTGAATTCCCGGATGGACTGCATGATCTCGGCCGGCGTCTGCTTGTCGCCGAATCGTTTGAGGCCGATGGCCAGATGAGCCTGCGACTGGCGCGGCAAGGAGAGCCAGTGCTGGCGTGCCTGATCGAGCCAATAGTCCAGGGCCTCCTGGTACTGGGCGGCTACGGCGTGATCCGCCAGGAAGAAGCTGCGCCCGTACAGGTAGAAGGCCACCGTGGGGCTGAGGTCAAACTCGTGGTGATCCCTGCTGTACCGATACGAGTCGTCCATCCACTTATCCAAGGCATCCAGCGCCTTGACCGCGCCAGTGACGTCGATCTCGCGCACGCCGAGGTGGCGCAGGCGTCCGAAGCCCGCGGTGATGTAGAGCGTGATATACTCGTTGCCGCGACAGCCCGGGAACCACGGCCACAGTCCGCTGTCAAGCTGCATCTGCTTGAGCTTGAACAGGGCGCGCGCGGTCTCATCGTTGAGCCGGTTCTGATCGAACAGGATGCCGACGTTTTTGCGGGCCTGCGACTCGGCCACCGCCTGTCGGACCCACGGGGTCTCTTCCAGGGTTACGCTCTTGAGGTCTTCATTTTTCTCCAAGGGGCTGTCCAGGGCCGGCGTGTTCTTCCATTGATCGAAGATGCGCCGGATCTTCGGATCGGAGTTGGCGATGTACGAGGCCAGGGTATTGGCATAGAGCCGATTGAAGATCTGCTCGCTGCACTCGTACGGATACTCCATCAGGTAAGGCAAGGCCATGACGGCGTACCATGCCGGCTGAGAGACCATCTGCACGGTAAGGCTCTGGTGCCGCAGCGTGTCCGACTGGCCGGACTCGAGCAGCTTGGTGAATTCGAACTCCTTCGTCTGCGGGCCGCGGATGGGCAGGGGCAGAGATTCCATCACGAGAATCCGGCGGCTCAGAACGGGCAGATAGCCTTCCTGGCCGTCGCTGAGCCGGGTCGTGGCGCCCACCGCCCGGTACGTGAGCAGCTCGCAGTCATCGGGCACGGCCAGCCGCCACGAGTACGTGCGGGACTCCTGACTGGGTACATCAAAATCCTGCTCCGGGGATAGGTTGCCCAAGACCTCATCACGCGATTCGAGCGTGCGGGCGTCTGACAGCGTGAGGCTGACCTTGCCCGTCTGGCGGGCGGCCGACATATTGGTGACTTTGACCGGGAACTCGATGATATCGCCCTCGCGCACGAATCGCGGCGGATTGGGCTCGACCATCAGATCCTTGGCCGTGATGGTCGTGTCCGTCAGGAAGCCGCTGCGAAGCTGGTTGTCGTGGGCAAAGCCCAGGAACCGCCACGTGGTCAGAGCTTCCGGCATGGTGAACTCCATCCGGACCACGCCCTCGGCGTCGGACAACAGGTGCGGGAAGAAGAAGGCGGTCTCGTCGAGGTTCTTGCGCGCAGAGACCTGGCTGAGGTCAGGGCCGGGGGCCGATTCGGTGGTTGTCGAATCTGTCTGCTCCGCCTTTCCATCAGAGGGCACGGCGCCCGGCGTCGCGGGAGACTCGCCGCCGGTTCTGCTCCTGCCGGGCGTTGTTGTACCACCCCTCATGTAGTAGTAGCCATAGCCTGAGTATAGGATCTCCTGCGGGAAATGGCGGTAGGAGAGTTCCACGGCTTTCCAGTCTATGCCCCAGTCGGAAAGAACGGCTCCGAACGAGACCATACTGTTCTCGAATTGGCTGCTTAGGCGGTTGCTTTCGCTGCGGAAGCCGGGGAAGCTGTGCAGCCAGTCGTGCTTGAGGTACTGGTCCAGGGACGCGTCGTACAAGGCGGCCACCATCTCGGCGACCGCCTTACTCGCGTCGGGCCCGGTGATGACGGCGGTCCACGTTTCCTTCTGCCCCGGCTCCAGCAGCGAACGGAAGTGCTCCCACCGGACCGTCAGTTCCTTGTTAGTCCAGGGCACGTTGACAATCTGTTGATTCAGATAGGCGCGATTCTCGCGCACGTAGGTGACGCGCAGCGTGAACCCGCCGCGCATGTCCTCGGTGACATCCTGCCGGATGACCTCCTGCGTGCGATTCGGGTCCGTCCACCAGGCATGCAGGACCTTGCCCCGGCACTCCAGCTCGACAAAAGCCCGGCCGGTGTCGTACCCCGTGCCCCACAGAGCCAGGAAGGATTCCCCCGGCTCGACAGACCAGCTCGGTGCGGCAAAATGGTTGGCAATTCGCACGCCGAAGTGTCGCGCTTGCGGATCCACTACATGGATCGTCTGGCGGGCCGCGACCGGCTTGCCGAAGCGGTCCTGGGTCTGGAGCACCGCGCGATAGATGCCCGCCTCCAGCGCCACAGAAATCGTGAGCCGACCCTCGGCATCGGTCTTGAAGGCCTGCTCGCTAATGCGGTTTGCGGTCTCCCATGTGTCCGGGTTGGACGCATCCGCCAGTGGCTCACCATCGGCCCCGAAACCTCTCCACGTCCACGCCGGACCGAGCGGAGCGCGGACGACTTTATCCGGCTGTTTCAGGGCGTACACCTGGACGGCGCCTTCCGCGGGCTCCGGTTGGCCGTCGATGGACTGGGTCGCGATAATCAACTCGACCGGTTTCTCCGGGGTCTGCCATGTATCGGCTGAAACAGTGGCCTGCAGCGCGGTGTATCCGGCACGCACGGCTCGATTGGTCGAACGGGTCTCACCCGTGGTGTCCGTCACATCGGCATAGACCTGGAACTCGAAGATCGGCTCGTTTTTCTCCAGCACGGACAGGTCCGGCTTGGCGGTGAACGAAATGCCGAACGAGCCGTCGGATTCGGTGAGAGCCTCGCCGTGGGCGATGGCCTGCGACTGCGAGGTCGGCATGATCCAGCGGGCCCACCAGCACCAAACGGGGAACCGCACCTGACGCACAACGCGCCATTCGATGTGGGCGCCACCAATGGAGGCGCCGGTGTAAGCCGTAGCTTTGCCGGGCACAACGACCTCGGTATTCAGCCGGGGCGCCTCGGCCGGTGGCTCAAGCTGGACGAAGAACTTGGGCCGCTTATACTCCTCGACATTGAAGTATGTATCACCGGGCGGGCTGCCGACGGACAGGGACATCCGACCCATCAGACGGTCGCGTGGGGCCGTGAAGCTGCCGCTGAACGCGCCGTAGTCGTTGCCTCGACATTGTTCTCTGGCAATCTCCTGACCGTTGACGTCTCGAAACACCACGGTCAGTTGCCGACCCGGTAAAGTCTCGTATTTGTCGTGAACCGGGTCCGTGCGAATACAGATGCCCTTGTAGTGAATGGTCTGGCCGGGACGATAGAGGGACCGGTCGGTGAAGAAGACGGTCCGCTCTCTCGCCATCTCATCGTAATACGGACCATGGGTAACGTAGTTGCTCGCCGTGGCCAGTCTGTCACCCTCGAACTCGGCCATGATCAGAAAGGACATCCATTTGCCGTCGCTGGAGGAGAAACGGAACAAGCCATTTTGGTCGGACTGCGTCTGGCCCGCTTGCTGGGGCGCCGTTCTTGTATAATCGTAGCTCCAGCATGTGACTTTCGCGCCGGCAATGGGGCCGCCGGTCCGGGCGTCGAGCACGAATCCCTCAACCGCGCCTTCTCGGTCAAAACTGCGCATGACCAGCGCCAGGTCGCTGACCCAGACGGGCACAACGCTGACCTGATTGTCCTTCTGCTGGAAGGAAGGATCGTGGCTGGCGATAATGAAGTAGAAACCCTTCTCCAGACCCCGGGGTGCCGGCAACTTTTCGATTCGCTGTTGATAGTTGGGCGTGGCGGGCAGCTCGGCACTCCATTGGAGAGCCGGCTCGATAGCGAGCAGAGTTTTCAATTCATCCTGGTTGATGTACCGCCAGGCAGACTGAATCGCCTCGTCAGCCGAAAATGGCACCGCGCGGAAATAGACCTTCGTCACGTTGCGATAGGTGACTTGGATGTCCGGCAGAGGCTCGTTCCACACGCGCTCGGTCTGAATCGTGGCGGACTTGGCCTCGATCTGCTGAATCAGGTTGTAGCACTGGATGCCGCCGACGCTCGCGGGATAGGTGTCCCATCCCTGCTCGGCCAGCTCGTGAGCCCGGACGTAATCGCCCCGCGCATACACGGCGGTGGCCCACTGGAAGAGTCCCTGGGCGGCGAGCTCGTGACCCTGGCACTCGCCCACGAATCTCTCCAGGGCCGCTTCGTAGAGCGTGCCCTTCTCCGGCCCGAGGGCTTGGTTGTTGCCGAACATCAGCCGCTGCAGGTCGGCATCGAGGAACGCCGACTTGTCTTTGTCGTCCAGGTGGAAAGTCAGCAGGTCCTGATAGAGCAGGACGGCCTTGAGCTTGGCGGATTCGGTGTCCGAAGTTTCCGGCCGCCACTGGAGAAATTCCGCGACGGGCGCGAATATGGGACTATCGGCCATGATCTCAAACGTATCCTGCGGCCGGGCGCCGGCCTGCTCGCCCGAGTTGTAGAACGACAGGGCCTCGAAGACCAGGAAGTCGTACAGCGTCGGCCGATACGTGTCCGGCACGGTCCCGGGCTCGAGCAGATCGTCCCACAGTCCGATAGGCGTGGCCTGAAGCTCCGCTTCCGCCGCTAAGGCCAGCGTGAAGTGCTTGTCGATCTCCGCTAAGATGCGGGGCAGGTCCCAGGTCGTAAAGTCCTCGCCCGGCGGCTCGGCGGTCTGGGTCCGCTGCACGAAACGCCAGCGGTTCTGCTGAAAATAATTCCAGTACCAATGGGCCAGGACCGCCTCCATCACGGGCTTCATCGCAGCCGGGGCCTGGACGATCTCGTCCTGGAGACGGACGATCATCTCCTCGGCCTTGCCCCCCTGAATCTGGCCCTCCAGGCTGATCTTGAGGCAGATGGCTTTGGTGGCCTCGGCGTAGGCCTGGTCCTGCATGGCGCCGGGGATAATCTGGTCCAGGACCTCAATCGCGGTCTTGGGCAGTCCCTTGTTGATAGCAGTATCGACCTGCTTCCACAATTCATCGCGCGGTCCGGCCAGAGACACATTGACCGCGAGCCCAATGATCATAGCCGTCAGGATTAGTAGCCGTTTCATACCGAGACCTCCCACAAACCGATTCTATCTTATTATTATATCATGACGCCAGTGACTCACCTTGACGAGAAAACTCCAAAATCAGCGCTCCGACCCACATTCGACCTCCTCCCACCGCAGCCGGGGATAGTCCTGGCCCTCACAAATTATCCAGACGTTCTCAAAATCCCAGCCAACGAAACTGGCCTGGTTCATCATCTGGTCCGCGCTCAGAGGCTCACCGAACCCTATCAGCCCAGCTCCACTGGAGGGGCGAAGGAAATAGCAGTTGTCGACCGCACCTCCTTCATCCTTTCCGACCAGACCACCGAGCCCGATACTCCCTGTCCCGGCGACAACACTACCCGTCGCATAGCAACTGCTCAGAAGATGCAGGTTGTGACCCACGAGCCCACCAGCATGGAGACTGTACTCTCTGTCGGAGACATTGCCACGCGCGTAGCAGTCAGTGATGTGGCCCAGATAGTTGTTGTATCCAACCAGTCCGCCCATATCCTCCATCACTTTCACGCCGGACACAGCGCCAGTGGCGGAGCAACAGGAGAGGGTGCCTGTGTTGACGCCCACCAACCCCCCGCACCCGTACCGTACGCCAAGAGTATCCACGGCGGCACCACAATTCACGATCCTACCCCGGTAATTGCACCCCACCAATCCGCCCACCGTGTGGTAACCGTAGACTACACCCGTGGCACGGCAATTGGTGATGCTCCCCAGGTTCTCTCCTGCCAGACTGCCAAGACTCGTCCCGTGGCCCTCACCGGCGACATTCACCTCCTCAATCGCAACATTTGCCACCTGAGCGCGCGGGGTCAGCACCGCGAACAAGCCCAAGTATCCCCCGTCGCGAATCGTCAGGCCGGACACAGTATGACCGCCGCCCTCGAAACCACCATCAAGACCGGCAACTGGTGCACTGGTCCACACAATCCCCGACATGCTCACGTCAGCATCCAACTGGTAGCAGGCGGATGGGTCGTGCCGGGATACAGCGCCGATATCCTCCGGTGAAGTGAGCCTATAGGGGTTCTCGCGCGTGCCCGCACCCTCCAAGGCGTGGACCTCGCACGAATCACAGAACACCGCCAGTTTCGGGTAGCCCCCTGCTTCGGGGATCACCCAGAGGTCGGCCGTACCGTTGGCGCGCTCGCCTAACCAGTCCCAGCCTTCAAGCAAATACGTGCTAGCATCCTGCATCTTACTTGTCGCAAGAGCGATCCCGCCACTGCTCCGCGACACGCCGGCGGTTTCCACATCCCAGAAGCAGTGGCTGACACTACCTGTCAAGGTTGCCTCTCCCAAAAGGCCGCCGACATTCCTACTATCGGGGCCGGCGGAAACACAGCCAGCAGCATAACAGTTGGCGATGCTGCCAAACGGATTGCTCCCAACCAACCCACCGACGGAGTTGCTTCTCTCACCGCTGATAACGTTGTCGCTTGCATAACAGTTGGCGATGCTCCCCGAATTCTCGCCCACGAATCCGCCAATGAGTGTGCTGCCACCCCCTGCGGACACTGAACCCACAGCGTAGCAGTTGGCAATACTCCCACCGTTGTTCCCTACAAGTGCACCAAGATAATCACTGTCGGATTCCGCTTGGACGGCGGCGTCGCTGTAACAGTTGATGACGATTCCATTGTAATTTTGTCCACCAAGCCCCCCAAGGTAGCTACATTTATTTCCCCCACGGACAGTCCCGCTCGCATGGCTCATGGCAACAGTCCCATGACTCCGCCCGACGAGACCTCCTACAGAGTCGTCGCCGCTCACCTCGCCCGAGACGTGACATCGCAGAATCGTCCCATCATTATGGCCCACCAGTCCACCTGTATAATATGACCCCCTGACGAGGGCGCCCTCCACAGCAAGATTCTCGATGCGCCCGCGCGAGCCAACCGTACCGAACAGACCCACGCAAGAAGACGTATCGCCTTCGATCACCAAATTGCTTATCACATGACCGCCACCATCAAAGCTGCCGTTGAATTCCCAATATTCAATCTGGGCTTCGCGAACACCTTCGTGAACCACCTCAGGAGCAATGACAGCTTGTGTAAACGTGTGCCGCGTGAGGAGATCGGAGCCGAGATCGATGTCGCACAGAAGCACGAAATGCTTGTCGAGCAGATTCGGGTCGAAGCCCATGGCGATGAACTGCTCCGCCGTAGCGATCTGGTAGGGGTCGTTCGGCTCGCCGGTGCCGCCGGCGAAGTCGACAGTCTGCGCTGGTGCACACACTGCCCACATCAACATGAGCACGCACACGAGGCCCACGTGTGGATGATGTCTGACCGGCACCATTACCGTTCCTCCTCGACCCGTAAATGAGTCCACAGAGACACCTATTGCCTGCATTCAACTTGTTCCCACCGCAAGCGCGGGTAGTCCGTGCCCTCGCAAATGGTCCAGGTATCCGCAAAATCCCAGCCGGCGGCGACAAACGGCGCGGCGGTCTGCATCTGGGCGGTGGGCAGGCCCGTCACGTTGCCAGGCTCGGCCGGGCGGTTGCCGAGAGGTTCCGTCGTGCCGGAGACGTCCACATCCCAGAAGCAGGCGGAGGAACTGATGGGGCAGTCGCCATCACACGGGTTATCTGCCTGGCTCGCAAAGCCAACGAACCCGCCCACGGACGGCACCACAAACGAAGAGTCCAGATCGATCGCTGTCACAGCCGACGCGGCGTAGCAGCGGGCGATATGGCCTTTACTGCCCGCGTGACCGGCAAAGCCGCCCACCATTTGCCCGCCGGTCACGTCGGACCGGCAGTAGCAGTCGTTGATGGTCGCGGTCGCCGCCTCCCCCGCAAAGCCGCCGACGAACCTTTCGCCCGTGACGGTGCCGAGAGCATAGGACAGGGTGATGGTCGAGCTTCCTGCGGAGCCGACGCAGCCGCCGGTATTGTACCGCCCATGCACATCCGCCTGGGCAGAACAGCCGCTGATGGCGTCGCGCAGGGCATAGCCGATCAGGCCGCCGGTGAACACCTGGCCGGTCACCAAGCCGCTGGTCCGGCAGTCGAGCACGTCCACCGCCGCGCCCGACTTGCTCGTAGGCTGCCGAAACCCGACGCCGCGCGTGTGGCTCACCAGCCCGCCGACAAAGAATTCCCCGCTCACCTGCACGTCGGCGCGACAGCCGGAGAGGGTGCCGCCCAGCGCCTGGCCGACGAGTCCCCCCACCATCGCCATGCCCGTGACCTGTCCGCTGACCGAGCAATCGGCTACGGTCCCCGCGCCCATCCCGATGAGCCCGCCGACATCCTGCTGCCCCACGACGCTCACACCCCGCAGATGCAGACCCTTGATCACACTTGTCGACGCGGATACGGAAGAACCGCCGCCGTTGAAGCCCCAGCTATACGAGCCGTTGTCTCTAATCTCGTAGTGGAACTCCTCACCCAGCGCGACTACCGCGGCTTGGCTCACGAGGCCGAAGACGCCGACGCCCCGCGCCCGCGGGTGCGAAATCACCAGATTCGAGAGGCTGTGAGACTGGCCGTCGAATTGGCCGTTGAAGCTCACCCGGCCGAAGCCGATGGGCAGAAACTGGCTGTGCTCCACGTCGTTGAAGTCGAGGTCGGCCGTGAGGACGAAGCTCTTGTCGAAATCCTCCGGATGGCAGCCAATGGTCAAAAACTGCTCGGCTGTTTCGATCCGGTAGGGATCGTTGGGATCCCCGCTGCCACCCCCGTAGCCGAGTTGGCCTGTACCGATTATGCGCGGACGTGGTCGTTCCGTCGGCAGCCCCCGCTCCCATAGAAGCCGGGGATACTGGTAGCCCTCGAGAAGCTGCCACACACCGGCGTGGGTCCAGGGCGCGTACGTCGGGTAGGACATCATTTCCGCCGTGGTCCGGCCTTCGCCGGCGGCGCTATCCGCCATGCCGCTCGCTTCCATGTCCCAGTAGCAGCGTATCGCCGTGCCAGCGTTGTCCTGGACAGTCGAGCCGCGGCGCGAGTACGTACCGGTCTCGCTGCGCCCGATGAGGCCGCCCGGCCAGCCGAGGCCCTGTACCCGTCCTGCCGAGAAGCTGAAAAAGGCCACCCCCCGGCTGTTCTGCCCGACAAGCCCTCCGATTGCCCCTGTCCCGCTCACATCCACGAGCGCATAGCAGGAACTGACCAGTCCGCTGTTCTCTCCGATCAGACCCCCGACTTCGTCATTGCCGACTGCGGCCAGGGTTCTGACCCCGCTTCCGCTGGGTACGGCGGGTCCTCCGGCCCAATCCGACCCGCCGATAGTGCCGCGCGCGTAACAACGCAGGATGGTGCCGCCCTCGTTAATGGCGGCGAGACCGCCCGCTACGAATGCCTCTGCCTCCACCGATGACCGTCGAATATCGATGCCCTCAAGCCCCAGGTCCCTGATTTGGCCCGCCATGCCAATCAGACCGAACAACCCCGCCGTTGATTCGCTTTCCGCATGAATGACCAGATTTCGAATGATGTGACCTTTGCCGTCGAAAACGCCCACGAAGCTGCCCTCGGGCGGTGCCGGCAACCAGCTACCGTGCGTCGTGCGAGGGGGGTAACCATCGGGTGCAATCACGCTGCGCGAGAACACCTGCCCTCCCGGCCGGTTCGGGTCCACGTCGATGTCAGCCGTCAAGACGAAATGGCTGCTGTACAGGCTCGGGTCCTGGCCCAGGCCGACCAACTGCTCCGCCGTGGCGATCTGGTAGGGGTCGTTCGGCTCCCCCGTCCCGCCCGCGAATTGGACGCCCTGTGCCCCCGGGGAGAGCCCCAGGGCCAAAATGATGGTAAGAACGATGACTGCCTGCGGATGATACCTGAATGATGCCATGTCCGTTCCCTCTCGATTCTGGATAACGGGATAATGATATGAAGGCACACCGCGTGCCTTCCGCTTTTCCCGTCATGCTCCCGGATGGCGTTACTGGGAATGACCCTTCCGGCACGTGCGCGCAGCGCATGTGCCCGAGGGCTCGGCAAAATCAGAATAGATGCGAAGCCGATTTTCTCCCAATACGCGAACCCGGTTCTCTCGCGAGGGCGGGCCGTTATGACATGGCTTACAGAATGTATGATGGCGAACAATAACAATTATGATAGTGCTTCATGCGGTCCGCCTTCGCCGCATTTTTATTGTAGCATCCCCACTGGGGACTGCAAGGGAAATCTCACAAAAATTGTCAGGTACCGGTCAGGAAAATCCTCGGGCCGAGGTCACCGGTTCGCCCGCTGTATTGACCTGAGCGCACCCAGAGGTTACAATGGAGGCCGTGGGTCTTCGGCGTATCCGGAGTACCCCAAGCGGCGGAGACGTGATTCTCCCCACCATGACCCTCAGGGAGAACGGAGGAAAAATGCTCAGCTCATTCCTATTCGTAGCGGTCCTGCTGACAGGGCAGGTGCCGACGCCAGTAGACATCACTTTCCCGGCGGACTCGGTCCGGGGTGTCCCGGACGACGGCGACTGGCCCGCCGGTGAGGCCCCCGGCCTTGCTATCGATGATGACGTCAGTACGAAGTATCTGCATTTCCAGGGCCAGATTCAGCCCACGGGGCTCCAAATCACCCTGTCGACAGGCGCCGCCATTGTCACGGGCCTGACCCTTACTACGGCGAACGACGCACCGGAGCGCGACCCCACAGCTTTTGTGCTCTCCGGCTCCAACACCAGTATCGATGGGCCTTACACGCTGATTGCGCGGGGCGACATCGTGGACTTCGCCCAAGCGGTGAGCTGGCCCCGCTTCACCCCGAATGCGACCCCGATTACGTTCCCCAACAGCACGGCGTATGCCCACTATCAGCTCCTGTTCACGCGCCTTCGGGACGCCGCACATGCCAACAGTATGCAGATTGCGGAGGTCGAGCTTTTGGGCAGCCCGGCCGCGCCGTTGCCTCCCGAGGACGACACCCCTCCCACCTATCCCCCAGTTTCGGGTTCTGCCCTGCTCATCAGCGAGATCAAGGCAGTCAACGAGGCCGGGATGCCAACCACGGTTGAAGGGAAAACGGTCTACCCGGATTGGATTGAGATCCAAAACGCCGGGACCGAGCCGGTCGACCTCCGCGGCTGGTATTTGACGGATGACCCGAAGGACCTGACCAAGTGGGCCCTGCCGGCGCTCCAAGTCATGCCGGGCGGCTTCCTGGTGGTCTGCGCCTCCGGGATTCAGGAAGAGGACCATCCGGAGAACTGGCCCTACCGCGACAAAGCGGGCTTCTACCACACGAACTTCACGCTGGACGCGGGCGGCGAGTATCTGGCTTTGGTCGCGCCCGACTTGCAGATCGTGCACGAATACGCCTCGTACGTCGGCGAGCAGGGCGCGGGCTTTCCCCCGCAGCGCGATGATCTCTCGTACGGCATGTACGACGGCCAGGAACAGTACTTCACCACGCCGTCGCCGGGCCGTCCCAACAGCGCCGGATATGCAGCAATATCCGACGAGCCGGTCTTCTCACGCGCCGCCGGCACATTCACAGGTTTCTTCTTTCTGGAGCTGACCTCCCCCAATCCGGCGGCCGAAATCCGGCTCACTATCGACGGCCAGGTCCCCACCCTCGCTTCCGCTCCATACACAACGCCGATTCCGATTGCCGCCACCAAGGAAATCGTCGCCCGCGCCTATGAGCCGGGCAAAGCCCCCAGTGCCGCCGTGAGCCAGACGTATGTAGCCCTGGCCAACGATGTGCTGAACTTCAGCTCCAACCTGCCGATCGTTGTCATCGATACGAGCCGCCAGAGCGTCGGCGGCAGCCTGGCACGGGTCTCTTCCGTCATTATCGATACAGGCGAGCAGGGGCGTGCGAAAATCACCGACCCACCGGATTTCTTCGGGCGCGCGGGGATCAAGAGGCGGGGTTCCAGCACCGGCGGGCAGCCTAAGCCCTCCTACGCGCTGGAGGTATGGGATGAGAACAACCGCGATCGGGACGTCTCCCTCCTCGGTTTGCCGGCCGATTCCGACTGGATCCTGTACGCTCCGTTCTCCTTCGACCGCGTCCAGATCAACAATGCGTTCGTATTTGACTTGAGCAACCAGATCGGCCGGTACGCGGTTCGCACCCGCTTTGTCGAGATGTATCTCAATGCCAACGACGACACCGTGTCGGCAAGTGACTACGTCGGGCTCTACATCCTCATGGAGAAGATCAAGCGGGGCCCGGAACGGGTCAACATCGAGAAGCTGGAGCCGTGGGACAGCACCGAGCCGAGAATTGCCGGCGGCTACATGCTGAAGATCGACCGCCCGGACCCGGGGGACCGCGGCTTTCGCACTGCTCGGGGGAATCCGACCTACGGGGATGGCACGCTGTGTTACGTGGACCCGAAGGAAATCGAAATTACGGCCGCTCAGTCGGCCTGAATCCGAGGCTATCTGGATGCCTTCGAGAATGCCCTCTATGGACCGGACTTCGCCAATCCCGAGACCGGCTACGCCCGCTATATCGACGTGGACTGCTTCATCGATCACAGCCTGCTCAATATGCTGGCGATGAATGTGGACGCCCTGCGCCTCAGCGGCTACCTGTACAAGACCCGCGCCGGCAAGCTCGGCCTGGGGCCGCTCTGGGACTTCGACCGCGCGCTGGATTCCACCGACGGCCGCGACGACAATCCCCGGAGCTGGCATGGCACCGGCGACGGCACCGATTACTTCAACTACGTCTGGTGGGACCGCTTCTTCAAGGACAGCAACTTCTGGCAAAAGTACATTGACCGATGGTATGCGCTGCGGAGAGGCTCGTTCAGCACGGCGAGCCTCAACGCCACGATCGATGGGATGGCCAACGAGATTCGCGAGGCGCAGGTCCGCAACTTTCAGAAGTGGCCCGGCCAGGGCCCGCGCTTCGGCGGCTTCCAGGGCGAGATCGACCATCTCAAGCAATGGCTCCAAACACGGTGTGAGTGGGTGGACAGTCAGTTCATTGCCCCGCCCCGGATTATCCCGGATGGCGGCCACGTTCCGGCCGGCAGTCTGGTGAGCCTCGTGAACCCCCATGCCGGCGGCGCACTGTACTACACGCTCGATGGCTCGGACCCGCGTCCACCCGGCGTGGCTTCCACTGTCATAGAGACGACCACGCTGCTGCCCGAGAATACACCCAAGCGAGCCCTCGTGCCGACAGGGCCGATTGATGACGCTTGGCGGGGCGGCGGCGACTTCGATGACTCGGGCTGGCTCAGCGGCACTACCGGCGTCGGCTTCGAACGAGGCAGCGGCTACCAGGCGTTCTTCAACATCAACCTCGGGGACCTGATGTACGGACGCAACTCAAGCTGCTACATCCGCATCCCGTTCTTTGTCTCGGGCGAGCCGAGCCGGTTCAACTTCATGACGCTGAAGATGCGCTACGACGACGGGTTCGTCGCCTATCTCAATGGCGTCGAGATCCAGCGGGCGCTGTTCAACGGCACGCCAGCGTGGAATTCCGCCGCCAGCGGCAACCACGATGACGCCGCAGCGGTCGTCTTCGAGGAATTTGACGTATCCGCTCAGACCGGCCTGCTGAAAAAAGGTACGAACCTGCTGGCCATCCAGGGCATGAACTCGTCCGCGACGAGCTCCGACTTGCTCTTTTGTGCTGAGCTGGTCGCGGGCCGGCGCACGTCTCCTACGGAGAGCGGCCTGCCCACCGGCGTTCATCTCTACGCCGGACCCTTCACCGTCACCGAGAGCACCGAGGTCAAGGCACGCGTGCTGGTGGCCGGCAATCCGTACAGTCCGTGGAGCGGACTGGCACAGACCGTCCTGGCGGTCGGACCGGTCGCCGAAAGCCTGCGGATCAGCGAGCTCATGTATCACCCCGCCGACCCGAACACCGAGTTCATCGAGCTGACAAATATCGGCACGGGGGCCATCAACCTCGGTCTGGTCAAGTTCACCAACGGCGTGGACTTCACCTTCCCGAGTGTCGCGCTGGCACCGGGCCAGTACGTGCTCGTCGTCGAAGACAGCGCGGCCTTCGAAGTCCGGTACGGGCCCGGCTTGCCCATCGCCGGCATGTACACCGGGAATTTCAACAATGCCGGCGAGCGCGTCGAGCTGCAGGACGCGGCGGGACAGGTCATTCAGAGCTTTCGCTACCGCGACGGCTGGTACGATGCCACCGACGGCCCGGGCTTCTCGCTCACCGTCGCGGACCCCGCCACGACCGACCCCAACGCTCTCGACCAGAAGAGCGCCTGGCGCCCCAGCGCCCACGTCGGCGGCTCCCCCGGCTCCGAGGACACGGAGACTGTCCCGCTACCTGGCCTGTAGAGACGCAAGATTTTGCGTCTCTACAATGTGAGCCGTGCTTGATCCTCGTGCGCGCCCGCACCTGGGTGCCATGCTTACGCTCGCGTAAGCATGTTTGGGCCATCGAATCGCGCATGTCTACGCGAGCGTAGACATGACACCCGGCGCCGCGCTACAGCCCCTGCTCGTATCGCTACACCTTCAGGTCGCGCAGGTAGGGGTAGCTGGCTTTGAGCGCGTCCATGTTCATTTCGACGAAGTAGTTCTCCACGCCGCCCGTTTTGGCCGTGGTAAAGAGCTCCTTCCAGTCGACCACGCCCGCGCCCACCGGCACCGGTTTCTTGTCGGTGGCCGACCAGTCCGCCAGGTGGAGCGAAATGAACCGGCCGGGATACTTCTGGAAGAACGTGGCGGCCTTGTACCCGAGACTGATGACCGCCACCTGAAATTGCATCTTGACCAGCTTCGGATCGAGCTCGCTCATCAGCTTGTCATAGATGAGCACGCCGTCGATTTCCTTGAATTCGGAATTGTGATTGTGGAATCCGGCCTGGATGCCCGCTTTCCTGGTCCGCTCGCCGATCTTATTCAGCTCGCCTGCTGCCTTCGCCCAGTCGGCCATCGTCGCCTCCTGCCGAAGGCCAAAGCTCGAGAGAACCATATGTTTGAGGCCGAGCTCCTTGGCGTAAGCGATCCGCTCGTCGAGCGTCTCCTTGAGCTCCTGGAACCCGTAGTGGCAGCTTTCGCAGCGCAGGCCCGCCACCTCGAACGCTTTGCGGACCTCCGCGGCCTTCAGCTTCACGAGCGGGGCAAAGCCCGACTTCTCATAGCTCGGCGGCGAGCACAGCTCGATGGTTCGATACCCCACGGCCGCAATCTGCCGGAGCGTGCCTTCGAAATCCTGGGCGACCTGCCTGCCCACGGGATAAAGCTGACACCCAATCGGCAAGCCGAGCGGAGCGGCGCCGAGTTTCTGTGCTACCGGCCCCAAGTACGCCGCCGCGAGAGTTACAGCCGTCTTGCCCAGGAATTGTCGTCTTGAGATCGTCTTCATACGGATTCAGGCTCCCAACCTTTTCGATATTCACGGGACAGGTATTTGTTCGCTTCCGGCACGTTCGTGATCTTCATGTTCTCGGCGTCATACTGCAAGCGTCGCCCGGTGCGCAGCGCGACGGCCCACAGATTCACGGCCTCCGAAATCGGCCACGCGTTCAGGAAGCTGCCGGGCGACTGCTCTCCGCCCTTGCACGCGGCGATCCACTGGCGCACGCCGGGCGCGACCTGGCCCCGTTCGCGCTGCCGCTCAGCCGCAGGCGGAGCCTGCACCTCGCGCATCCTCTTCTCGGGAATCAGACGCGGGTTCTCCACGTGGAAGCCCGCCAGAATCTTGCCCTTGTCGCCGACAAACATCATGGCCTCGGCCGGAAATTCCTTGCCGTCCTCCTCCAGCTCCGGCGGCGTTGGCGGCCGCATGCCGCCGTCGTACCAGATGAGGTCCACCGCCGGCCTCGACCCGCGCGCCGGATACCGCAGCCGGACCACACTGGCGGTCGGAAACGAGAAGTCATTCCTCACGGTCGTGGAGACATCGCCATT